>Ga0100402_1003879_pt1 | contig 16107 bp, 19 predicted proteins | sample CryGeyme20150102_FD_80419 | JGI IMG/M metagenome (GOLD analysis project Ga0100402, IMG submission 80419) | Groundwater microbial communities from Crystal Geyser aquifers in Utah, USA - Crystal Geyser metaG 2015-0102 | ecosystem: Environmental > Aquatic > Deep subsurface > Groundwater | place...
TGGCAAAGAGATCGCCAAAGGAGAGTTAATAGTGACTGACTGAAATGAGTTTGAGCAGGGTGAGCAAGTGTGTCTACAGCAGTTATTGACTTTCTTGAACAGAGGCCTTAGCTTTTAGACCAGCAAGAAAGGCAAAGGCAAGCTCAAGACCTTACTGACTATTTGCTTTGTAGATTTAGGCACAGACATTGCATTCTTAAAGCAACTGAAGGAGTGTATTGATTTCCTTTGTTTTGTGACACAAGCCAGTGCCTTCAGGGATTGCTTCAAATAAACCGTTGACGAGTTGTGTCATTCCTTTGAGTACTCCTTTTAAAAAATCTTCACTCTGAACAAGCTCTCCTTTAAGTGCTGAAGCTACAATGTGCTCATAGGCCGAAACCTAACAATATCTACCCAACAAATGTAGGGCTCTTCTGATGAGTACAGCCACAGCCTCGTCCTATGGTTGTATGGCAACGCAACTGCTGAAAAGATGAGGTAGCATGACATCGAGATACTGACTCATGTACTGTTCAGTATAGATGACTCCGTAGAGCATGAGCTGGCCAGCTCTTGTGCGATTTTCTTGATGAATATCTTTTATTTCTTTGTAGAGAGCGGTCCAGAATTTGCGGACGTGTCCACGCACAAACACCCTGCTTCCCAAAGATGGTCGACCTTTCAATGGAGGGTGGGTGGGTAAGTCTACCATTTTACCCTACCAAGTCCATACAGCATCGATGGCGTACTGCTTGTTCTCTCTTAGCTCCTTTTCCTTCTCAATTTCGATCTGCCTCCCGATCTCTTCAATCATCTAAACTGCTGTTTCCCTGACTTTATCGTCTGAGTCAAACAGCCCCGATAGCATGTAGGGAACCACTCGACCATGGTGATCATACTTGTCATCGAGGTCGCAGGTCCATATTTTAAGATGTCGCATGAATTATTGTCTTACTTTGGCGTTGGGGTCGTTGATGAAAGTGGCAAGGTAGTTGATGTTGTTGGTCGGTTCGTAAAAATCTTTGATGGGGACAGAGTTGGGATCTCGAAAGCCCACCAAATTTTAGAAGACGAATGCATTATATTTCCACAAACCACACCAGAAGATAGCAGTGAGAGCATTTAGCCCAGCTATTCTGATTTTTGATTTTTTTGATACAAGAGGTAGCAACACAGCTCGTCCCATGATTTCTGTGTAATGCAGGAGAACTAGCTTGAAAGTCATGCAAAAATACTCCAGGACCTAGCATGCAGTTTTCTACACTCCTGGAGCAGGATCCATGATTAAAGCACGTAAGATATTGACAATCTCGTCCAATTTATCCCTGATATCATCTTCTTCAACTAAAGATAGGATTCTCTTCATCAAGGTGCAGAACAGCAGCCGGATTTATTAGCAGTTTTAGATGAGCTTGAGCATAACTTTAGGCTTTTGACCCGGAGCAGGTCGCATTCGTTCAGGTACGTTGGCAATTCCTTACAGATCGTTGCAATTGGTTCGATCAGTCAATACAGCAAAGACGTAAGGCAAAAAGACACGAATTGAGCTACACCTGGATAACAGTTCGTTGATGATCATGACGCTATGCTCTCGGTTATACTCACTGTTGTCACTGAAACAGCGAAGGATCTCTTTGAGCGCCAGATGCGTCAATTCATCAAATTGTTGCGAAGTCAATTATTGAGTTGTGACAACTTTGAGTATTTCATCGAGTGCTTCTTTGCGTGTTGCGGTTGAAGTCTCCCTCAAACTGTTAATATTTCTTCTCAATGCGCTGAATAGATCCTAAGTATATGAGATGTCATACTGGAAGGGTGTGTTAGAGTTGCTGTTGCATTTATGTATTCAAAATGATTCAAAAAAAGGGAATAATTATAATTGTGCATGTTTTCGAGATTAAGAGGAGTAGTCAGAAAAGCCATGTCTTTTCAACCTGAAAGAAGTAAGCGTTTTTTTACGTTGAGGGTCATGCTCAAAGATGACATTCCTCTATCAGGTAAAAAAATAAAAATGTAGAGACTATCACTGAAGAGCATCAAAAACATTTGGCCCAGGCTGAATAAAATGGAGAAGTACTATTTGCTGGCAAGGAGGTCAATGCACCAGTATTCGAGTACTTGTTCCAATCGCCCAACTAAATTGAGCCATACAACTTTGTCAAAAAGGTACAATTTTACTCAAGATAGAGCCCCTTCCACCTTCACAACTTAATTGACCGATATTCAATCCTTTAGATCGAGCTTCAGCTAAAAGTTAAGGACAAGTAGCTAGCCCCAGCTTATTTACGCGAATGATATGTGTATTTGCTGTCAAGAGTAAAAATAAATGTGATCAATAGTACCGATTATCGCTCATGTAATGTTTGAGCAGGTCCAAGGATCCGATCTGTTCATTTTCTCTCATTTCATCCATTTTGTGCTGTCGGATTTACTCGTTTTTCTCTGGGTCGATCTTTGATGTCACGCGGAAATAGGGATAGTTGTGGCTATAGTCGCTCACCAAATCTCGCTCTATGTGCTTGTATTCAGGAAATTCTTCCTATTCCTCACGATCGTGGATGTCGAGAGCATAACGGAAAAGCTTTTTCAGCCAGCCGTAGCCGACATAATAGTTGAGAATTGATACTGCCAAAGCTGAGCCTGAGAGATAGTAGTATACCTTTGTGTAGTGCGACCCTTAGAAAGCTGAACCATCCCCCACTGGAATGAACATTACCAGAAAGGTGGTTGCACTGAGGTAGATGGGGAAGAGAGACATGAGTCGTTGGACCATGGTCGAGAAACGAGCTGTCATTTTCAGAGTGATCGAGTATCGTCTTAGAAGAAGGTATTTATCAAGCCAGTAGAGAGAACTGAGAGCGAAGCCACAGAGCAGGACTGATAATGGATACAGAGGCATGATGCCAGCTGTGAAGATGAGAAAACGATAGATAGTTCCATATTTGTAACAAAGGTCAAAGTTCATATTCTAGAAACTGCGATTAGCTTCACCCTGACTTACAGGTAAAGCATCCCTCTTTATCATTTCTTTCTTGATCAGTCCTCGGAGGTGTCTATGATCCAGTACGACCAGGACAGTTGAGAAAATGGGATTGGTGGCTATAAGAAAGAAGCAATCGTACAGAAAGGTCTAGAAATTCAAAGGAAAGGCATCAAAGGTTGGCGTGTCTTCTTTGATAAGATAGAAAGAGGCAACATTGGCTGCAAAGGTGGTGAAGAGCATGTTGATCATAAAAACAACTACCATCTTTGACACCACCTGATACCCTAGTTTAGAGTAGGTGTTGTAGTAAGAGTCCCCCTCGCTTTTGCGAATAATGTGCCTGAACATGGAGCAGAATAGAGAAACTATAATTGAATTGAAGAAAGAAAAAATGATGTTGCCTTGTTGGACCGCTTTTTCTTATTTGATAAGCTTGCGGGCCAATGCTACAATGAGGAAGTCAATTCCTAGCAAGAAGAAGATAAGCAAAGTGTAAAGAAGACGGGTCTTCCAAATAGTGGTTCGTTTTGAACCCATGTTGGCAAAAATTATGTCCTCTGGCTCTGGAGCTCGAGATATCATTACTTTGGATTTATTCCCACCGATGAGTTCAGACAGCGAGTAGCTGAGTCTTTGGCAGCATGGTTGTTTTTAGTATTGGTCGATGATCAGTTGCTGTGAATGCCTGTTGTTGAGGGTGATGATGACTTTACCTGAAAAGTTACTGATTTTTTTTGTCTACTTGTCCTCCAAAGCTCCCTTTCTGGCTACTCGCTTCTGAATGATTTGGGTAGTTTTCTCAAACTGATTGATCTCTATTTCGAGTTTTTCCATTGCCTAATTATTTTATTTGATCATCTACTGCGTGTGTGTTCTTTGCTTCTGCAAAGCCAGCTTCCTTTCGTAGTTGGAAGAAAGTAGGTTTTTCTCTTACAGTTTGCTGAGGTTGTAGGAAAGTTAGATATTTTTCTATGCTATCTATTGTCGCTTATGGAGCATGTTGAGGTAATTCTTGAAGTTGTAGATGATGTAGATCTTCACGATTGTCTGGTCAGGAGCAGTCGCAAGGAGCAACTTGTCCTCGAGGTACTTCTGGATCTCTGAAAGGGTCACGTCTGAAGGCAACCCTTTGATCATTAGCGAATAGTCGACTGCCTTCAGTCTTCCCTAATTATACCAACTGGCCAACAGATCCATTTTCAGCTCCATAAAGCCTATGAAGAGGATGTTGACAATCACGGCAAAGAAAAAAATACCAGCTTGAATTTGCATGCCATCAATGATCTTAACGTTGAGAATGTTGATGACAGATCCTCGACAAATGGAATTCAGAAAGCCTTTGACTCCATCATTGACATAACCGCACTCCTGACCTTGCGTGTAGTTGACGAGGAAGGCAGGCAAGGCTAGGATCACGAAGTTGAACAGAAGCAGAATCAGGCATTGCTTGATAAACTCGAAATAAAGAGGGGTGCTGGCTCCAAGGTGAAACATCTGTGATAGTTCGCAACTCAGAGGCATTTACTCTTTGTGGATGGGTTACAGGCAACATCTGCAGCGGAGAACATCCTCGAGAGGTGGAACATATTTTCCTACTCTTTGCGAGAGGGCATGCTATTATGCGAAATCGAGGTCGGGAGGGTATGCTGCTGGATCGTAGTTATTGAGTAATGTGGTAGCTCGCGCCTGTTTAAAGGTGGGCTGAGGGGGGAGCAGCTATTGCGTGCTCATAACAATATATAGTCTGCATCAAATGCTTCCAAGTAGTTTTTCCAACTATTGATGATACTAATTAGGATGGATGTGACATCATCATATATGATATTGATAAATACCATCAGACAAATCACGACGATCATTCATTATTCGATTGCTCCGCTGATGCGTGCGAGGTTGATTTTCAGGCTAGAATCGATGTTCATCTATTGAGGTTTACCGGAAAGGGAATGTCGGATCAGATGCTAGTTCTCTCTTTTGGTCAAAATGCGTACCTTAAACTGCTGGTACATGTACTTATCCACAAACTCTTTCAACTTGTTGTCTTATACTTGTTACAGTTGCTCAAGAGTGGTCCCTTGAAAAATCATGTTGGCGAAGTCATCAAAAGCTGTTGTCCAGATTGAACCTGTATGGTCAGATAACTCAACGGGTAGCATATACTTTCGGTTAATGGCCTCATTGTAGCTACCACAGTGAGCACACTTGTTGTATGATTCTGCTGCTTTCTTGCATCGTGGGTTGTTGCAGGCTCCATATGCCCACTTCCCTTGCAGCTTGACAAAAGTGACATAGACCTCCAATTCTGATGTGATTGAGCCTAGATAAGGGAGATAGCTGATCTAATTCTCAAGTTAGCGGATGGTCCTTGTTTCTGTGACTTTAATTTCGGTGGGCGTCGGCTTGACGATGGCAAACTTGGAGTTGATATCTGTGAACTCCATATCTTGAATGATGGATTCATAGCGGGCCAGATAACTCTTGGGACGAGGGTGGACCTATGAACGGAAGACGGAACAGAGAGACAGAGTGTCACGATAGTTGTTGAGTCTGAAGGATTTCAGAATTATTGGCTTCAGCAGCCATTTTTCGTCAACTTCTAGAGTTTTGCTCCAAATTATACACTCGATGCACTTGCGGGTTTCAGGGTCACCAACCACAAAGTGCCGCTTGGCTACTCTCTTCCCACCTTACTTTTCAATCTCCTTTTCTTCTCCAATTTGCAGCAGCACAACCAGCAGATCATAGTACCTCTCATAGTTCAGATCACTCAGGACTTAATTTAAAGACATGGAGAGTTCTTTGGAATTAGGAATTTATGGAATGTCTTGGACCTCAATGATGTCGCTGTCTCTGAAGAGGATGATGTTAAGTTTCGAAATGTTTTAGGCCATGGTCTGGCCGTAGAAGTGCTCCTTGATCTGACCCTTGGCGATTCTGTATACACTTCCTTTCTTGATCCTCATATGTTCCTCTTTGGCCTACTCGCCAAATAGAGTGGCTTCAATTTTCAGGCCAGTCCGATCCATCAGCTCAAGAGTCAGCAGTTTAATCATCTTTCCTTGCTTGCTCTTGAATTCCTTGTAGGAAATTTCCACAACTCTGACGAGCAGCTGCCAGTTCTGGAAATCGACATAGAGGTCACTGATATTCTCGAATTATTTGAACCGATCAGGAGTAATCAATTCAGGAGGTGAGGGCTCATCAACTTCATAGAGAGTCCCACCTGTATTTTAGTTGCTATTGTGACAGAACTATCCTTTGTGACTGGTACTGATCTATTTCTTATTTATCTTATGCAACCTCTGCTGACCGGTCTGAGTTAATTTATCAGTATTTTCTGGTTTTTCTTCCTGAATGCTGCCCACTGAGTTGACACTGACTTGCTATTTTTCCTCAAGCTGATTGATAGGGGCTAACTTGACGATTTGTATGAGCTGTTTGGAGTTCAGCTGGCTGTGGCTGTATTCCTATATTCTGATCATGAACTTTCCGGGTTGAAGTTAGATCCCGAGGTGATGCGGGTCGCAGTCTGGAGTTTGCTAGAGATTGACAAATCCTCGGGCCTTGTTGTGTTCATCCCAGATGTCGAAGCTGATGAGAGGGAGGGTGGTTTTGATGTTTTTGATGGCCACAGTGAGAGGGGAAGGAGTGTTGGCTTGGTGTGTGAGAAAATGGACTGCCTGCGGGCTGAGAGGTAACATTAGTTCTGATGAATTATAACTATAGCGCTATAAATTGCATGGAGGGATTCGTATATACATTTCTATATTGACCAATAAAAGTCACTGAGTCTATTCATGACCTCACCCACTCACCGCCACCGACACTCTCCAAGGCAGGATCGAGAGTGGATATGTAAGCTACAGAAGATATCTTACTAGCTTAGCTAGGGAAGTCCTTGGTAATAAAATAATTATATCAAGGGAATTATATGAATTTGTAGAACAGTCTAGGGAAAGTGCCACGCCTGTCTCGAAAATAACTATCAGGTCTTGCCAAAGCTGCCACTCTCGATCGCAGAAGAGATACTGCTAGATTCAGTGAGCCCAAGGTCCACAGCATCATCAAAATCAATAAACATAAACTGCCGCTTGATTTCTTCCCCAAAAAGGAAGCTAGCACAGCGAGAAGATCGAACACCCGACCTCACTTGCCTCAGGAGTTCACCGAACCTGTTCTCAGCAGAAGAGTTGAATCTGAAAGGAATGCTTATAGTCCTGAAAAGACATCGTTTTTTGGCTTTTTGGACGAGAGTCAACCTTTCCTGAAGATTTCTGGCGGACACAAGCTTTTCAACCGGAAATTTTAAACGAGGGAGGAAGCAAAAAGAGAGTTAATGCCATTGGAACCCACCAGAAAACTAAACACAGCTGCCAAGTACAATAAAACTGACCTTCTTGAGCTCTTTCCATCAAACAATACAAACGAGCTTAACGAGTTCCTTTCCTCGAAAACTCAAATGTTAAGGGCTCCTCTTCGGCGGGAGTTCCTGTTTCGAGCCAAGGAAATATAAAAAGATGCAGCTGCTGATCCTTAGAAATCTCACCGGGAGGGAAAAATTGGGTCCTGCACTGCTTTGGAGAGTGAGAACAACGCAAACACTGTAGGGTTCGAAGGGAGCTAGGGGATGAACATTACATTTTACAATGCGAAATCCAGCTGTTTTCCTCCAATTTCCAGGGTGGTAAACTGAGCTCATCCTTTGATACTGTAATAATTAATCTATGCCTGAAATCATCTTTAGCTAATAGTTCTACTTTTTCTGAACTAGTTTTCCCCTCCTTCTGAGGTAAGAATAATAATCCTGACTATAATAGTTCTATAATAGCTTAGGCATGTCCTATTCGCTCTCTAAGCCTATTTATGACTACGAAAGTCATCTTCGGTATATCAGGCACAGACAGGCACTTTCTAATATTACATCGGTAGGGTTAGAAAACTCACCAGAAAAGACAAGTGCTTCTTTCAAAAAAATGCATCAGCAGTCAGCAGCATATCAACAGAGTACAGAGGAGAAGCATCTTTACAAGGAGAACAAGAAGATTTACCAAAGATTGGTGGAGATGAGTCACAAGAGTGGAGTGGATTGTTGGAACAGACGAGCAAAGGGAAGGATAGTTAGTTTTAATAATCCGGCTCGAAAAATGTACTGAGTATTTTATATGAGGAGAGAAAGGGTCATATCTGAGAGTAACAACCAGCTGGCCATCAGATTGATAACAAATCGGAGTCGGTTTGATCACAGCATAGTCAAAAGAGATATTCAGCAATACGAAAAGTTAAAGAAAACCCTCTACAACAACAGGAAGGCTCTTCTCAACAGTCGATTCAAAACACAAGCTCTCGACAGTGCCTCTTGTTCTCGTTACTCCATGTCCCTAGCCAACAGAAGAGACCGAGGGAGTACTTTGAATTTGGGTGTATCCAAGACCCGTTTTTCAAGTATGTGAGCATGAGTTTATATACTGTGCATTTATTATCATTGCTGGTGAGGAGGCAGTTGTTCCATCATGAGCATATGCTGGGCATAGTGGCTCTGGTGCTTTAGTTTTATGTGCTGATTGAGAGAGCCCTAGCTGCCGTAGGATTTATTGCACTTGTCGATGGTGCAGACGTAGTGTCTAGCGATCTCAACAGCTGTCCGGCGCATTCTCTTGCGCTTCTCGGAAGGGCTCATATCGGAATGGGCAGATGAGATGTGAACGGAGTGCTTTTTTCTGTCTTGAGGTTATAGACCTAAATGCGAACGTAAGCTGGCTATATCGGTTTGCAGTTGCTGAATCTGAGAATAGGGAACTTTAATACTTTTTCCTGTCTGTCGACGAGCTGATGATATAGTTTAGAGGCCTACATGTAGAAAATTTGATCAAGATTAAGATGGGGATGTTGGGAGATGAGGTGTTAGAAGCGGGTGGTGAGTTGTGGTTCAAGTTGGGGCTCTGAGGTCTGTTCGGAGGAGAGGTGCTCTTGGGGAGTGGAAGATTGCATAACGTATAGGAGGTTGCTTTTTATTATTAAAAAATTGGCGATCACCCGACTCCCTATAACAACTCAATATTATTTAATTTTATCATTATATCAACTCCCTTGAGGTACTCATTGAAGGCATACAAAGAGAGAAAATAAATCATGATTCAGAGTCGCATTGAGGAACTTCCCATGGAGTCAGTTATTTAGCCCTTTCCTTCACTCTGCTTATCTACTGACTGATCTTGGTAATTTTGCTAGTTTTGCTACGGTTGTTGATTATTCTCTCAGATCTCACTCTATCTTTCGGCAGGACCTAACTTTTCTGCGGACTTTCTTCAACAGTCCTAAAATTGTGTATCTTCTTCAGCTGGACACTCAAATTTTTTGCAAATTTATTCTGTTCTTGCTCTTCATTGTGAATGCGGGCAGTGAAGACGGGAATTGTGATAGATGTATTTCTGATGGTGTAGGAGCTAGTAAACGAGGTCCTTTTGGGAAAAGATTTGTAGTTGTTGTTGTAAGTTTTGCTCTGAGAGTGCTAAGGATTGGAAGTAAGAGGGCGCCTGGAGGGATGAAAGATCCGTTGCTCTTGATGGATTTAGTGGAGGAGGGTTGGATTGTTTTTGAGTAGTGTGAGAGGATAGCGGTGAGATTTGAAGGAAGGATGATTCAATCTAGGTTGAGTTTGAAAGGGGCCATGATTAATTTCAACCTGTCTACGAATACCTTTAAGCTGTGCTTTCTATTGAAGATCAATTTTTTTGAGGATCATATTGTTTGGCTCTGCTGTTTTATTGACGATATACATAGTTGCAGTCCTCTTGCCAATTATATTTTTTTATTGTTCCTCATTCTTAAACTTGTAATTATCTTTGATCTGCCGATAAAGGCTCAGATATAGTTTCCTTTGGCCTTTCAAGTACTTCTTCAGTGGGGGATCATAGTAATTTGATTGAATTGAATTAAATTCAAAAGATAAATAAAGTACCATGTCAGTCGAAGACAAACAAAACTTGCAAAAGCTGAGAGAGATCAACAGTGATAAATTGATCTAGATCTAACACGAAGAGGATAGCAAACTAGCTAGTCAACCCGAACAATCATCCACTCTACACCTTAATGGTGAAATCATCAAGGAGGACAAGCATGAACATAAACATAGTCATGGATATTCTCATGGCCATGAAAAAAATGAGCACGGGCATGGGCATGAACATGGAGAGAGTTGTAAGCATAAACATCCACACGGACATGGCAAAGGAAAAGGAGGCAAACCCAAAAAAAATTATGCCATAATATTTTACTGCATCTTCACCTGTCTTAGTTGCCTGTATCTCGAGACACAGGAGCTCAATCCTTTTTTGGGAGATTCAAAATCCACCTTCATGTCCTATTTCTGCGTTTTCAACGTCTTCATGTGCCTTTGGAGCTATTTCCAGACCATCAGAATCAGCAGCCAGGTCAAAAAATTATCCCTCAAGGAGCACACTCCCTATCCTAAACTTTAGCTGAAGTAATGTGATCGTTGCAATTTTATCAAGGCACCTAGAGTCTCACACTGCAGTCAATGTGGATTCTGTATCTACAAACTGGATCATCACTGCATGTGGACACAGACTTGCATTGGTTATTGCAACCAGCGTCCTTTCTACTTGTTCACAATGTACATGACCTTCGGTGTGCTTCAATTCTGGTACTCTACAGCTCGAGTTGCCTCTACTTTGTCGGATCAATGCAAATTCTTTGGAGTATTTGAGCCAGGAGTGTACATTTTATGGGCGATTACATGCATATCTGCCGGATTGGTTGGTCTGATGATAGTCATGCTGTGGTTGGGACATACCATCATGATCATGACTAATTTTACAACTCTTGACTCCATCAAGACCAAAAGAACCTGCCCGATACCTTTAATCTAGGTCAGAAAGGGGTACTACAAAACTGACAATGTACAAATGATTTCATGTAGGTCAATCCTTTTGATAGAGGATAGGTCCAGAATATTAAAAGTTTATTCGGTGACTGCATCCTGACATGGTGGCTGCCTTTCGGAAGATAAATTGAAAACGATTTTATTTTTGAGCATATGAACCCAGCCGTAATCACCAGCAATGAGGTAACCCAGATCAAGAAAACCAACTTAGCAGACATTGGCAAGAGAATGGAAGGGAAATCGATTAAAATAAACGACTAAGAAACTGTCCACTACGAAGAGTTGAAGCATTGATAATGTATGGATGATGTATGGATGATAGTAAATGTATAAAAATCAGAAGAGAAATATGGTAAGTTAGCTGAGCAATTATTGCCAGAGCCAGTCAGAGATGATCACTAACACTTCAGTCTTGTCGTCTTAGATGAATTGTAGTTTTTATTCAATTTATTACAGCTGAATCAACAAAAATGTACGTAATCTGTCAGAAGACGGAAAAGGCGTTCATTACGTAGTCTTTAAACATGGGCTTCAGGAATTATTGTTTTGTTTAGTCTAAACTATTATTTGTCTGGAATGAGGCCACAATAGTATTGAGTATAGGTTGTGGTAGTCAAAGCGCATTCATTCAAAATGGTCTTAATAGAAACATAGCTACCTGCTTTTGAGTCTGATCAGGATGATGTCTGAATCTCCAGGTGATTTGCCAATTGAAAGGTTCACCCCATTGCCCGAACGGTCGCTTCTGATCGAGAAGCTAGTTCATCGAGTCAAAAAGGGCCTTATTGAAGATGTGATAGGCATTTCTGAGAAAGAGTCTTCTTTTGCACTACAGTTATTGATCTTCGTAGTAATTTTCAATTTGAAGACTGTCGAGATAGAAAGTATCATAGTGTTCATAGAGGGAAATATCGAGGATATTGGGAGTTTATATATCGTTATCGAGAAGGGGAGCTGGTTCTGGACGGATATACCCCAGCAACTCCAAAGCTGTCGGACCAATAGGACGGTCGAGTTCCTGGTATATCGGCTCATACATTGTCTATCTGCTCTGTACAAATTCAATGAATTTAGTGAGGTAATTCTTGACCGTTTGAGATGTAACAGTGATTCCTTTTCTTCTTGTCGCTTTTATCTTTTGATGGTTGATAAACTTTTGTATCCTATTGAAAGCTAAACTGCCGATTTTAAGTTCCTCGGACAGCTCAATACAAAGGTCTATGAACATGAACTCGAACACATCCTATTTTTATTCTTGAGTCATGGTTGTGAAAGGATGGGTGTAGTTGAGCTGAGGCGAAAGGAGAGAAAATTGTTTAGTGAAGTCAACTGATTCATCGCTACCTGATGACTCTTCACAAAGGATTCGGGCATCTGAGGGTGATTTAGACTCTTCCGGGCTGTCGTCCTAGTAATCGTACTATATTTTTTATGCACTTTAGAGAAGAACAAGATTATGAATGTCAGTCTCTGAGCTAGAAACCTCACGAGAGGTATAAAAACTTTTGTAACTTCCCAAAAGATCACTGTCAGCCTTACTATCTGGGGTGAGCAAATCTTAATCTTTTTTCTGACTAATCTACTTCTATATTTTGAGTAAATTGTTGAGATGTTATCTTGCTGAAGTTTCGGCTGAAGGTTCAATATACTATTGCTCTTCAAGCAGGTCTTAAACAGTCTGTTTTTTGGGAGATTCTTTATGAAAAGCCCTTTATTCCAAACCAGGGCTCTTTAGTAAGACTTACTCGCTGATGCTCTTGCTTAGACCACTATTTTTCAGTTTGTTCATCTATCCTCCCAAAATTTACTTTGCTACTCTGAAGTTTTTCCATAGTTGTAACCTTGTTGTTGTCGACTATTGAATCAACAAATTTGTCCATTTGGTTAGTTTGTCTTTTTCTGCTTCTTTCTATTGTGGAGTCATATTCTTGGAGTTTTACACTTCTTGCAGCTATTGACTCAACTTGAAGGATAGTTGTCTTTCATGAGTCGAAAGGATATGGTCAAGGGTCTTTAGGTCGTACAATTAAGGGTCGGATGCTTCAGGAAAAGATTACAGCAAAGAGCTTGTCGGTGATGAACTTCTATTAGCTGATGGCTTTTCTGAAGGAATTTACAACTATTTTGAGCCTATATTGGCGATAGGAATTATCTTTCTTATCTTAGTCAATATCTCTTCCTTTTTACTCTGGCCCAATGCCTCTGTACTTGAAATTAATTTTATAATGCCATCAATTTCAATTTATTTTTCTTTAGACATCTATTGAGATTCAATATAAGATTATTCTTTCATCAGTTGCTTTGCTTAATACTCAATCTAGATCATCGGGTCAGTTTTGTTACTCTCCTGTTAGTACAGTTGCATGAAAAGGGATTTTTATGTTTGAGGGTTTGGGGAATTTGGAGCCTCCTCTTATTTGTTAAAAAATTGGAGGTATTTGCTGATCAAAGAGTGAGTGTCAACAGAAGGTTAATCTTCTTCATTGGGAATGCTGATTTATCTTTTGCCCAATTTCGGGAGCTATCTAGTTAAGGCCAAAGACTCGTATTTCCTGATCTAACTGATTTACTCAGGTTATTCAGTAATTATTCTGACAGTCTGCTGTGTAACTGGTTCAAATTAGCTCTTACTGCAAAATAGAGATGTGGTATTCGAGTAGAGACTGTTCAGTTTAGATGGAAAGGGAAGGTGACTCTCTATTTGTTTGACTGGCTGAGTGGCTTTTTTATGTTGATATTTTCCTTTTTTGTGAACAAGTTCTAAACTTTTGTATTGATGATTGAGAATATTGTTGGAGTTGTTGCAAGCGAGATGTTTGTTTTGTTTGTTGTGATGAGATACTGATCGAAAATGTTTTTTTGATTTTATTGGTTCGTACATAGTTTTCATGTATTATTAGGTGTTTTTGTGATGCTTATCGGCTACTTTGGTCACTTTGCTTTTTTTGCTCCTCTGCTTATGAGAAGAACCGTCCTTCTCCTGTTTCTACGGACTCCTCTTGTAATATTTGAGCTAACTAACAGTGTTTCTTTCTCTCATTTGATATAAACGTTTTGAATGGACCTTGCTCTTAGTGTTTTACTTTGCCTTTACTATATTCTAGACAACATCGAAGGTCGGGAAGTCTGAACATTCAAAATCCATCGATCTGCCTTTTTTCCTGTGCTCACGTATAGGGTTTAAAGGAGCTTCCAGAAATTAAGCAACAGGAGGTTACAGTGGAACTTATATGAAGAGATTATTAGCAGTCTTGAGCAACGAAGGAGACTTCGGATATTTTTTGATGTGACGAGGATGTGTTACGATTATTGTTTCTTGTTGAGAGTGAACAAACCCTGTTGGCTATGTCGGACTTGATAGCTATATATTTACATGATAGGCTTTTGGGAATGCTGATGAGCTTTATGATTATTCAGCATTTTTTTGTGATCCAAATATAATAAAGTAGTGAGTGGTGCCTTAACAGCCATAATGATAAAATAATAAGAATAAGTAATGTAATAGGTTTATTATTCAGGAAGATTTATGTTTTGTTTATCGAACTGTTTGATCCTTAACTAAACTCCAAATGATACTTTGATAGATTTACAGGTATTCAGTGAAATATAGCATAAATGAAGTGTAAAAGTGTCAAATGGTCATAATCATTTGTTCTACGCATGGGGTAAGTCAAGGAAGCTGAGTAAAAAACTGTCAGCGGCTCGCTTACCGGGTCCTCCTATCGGAGAGTCTCCCCGTAGGTACCCTCTATACTACCTAGATGAAAGCCCAGCTCTATGAAATGGTCTAAGTCTATGGAATGAGCATACATAAGGCTTCGAAAGCGTGCAAAATAGGTGTTTCGAATGCGAAAAAGATTATGAAACAACGCCGTCAAGAGCAGAGCAAGTCCCGAGGTTAAAATTAAACTTCTTTAATAGGCGTCGAAAAGAGATAATGCTGCTGCCAAACTCAATCCCAAGTAGAGTTTCGGGAGCAGATGAGACTGTTAGAGGCTCAAAACTCCCTTTGTCCCTCAATCAAGTCGTCTTTTTCCGTTCCAGACCCAAAATACCCTGAAGTTTGGTGGAGAGTATTTTGGAGGGACTGGTAGCAAAACTGAATGATCTTCGTAACAAATATTTTGAAAAATTCTTTAATGCAGCCATAAAAGGGGGAAATATTCCTTTTTCAGCTTTTATGTTTAAATTTTTTATGAAACTATATTAAGCTCGTAGCAGTTCTGAATTGAATGGGGATACTTGCACAGCCCAAAGGGTCACACTAGCAGGGTTGCCGAGTGCCTAGGCAGTTCTTATGGCTTTTGAGATTAGACAATTAAAATAAAGTGACAAATTGGTCATTTTTAGTTATTATAGTGTGGAATCAGGTTTAATGAATATCGAAGTGAGGTGTTATCGGACATCAGTTGCTGCTTAGGGATATTTGAGGGTCAGAAAAGCATATTTTTGACTGACAGCTAACAATTAGCAAAAGCTCAGGGGCTTTGAAATGCAGATTCTATGCATCTCTGACTCAACTATGATTCCTGATCTCAACTAAAAACTGCTTTTTTTTCTACATTGATCTTTCGGTAACCCTTGACTTGAATATATGTTTTTTGTTGCGCTGAAGCTCCTTTAGCAATTGATTTTTGAGGAAAACCTTCAACAAGAACATGGAAAATAAACAAAAGTCCGGTTTGAAGCCAAAGTCATTTATTGTCCTGTAGGGATGTTCCTACTTGTTAATTAAGATAGTACTTGGTCCTTGAGCTTTCAAAACTCAGTTCTTTTCCCAAACAATCTTTGATGGATTTCCATTCTCGAAACTTTGATGAAGGTGTATTAAAATCTTTAAAAGGACGTTGGAGGTTGGCCGAAAGAATAACAGGCAAAAAGGGCTACATTTAAGCCAAAAATATTAAGTTTCTTTGTTGAATTTTCCAGAATTTTTAAATCTATGATTGAAATCAAGTGGAAACAGAATCAATAGAAACACGTCCCGTCATTGCTGACTCTTTTCCTAATGTTGTGTTTGATTCGGTTATGGTTTCTGAGAGCCATGTCTGAAGAAAATTTTGCTTTGCAGTCCATAAATTGACACCTGATGTCCTTAGAGAGATTTCTGCGTCTCTTTGTGTACCTTCTTCTGGAGTTTTAGGCCTGATACCCTTACTGCTCCATCAGATCTCTGTTTCTCTCCTCGAGCTGTCTGTTTTTCTCCTCCAGCTGCGATAATATTCTTTCCTTTTCCTAA
>Ga0100402_1003881_pt1 | contig 16101 bp, 16 predicted proteins | sample CryGeyme20150102_FD_80419 | JGI IMG/M metagenome (GOLD analysis project Ga0100402, IMG submission 80419) | Groundwater microbial communities from Crystal Geyser aquifers in Utah, USA - Crystal Geyser metaG 2015-0102 | ecosystem: Environmental > Aquatic > Deep subsurface > Groundwater | place...
CCCCAACCCCAACCCCTGATGCTAAAAAACAAATAAATAAATGAATGATCAATCATTTCAAAACGTATATTCCCATTCTCTAAATAGGAAACCTCTTCAGCTCAGCATCCTCACCAAAGAACCACTATCGCCTTCTGTCTACTTCCTCACCTCTGAAGGTTCTTCTTCTGAAGCAGTCAGCTTTGGTTCCTAACTATGACTCAAACTCCAGTTATCCAACTTTCAGTTTGATTTCCCAACTGCCAAAGGTCAGATAGTTTGTATCACGAGCATGGGTCTTGTTGGTTTTGTATGAGAAAAGACAATGTTTGTTGGTGAGATTGAATAGGAAACACTTTGGATTGTCCCTTGGAATGAGGACAGGTCTCGAGCTGAAGTTTGTCTGGGTGAAGGCCCCAACGGTTTGTCCAGAACATAGAGAAATCACAATAAGGAGATTATCTTTATCTAGGATTCTGGACATATAATTCTATTGCTCCATTTAAGGATATTCATACAATCTTTATGTTTTTTAGAAAGCCAAGTCCATACTGCTAAACTCTTCTTACAGTGCTTCCATGACTTTCTAAATATCGATTCCATTGTCTATTTTGGGTTTCGATTCCCTCTTTGATATTTCATAATCTAGTTCGAACACATTATCCTCAATATTGTTTTCAGGTGTAACGGTAAAGATGATTTAGTTGTGGAGGGGATCACTATTATCATCACTCTTTCTCGGGCTAAATTGAAAAATTGGTTAGATACTGTTCATTTGCGATTGCTCGACCTCGCTTTCTTAGTATTACTACATTTCACTTAGGTTGTCTGAAAGACCATCTTCCTCTATCCCCATAGACTAGATCTTCGAAGGTGTTTTCTCCTGTTTACTGCTCAGAATCCTTTCGATCATAGAGATCATTTTTGCCTGTCCATTTAATACCAGCTTAAATTTCTACTCTAGTAGATATTAAAACTTTCGCTCTATGGATTGCTCCATCGTCGCCATGCAATTGACCAATATTTAGAATGTCTGCTCCTCGTTGGCTTTCCCCTTTCCAGATTTCATACTTAAAAAGAAATAGTTATAATGGCAAGGACATCAAGCAACAAAGAGTGAAGTAGCATTATATTTTTAATGTCGATCAGGAAGATTAAAGGAGACCGGAGGAAAAAGGAGTGAGTTGGCTCATTTTTTGAAAATTGAAGGCTGAATTTCATAAAGATAAATAATTTATGAATACAATTACCAGCCAGCCTCTCATCGGTAGTCACTCCAACTCATATATGGAAAAAGCAAGGATTAAAACTGCCACCTCGACGATGGAGTTCCAGCCAAAAATTCCTAAAAGCACTGATTAGACCATCCTCCCATTCTCCTTTAGCGAGTATCCATTCCTAAACGACCCTCACTCCCCAGTAGCCTCTCTAAAGACAATCGTTAGTTTCAAACTAACCTCAGATAGTCTCCAACAGCTGGTCAACGTCAATCATCCCAACATCATATCTATTCGCAAGATCGTCAAAACAAACCCTCGAGAGTCCCAGCACCTGAACTCTGGAAAAATTAGTTATACCTTCTTCTATGAGCCTGTTCTTTATGGTATCAAATATTTATCAGAGCATCCGGATGAACATCCGAGACTGTTCAATTTATTGCTGAGTTTCGACCTGAAAACTATTATTTTGTCCGTTCATGGATATCTCCAAGGAATGGGCATTTCGCATGGATTCAGGATACAGGACCTTGGAATTACAGCAGAAGGCAATCTGAAGTTATATTTGGCTCCAAATGCTGTCGTTCAGTCTAAACATCAAAGCATGGTTCAAAGGTCTATCCAGCTCATTATTGATTGGTGGGGTGACTATCTGGAATCTTTAGACCATACGCCTTTCAGAAAAGACAAAAAGTCGCTCCAACCTCCTAAACTGGTCAATAATAATGATCTTTCTTTAGAAGATCCAAGCATTGAGGAAGGCATTGATGAAAATGAGCTGGAGAAGGAGCTTGGCTGTTTACTTGACGATGACCCCACGCCGAAAAAATCTAGCTATAACTACAATGATCTGAAGAGCAGCACACAATCACTATCTCGAGTTGGTTCCATTCAACTTGAAAAGATGAAGAAAATAGATCAGCAAGTCAAGCATTTCAGAGCCAAACTGAACGAGAAACAAATGTAGCACAATAAGGCAGCAGAGTAGATGAAAAACAAGAAGGTAGAATTTCATAAACCATATCCACAAACCAAGGCAGACCAGCACTATGAGCCCATTCAGCAAAATATCAACTGCATAAATATATACAATCACAACAACCATCATGCTCCTTTAGCTAGCCCCCACCACTTTCCCAACATGCCGAATTACTACTATCCTTATCAGCCTTACTACCAATAATAAATGTACGAAAATGAAGACGAGTACTCCCAAGATACATACGATATATAATTCGAGAACCAGTTCGAGCAAGGCTAAGGAGAGCCACAGAAAGACAAGGATAACTATAGGCACACGATTTACACCCCGTCACAAAGAGATTTATCGGAGCATCCCAAAAGGAAGCCTAAAAGGAAAGATATCAATAATGAAGAAATGAACTTGAGGAATAACAGTAATCAAGTATACAAGAACAAAAATTACACATAATCAGCAGGTCCCCTGCAGTTCAAAAGTTTTGTCAACAAGTATATGAAACCTAAGTTGCAGTAACTATAAGAAACGAAACCTGAACCGAGCTTAGCACCCAGCATTGTCAACAACGCCCAAAGTATGAGATCTTATTCGATTAACCAAAAAAACATTAAAGCCGAATCAACCATAATGCACCGAAACCACAGCCAAAACGAGTTTTAGCCCATAAACACTCTCAAAACGAGGTACAAGACAGATATAGAGAACAAGGTCAAAATGGCTTTGGAAAAGACGAAGAATGCTATTGCACTCCTAAACAAGGTCAAGCAAAGCAAAAACAGCAAGCATCGTTGAGAATGAGGCTAGCTTTGGATCAATGTTTACAATATTATTTATTGTTATAATGAAGACTAATCGTTAGAAGGCCGGAATGAATCCACAGACCTTCACTCAACATATTGCCAGACGACAGCGCAGCCAACTACCAGTTACTGAAACTATCACGCTCGACTCGCTCTTCAAGCAGGGAGTCTAAGGTCAGGTTGCAACCCTAACATGTAAGGAGCAAATAGCAGTTGTCCTTCAACCTAAATTAGCATCCTTGAATAAAAGCAGGAAGCATAAAAATGTATATTTGAGAGGAGGAGTGAGCAATGCTCTGAAAAAATGCTTTAGTAACTGGTAAACTCAACCTTAGCAATGTTATATATTCTCCCCAATACAGCCACCTTAGTCTGTGAGATCATTCAGAACTTCGGAGTCAGATTTGGGAAAAATACTACTCCTGAATAAAAACTCTTCAGACAAACCTTTTAATTTTTTATCACCTAGACAACCATCATTAAGCCATAATGAGTCGACGCCGGTTCTCAACGATCACAAGCCATTGGGTCGGCTGTTTTCCCAGAGAAATTTAATAAATCAATAAGAAGAGAAGCACAATATGTTCGTGGTGTAAGAAGTTGGAGAGTCGATACAGTCGGATCCAAAGTCTTCATTTAACCAGTAAAAATAAAATAGAGATGTGAGGAATCTCGCTCATCTGAATTTTTACAGTTCCAAAGATACCTAGCAATATCTTCAGCAAATTCAGCTTCAACAGCCATAGAATAATCCTGTTGAGCTTGACTGTGAGTAAAAAATGCATAAAACAAAGTAGAATTAACCATGCTGGAGTCTCCAAAAAAGGAAAGAGCCGAGCAGCCCTCCAAAATAACAACCAGACACATCATAGTAGGCCAAATAATCAGCAGGTGAATCTCGTTTTAGTTTCACCACCCATATGCGTCAAGGTCTCCTCAAAAATAACCAAAAAAGCCTCTAACCTGAAGCAAGTCTGAAGATTATAGGAGATGACTCAATTGAAAAGGAAAAGAAACAACTCAGAGAAGAGTCCATAGGTAGCTAGATCTGTTAGATGTCTTAGTTAAGCAGCATCGTCAGCAACGTCAGAGATTAGGGTTTCAGAAAGGAGGCGGAATAAAATTCACTCAAACACGACCTAGAAGATATCAATAAATACTGCTCAAGGGGGTCTATCTAGAAGTTGAATTTGCACGCCCTGGCTGAGCAGAGAGAGAATTTCTTCGATGACCGGATCCAGGTAACCTCTAAAGCTGAAAATTTGTCAGAGTATACTGTCCGGTATGATGTCCGTTTTGTTAAGAGGACTACCATGCAGCCTACATAGGTGGTCAGACTGAGCCCTTTACGTTTTCGAAAGACAACCTAAACCACACAGCAACAGGTTCCCCCGACCTCTGCCCAGCACTGTATTAATGCTTGATTATTTCTGTACTTAAAATAATTGCTAACCCAATCCAGTTATAAATAAAATAAGCATGAAGCGTACCTCTATCTCCAACATACGCCAAAACAACCTGATTTCCTCCTCTAGCTACATCGATGACCAACCTGTTCTGCATATTTTTGGAAGAACGCATGACGATAAGGATCAAAAGGAATTGTTGGATGCCCTAGACAGACAAGGGAGAACCTTCAATTTTAAGACTAACTTGGATGATTTCAACGATTTTGACAAAAAACAGACAAAAGTTCGGGACATTGCAATTTTGATCACTTCTGTACTGGACATGAATGACATAAAAAAACATATCGACCGCAGACGAACAGAAAGGAATTTAACTGTTAGAGATAAAACGACATTCTATACTTTTCCACACCAATTGCCATCTCTGGGTCTGAAAAATCTACCTAAAGTCTAAAACGTCCTTGACCTCTATACCCTTTAGCCAAAAAGCAGCGGTAAGCGTATCCCCATACGTCTCTCATCGGTTCATTCGATCGACAAATCCCAGTCTTCCTCGAAAAAGAATATAACAAAAATGAGCACAACACACACTTACGAATAAATTCAATATTACCGTTAGAGTGAGTACGGCATAGAGAACAGTCGGCTGTTCAACACCACAGTAGATCTGATCAAACATTAAGGAAGCTGCAATTAATTCACAAATATCAACCATACTGTCAGCAACAGCAAGCCAACTCAGAAGAACATGAAAATATTGATAGTTGCACCCATGGAGGTTTCGAGATTACTGGTGCAGGCTGTCCACGATAAGGGTAAATAAAAAATATTTGATTTGGTTCTAATCGGCTCAATGACTCCTCACAGCTACTACCTAGACAATTCTGTCGCCCTGGCAACCAACGATCCTCAACAAGTCTACGATTTTTTCTCAGATAATAACATCCTCTCGCCTAACACCACTGCCCAGATGTACTAAACTTTGATACGGCATTACTCCAGATCGAAACTGAAAATTTAAGGTTAGGGGTATTTTTCTAATAAAGATGTTATGTATACACCAGAAAGAGATAGAGCGTATAACTAGTATGGTGTTGAAAATGGCAGTATTTCTGCTATCAGAAACTCGAAAAAAGATATCAACAATCATGAAGGGTCCTCATCCAATGTCAATGACGACTACGGTAATTCAGCTTCAAAGCTATCCCACAACAAGAAGCTAGTGAAAAAAATAAAAAAAAAGAACAATCTGAGCTCTTCAAAAGTAACTGAAGAAGAAGAAGGACCAATTGTCTTCGACATCCCCAGCAACAACTTGCCACCAAAACATACAAATCACATTAGCAACAAAGGCAATACCCTCAATGAGTATCCGGAGGCAGTTGAGCAAACTCAAACTCACAAGATCCACTAGCCAGCACCGGGTCATACAAAATATTTGGATGAAGCAGCTCTAAAGAAAAAGATGTCAACTCCAACTGATTTCCCCTAGCAGCCCGCTCAATATCCTTCAGCTCCCATCATCAAAAATCATACAAATCAGGCCACATACTCCACTCATCACTAAATTAATGGAAATACAATCGACCCATCAAGGTCCAAAGGATTCCGCCATCCCTCCAACATCATCCATGAGACAAGTTAATAATACAAAGGTTCAAATAGAGAATCTATCATGAATTTGGAAAATGACTCCAGAGGTAGATACTTGCAGCACAGTCATCCATACGAAGAAAAAGGAGATAGGGTGGTGATCAGCCACAAAGAGCCAAATAACAACCAACCTGATGTCTACTATCAAACCTCAGTGGAGACAATAGCTGAAAGTTAGCCTGCTCGAGGCCTTGGAAAAGAAATAAACAAGAACCAGCAGTCAAATAACGAAGTAAGCAGTCCTCGGAGCAATTACTACAGTATTTCGGCTCGTGTTGTCAGGAAGCAGTAAACAGCTTAACCGGTCCTAATCAACTAAACCGATCAGCCATAAGCCCAACCAGCCAACACCAAGCACTCCTCTTTCAACTCACGCTACATTGATTCCAAGCCTGCTATCACTAGTTCTAATAATACTCTCAACTACTCATCATCTAATTATGACAATAGCAGGAGCCCTCAGCAAAGCCATTATCAGAGGGTCAAATATAGCACCTATAATAGACCTGTATCACCCAATAGACCTGTGTCCCCGAATCGAGTCACTTATAACACTTCTAGGCCAGTGTCTGTTGAGAGGAGAGAATCCCCTGTTGAAGATAAGCTGCTGTAAGAAGGGTACGAGAAGGCGGAGAGAGGGGGAATGACTGTCTACGTCAAGAGGGCAGACAGGACACACGCGCGTCCTTACACCAATAACTACACCACAGCGTCGAATACCAGTCCTAGAGCTTATCAGTACACCACATCCTCCAGTCCTCACACATACAACAATACTCCCAATTATCCATCCAATAACTACCATGTTCATGAGCAGATGGAGGTCTCTTTGAAATTGCCAGAGCCAGTCAACTCGTATATAGGAGATATTGTTGAAGATGCTTTATCTTCTGCTACTTCTGGATCGCCAAAAGTGATGAGATACGATGTCTCACCCTCAAAATAGTCTAGCTATCACCCTGATTATAACAGCTCGGAGAATAATATTAGGACTTCTTACTATACTGGTACTGTCACCTCTCCCTAAAAGTATACAATATCAAGTAATACCTATACAAGAAATTATGAACCCTATCGAGGAAATGGAGTATCTTCATCCACCTATCGACCCAGAGAGGAAATTATGGCCAATGGGGTCATCAACTATCATGGTGGAGATGGTAACACGATCAGAGTCTAGAGGCACGAAATTATTGAGCATCAACTTGAATCTGCTAACTAGATCAGTCCTCAAAAATAAAAATTTCAATAATTTCATGCAACCTCCAAACCTTCAGAGCTATACTCGGATGGTTCTATTCTCAGACTCAACAACAATCGTTTTGGTGTCAAACTCAAGCGAAAAGAATCATCTGAACCATCAGTATTTGGCAGCAAGATAGCCAGCAGTGTATTTACAGTATATAATTTGAACAAAAAGATAGCAATCAACAGAAAAATTACTGGGCAGCTGCAGCTGCTTTAATAATAGGACAAACATATTCAGATTGACCCTTCTCTGACACCTTGCCATTATCTTTTCCAAGAGTAGCTAAAATATTTCCAGAATAAACTTCAGCCTTTATTCAATAAACATGATAGGGTAGACTATTTTCGAGGAATTGAAGATCTGGTTCATAGAAGCCAGAAAAATACGTTAGATTATGGCTTTATTATCATCAGCTAGGAGGAGGCAGCTAAGTTCAACTGCAACTTGCTTCCTGAGGACTACTACCTCATCCGACTGAGAAGTAGCTAGCCTTACTTGGAAATAAATGAGTATACAAGAACCATCACAATGGACTCTTTGGAAAGAATGCCGTTGGCTAGCAAAATTATTATTGACAGAAAACTATATCAATTTGTAGTCTACTTTGGCAAAGGGGAAGTTCAGCGTCTAGCTAATAAATTTGAAAACTCTGAGTATATTTTAGAAGAGATCGAATCCAATTTCAGCCAGGAGTATCTCGACTGCTACTTTTTGGAAATGCCTCAGTTAACTAGGCTCTACATTGTGTGTCGAGAGGAGGAATTGTCTCGAGTACAAGAATGCATCTAGATCTTCAGGAGAAATCGCCAGAACTTTAAGACTGAAAGTATCAGGATAATATGCGCTAATGGAGGGAAGGGTCGATCTTAAGGTGGGCATTCTTTTGTCAGCTATGTGAAGGATGAGCCAGCGCTGACATACCAGGATATCATAAGACAGGTGCATCAACATGACAGACCAAAGGCTTTCGAGGTTAAAGCCGACCTCCTTTTTCTTGACATATAACATCAATCTCTGATCACTGACCTCGAAAAGGCATTTCCCAGTCGATTTTAATATGTACTTTATGAATCTCTGTCAGAAATCGGGGATATGATGTTCAAGCCGATTGCAGGAGAGCAATCGTTTTTGGTCCTCAGTTAGAATTTCAGAGGCTAGAATATACCAATGCAACATTATACAAAGGTCTTCATGTTAGGACGATCCAAAACTAAACCCAACAAGGTGACAAGAGTTTTGAAAAAATAGGAGTTGATATAATTGCTCATGAAATGATTTTTGATGCTTGTAATCTATTGATATTATCATATTGGGTATAATAAGTCCATGTCGATGTTGACGATAGATCTTCAAGGGTTTGTCTTGGGATATTTGGTCTCTTATAAAATGGGAAGAATCAGGACAATGTCATAAAAAATAGAATCGAAAGTAGGTGTCCACAGTTGGTCAAGACTGAATTAATGGAGATTTTTTGAGGCCCTTTAGATGATTTTCACCGTAAGAACAGTGCTCTTCTGGGATGACATTTGAGGAAATAATTTGATTGGCTCAATTTTTGGGCGTTGGATTTAAAAAGAGCTAAATTCAAAAGGATGAGCCCTAGTTTATAATTCATTTCAAATGGCAGGAAAAGGTGGAAAATCAGGCAAAGCTAAAACTACTTCAAGCAAGGCTGTCTCCAAGTCATCAAGAGCTGGTCTTCAATTCCCCGTAGGCAGAGTTGGACGTCTCCTCAGACACGCCCATTACACCGAAAGAGTTGGTGCCGGTGCTCCCGTCTACCTGGCAGCCGTCCTCGAATACCTCGCTGCTGAGGTCCTCGAACTCGCTGGAAACGCCGCCAAGGACAACAAGAAGACCAGAATTATCCCCAGACATATCCTCCTCGCCATCAGAAACGACGAGGAACTCAACAAACTTCTCCATAACGCTACCATCGCTGAAGGAGGTGTCCTCCCCAACATCAGCGGACCCGTTTCTGGTGCCAAGCAGAGTTCTGGTGAGTCTTCCCAAGCTGTGTGATTTGCATATTTTTGAATGCTTACATCTCATAATATTTACTTGATCGCTCATGGAGGAAAAATATCAATGTCATATTTGCATGGAGGTCGCCAACAAGCCTATAGTTACACCATGCGGACACCTCTTCTGGTAGCTCTCTTTCCACTCAGTTGGGCCTGCATTTATCACTGGCTGCGATCGAATCAGGAGTATTTGACCTGTCCACTATGCAAGAGTGGACTAGAGTTATCTTCAGTTAGACCTATCCTCACACAAAACTAGCCACCGGAAGTGGATTAAGGAGGTGTCCCTCCTCGCCCCCGACCTCATCGCAAGATAAAACAGCACAATAATATCAAGTAGATTCCCAAAACAATCCTAGCTATGGGATTAAACGTCCAGCGTGGAGTGATGCTAGCAGGTTACGGAATATTTCCAGCCACCTTCATTTCTTTAAACCATAATTTTTAGGCACCAACTTCAGGAGAGGACCAACTGAACAATAGTAGTAGTGAGCACAAATTATATGGAATATTGAAGAATGCCACATGGCTAGTGGGGCTTTTGTGCTTCCTGATCATAATATTCTATTGATGGTTTGATCTGTACTTATCAAATCAAATATTGAGAATACTTTGGATAATACTTGGCGCCATCCACTATAAGGGACAAAGTGGTCCTTGATTATCCACTTGCTTGTCTCTATTTTTTATTCTCTATGCCTGCAATTTTTCCATAGTGTCTGCTTGCCTTCTGATTTTGTCCAGCAACGGTATCAGAGTATCTCTGATTGGGTCTTCGTTAACCTTTCCTGTTTCCATCGTCACATTAGAATCAGATAACCATTATCTATGCCGAATGTTACTCCACTCTGAATAGGTTCTCTGAGCACAGAGGAATCCAAGAATAGTAACTTGCTGTGGCAATGACAGAGGAGGTATGACTGTGCCCAACCAAAATAACACATAAATTTTGGATAGTCTTTATCACATCTCCTCTGCTTCTGAGTTGAATTCAGGGATTGCTTCCTTTGCTAACAGTAGATATGATGGTAGTTTTTCTGGAACCTGACATCCAAGCAAGTGTCATATCTTTCAAAGAAAAATTGAATTTTTCCTTTAACTTTCGATACAACTATGCTTTCAGATGCGAAAAGTAATTGATAGCTCTTTGTGTCAATAGAGTCAAATGAATATATTTACTTTATACGAGATTTTCTGATAAGATTATCGCCTAAAGTAAACTTGCATTCAGTATGGGATAAAAAATGACCCGAACACACGAAGCCCATAATTTCACTGTGAATAGAAGGGTTAGACATTTGATAACTTGAACAATAACTAACTTAGCGAATTTTAGCAAACGAGTTTCCATTTTATACTATCGAATAGTGACTAAAGAGAGGTAATTTTGAATAGTATACAGTATCATTTCAGGTATCAAGGTTTGAGGTCCTCCATTCGGCTACATGATCCGATCTCTTCTATTGAGCAAGGTTTTTGATCCTATTCCTGCACATCATCATATTTTTTGAAAGTTGATGAACCCTTGACATCTTCAAGTTGTTTTGTGGAAGGGTCATTGTGGAACAGGGAAGGGCAGAGAAGCTCAAGCAATTTGAGGAAGACAAACACAAACATAATAACCTGGATGGCAGGAATGAGGTCTAACCGGAAATCTGACAATTACATCCAACGTAAAGTAATTTTATACCACAATGTTAACCCTAAATCATTGACTGTCATCTCAGAAAATATCAAGTTAAGCTCACTCCTTTTTCAGCCTCAATGGAGGAAGCTCCAAGGTTTATAACTCCGGATTGACCTTTCCGATCTATTTTTTCATCTCCATACTATGCCTATCGATTGACCTATTCATTTTTCTGGTAGTCTGGAGTATATCCATCATCAGATTATATGCGCTCGAGTCTTCTTTCCCCACTCTAGCACTCAAGCTTCCTCTCCTTGTTGGCAAATCTCTGGTGCTAGTTATCCTTTATGTGATTGTTGACTTCCTTTTGATTTTGTGTGTCTGAATTGTTTCTCTCAAAAGTGGTCTGGACTTTTGCTCAGATTGCCCAGAAATTCTGTTAGCAAAGAAATCTTGAGGCAAGCGACCTGAAAATATTTTAGCTCTTCTTCTGTGTTCAGTTGTTGGCTCATCAGGGAGCTTATACTTAGCGAAGGTAGTTCGAGCGTCAAGAGAAAATTACATAGCAAATAATTTTATTATGTTCAGATAGATCAAAAAGAGTAAGTACAATAGTCTTTCCGTCTTACAATGACGAGGAATCTATACCATTAAAGATCATGGCTTGACACTCCGTATGGTTGACAAATCTGGAAGGAAAGAGTTGAGTTTTAGCTGGCTGTTTCTCTCGTATATGCTTAATTTTGTTGCCGGAATAATTTTAGATCTGTGGGTTGTTATGGTATCGTATTTTTCCATCAGAGTGCTTTATCTCTTCTTTAGCATCAAAGAAAGCTCTTCATACTCCTACTTTGATCTTATTCTATCCAATACCTGTGTAATAACTTCAATACATCCTTGTCCATCCCCCGATAGACTTGAGGCCTTGATTAGGTCTGGACTACTTGTTGTGTAAAGCTACTGTTATTTTTTAATCTAGAATTAACCAGCCGATCTCTTGATCTTTTGAGTGAACCTTTTATTCTGTCCAGAATCAAACTTGTCTTATGACTATCTTTCCTTTTTTGAAGCCAATAGGCAGTTGCCTTGTTATTTTCTTTTGATGAGTATTCGAGTTGGGAGATGAAATTGTTTCCTACTCTTTCTGTTTCTTAATCTGGCTCAGAATCTGAACACTACTCCATAAATTTGAGACATTTATCTGCATATATATAGATCTACCATCATTAAGGTCAATATAGAGGTATTTGCCTTCTTTGCTAATTAGTTTAGAAAGCTCGTCTAATGTAGCTAAGTTAGGATGCCTTTCTGTTGCTTTCGAATTGACTATATCGGAATCGATGAGTCGAAAGTATTTGTTATTGGCTTTGAGTTACCTACTTCTTCCCTTTATTTTATTCATGATCTTCGATATTTATACTTCTGACTTTGTTTTTTACTTCAATATCTCTCTGTAGACAGATTATTTGATGGAGGTCCTTCCATCTTATTATTCAGCTGATTTAAAGCTGAGAAAGCTACTGCTAGATATATATCATTATTGATGATGTCATATTATTAGACTAATATTGAATGTTTGAGGCCGAAAGACAAAAAGCTACATTCAACAAGCAATAATTGTCCAACCTTATATACAAAAACAGCCAGAATCTTCAGAGATTCCTCAAAAGACAACAGATTGTCTAAAATGATCCTGCTCTTCGCTTCGATCCTTCTGCCATCCATTTGTCTCGCTAAGAGATGATGACCGTCTATGCTCGAAAAGGAATCAAATACTCTCAAATCATGCCTGAAAGCACTTTCAAGTTCCTCGAAAAAAGTCTCTTTTTCTATGAACAAATGCCTCTCAGTCTTCACGAATCCATGTTCCTCATCACCCTTAGAAATCTGTGTGACGATGAGCAAGTCAAAATGTTCCTCGAGCCGGCCGAAAGAAACTAGCTCATCGGATGCTATGCTCAGACTGAGTTGGGTCATGGTTCAGACATCAAAAGTTTGATGACCACTGCCACTTACGATGAAACAAGTGAAAGCTTCATCATGAATACTCCAAATACCAAGGCTGCCAAGTGGTGGATTGGAGATTTAGGAGTCTTTGCCAACCATGCCTGTGTATTTGCTCAGCTCATGATCAAGGGTAAAAATCATGGACTTCATGCCTTCATCGTTCCCATCAGAGATCAAAATCACAAGCCACTTCCTGGGATATAAGTGGGAGACATTGGACCTAAATTTGGCTTCAACTGCAAGGACAACGGCTACTTGATCATGCATAACTACAGAATTCCCAGAAAGAACATGTTGATGCGATTCCAGCAGGTCTCAAAGTAAGGAAAATATGAGGTTGTTGGTGATGAAAAGATCACCTATGCTACTATGCTTCGAATTAGGTCATTAATTCCATTGGGCATATACTACAACTACTCAAAAGCTGCCACTATCATCGTCAGATACTCTCTGGCTCGAAAGCAATTCAAAGATACAAAGGGTCAATAGATGCCTATTCTTGACTATCAAATTCAACAAGAAAAGGTTTTTCCTCGATTGGCTGAGGTGTATTGCATTCTCTTCGCAGTAAAGAAAATTCTGAAGATATCGACTCAAGTCCTGGAAGATGCAAAGGATAACAACTTTAGCAAACTGAATGAAGCTCATATTATTACCAGTTCAGTAAAGGGAGTGTCAACCAAAGATGGACTTGAAGGTTTGGAAATCATCAGAAGAGCTGCTGGAGGACATGGCTATAGCAATTACTCTGCTTTACCTACTCTTCAATTGTAAACTAGTCCAACCTACACCTTTGAAGGTACTTTATTCTTTATTCAGGTGATTTTACCATATTGATGTTACAAGTCGCTCGCTACTTGCTAAAAAACTATAACAGAGTTCACCGAGGAAGCAAAAAGCCTCTTGCAGAGACAGTCTCCTATCTAACTCACGCTGTCAGTCTTGATGCTGAACCTTTAGACACCCAGGATCACGCTCATATCAGAAACATAGACAATTTGCTGAAGTTATACATCAACAACAGTTGCTTCAGAATAAAAAAAGCTGGAGAGAAAATTATTGCAGGAGTGACTAGTGGTATGGATATGAAGAAAACTTGGGATGAGCATGCTGGGATAGAGCTTGTTTAAGCAGCTACTGCTCATAGTTATTTCTGGATGGTGAATAACTTCCAAAAATTCGTAACAGAGATTACTGATGAAAAGACTAGAGAAGCTCTAACAAAGTTGTTCTTCCTCTTCGCCATCGATAAAATCCTTGATTATTCCTTTAGCTTCTTCGAGTCAAAGTCGATAACACCGGTCACACTCAAGACACTGAGGGAAGTGAGAGAACAATTGCTTTCCGAAATCAGACCTGATGCTTTGACTCTGGTTGAGGCATTTGAATACAGTGACAACACATTGATGTCAGCTATCGGAAAAGCATAAGGAAAACCCTATGATAACTTGTTGGAATGGTTCCGAAAAGCAAATGAGGTGAATCAACCGACGAAAGCTCAGTAATTCAGATAGATCAATAAGGATCTTTTGAAGTATACATCCAGTAATTATAAAGCTAAATTATGATCGAAAAGCATAAATTATTCATATAATCAACAGTTAGTCAATCTTTTTGTGAAAGCTGACCGATATCTTGGAAAATATACCAAGTCTGTTGAACCCATGGATCCAAATGGAGAGCACCTTGTTTGGTCTTTAATAGAAAGGTCTTTGGATTTTTACACATCTTTGGGTTTATCAAATGGCTCGGTTTAGCTATAATAGACTGAAATTGTATTCTTGCTGCTAGATTGTATCTTGGTAGGAATTTTACTAAGCGAACTGGAGAATGTATGGCAGTGAGTATTTTTTCCCTTCCTTTTTGGACCCATCCCCAAGGGAATTCTTCCTATATTGCCAGCTAATTGATTTTTGCCAAGAGACTTTTCCTCATTTTATGTCTGAATCTCAAGAGTTTTGACCCTTCTCCTCACATCTGCCAAGCTCTTTAATAGCATTTAATTTTTTGTTTGAAATTGAAATACTGTCCTCAAGTGTTATCGATATACCCGCGGGTTGTATAGCTCTTCAATTTTACCCTTACATTTTTGAATTTATTTCTCGACCTGTTTCAGTCTTTATAATCGATAACCAAGATTGACTTTCTTTAGTTAGTACTATTAAACTAACTCTAACCTCTCTTATCGATCTCTTTTGATGTCAACTTGCAATGATTCGATATTTCTTTTTAATTATTTTAATCTCAAAGCTGAATAAGCCTACTGATACTTTATTTCAGCACTTTTAGCCTTTTAGCATTCGTAATTTTCATAATTTAGTCTTCCTTCTTCCTGACTTATTTTTCTAACTGTCCTAACTAACTGATCTCCTTCATAAATTTACTTTCCTGTCCTTCAGATTCCTGATAGTGCCGATTCCTCAGAATTTGCACTCTGAGGAAAGTATTCGCTAACTTTGTATAGAACTCCTTGACCTTCTCGCTTACATTCTAGCTGGCAATGAATGCAGGTCTGATAATTATCCTTGGAAACTACTTCTTGCTTGTGTTGTCTAGTTCCTGAGTAAGCTCATTTATACTTGAGTATGTCCTTCAATTATTGCCAAAGCCTATTGCTCCTGTTTGACCTTCGACTGAAGCTGTGCATATTCCTCTTTGAGAAGGGCATTGTGCTAACGAGTGAAGAGGGCCTATAGCTTAAGAATATCAATAGGAGGCCGATTCTGCTATTCCAACTCTCTTTTTTATCTGAGTTTCTGAAGAACTTGCTCAGCCAACGATCCTCTTTCCATCTCGCAACGCGATTATAAACGCAATAATTATTAAAGTGAAACTTTAAATAGCAATAGCATCATCATTCAAAAATGTTAGCCACATATTTAGACTCAACCCGATCGAATTGTTTTTCCTCTTAACTTAAGTTGAAATTATCCTCATCTTTGTTCATGACGCCACTGGACCCTACATGGCTCTAACAGAAAGATTGAAGTTATTTGACAATCTAATCGCTATTGGTTTGACCTTTGATTGCTTTCTAAAAACCCATTAAGTGAAGTGAGTTGCTGTTGCGATAATAATTTTATGATCGGATCGCAACTAAGTTGCTGTTTTCATCTTCTTTGTTTTTTTCAGCATTTTATTTGAGTTATTTATATAC
>Ga0100402_1003883_pt1 | contig 16098 bp, 12 predicted proteins | sample CryGeyme20150102_FD_80419 | JGI IMG/M metagenome (GOLD analysis project Ga0100402, IMG submission 80419) | Groundwater microbial communities from Crystal Geyser aquifers in Utah, USA - Crystal Geyser metaG 2015-0102 | ecosystem: Environmental > Aquatic > Deep subsurface > Groundwater | place...
AAAGTTACGCTACTCTGTAGCTTTTGAAATTTATTTTTTATTATCATTCTACAAAGGTTACGCAACTTTGTTGCTAGGAAAGGACTATTTTAGATTTTATAAATGTCACTCATGTTATTATACAGTCAATAAAAATTTCATCAAAAAATTATCAATCACAAAAAATTATGAGTCAAGCTAAAGTTCAAGCCGAAGGTATCGTTCAAAAACACGTTTTATGGTCTATGGGAATGGGCGCAATTCCAATTCCTTTTTTAGATACGATAGCCGTTTCTGCTATGCAATACGAAATGTTGAAGCAAGTTTCTAATCTATATGGTTTTGAGATGAGCGAAAATATGGGCAAATCACTTATTTCTATGCTTGCAGGTGGTACGCTTGTCCGTATGGGTGCATCGGCAGTCAAAACCATTCCTATTATTGGTTCTTTCTTAGGAGGGGGGGCGATGGTGGTCTTATCAGGTGCTTCTACGTATGCAATTGGAAGCGTGTTTGTTCAGCATTTTGAGTCGGGAGGAGATTTATTTGATATTGATACCGAAAAATTCAAAAACTTTTATAAAGAAAAATTCGAACAAGGAAAAGAATATGCTGCTGAAATGAAAGACAAGGCAAAAAATTCTATGAATAATGATTCGGATAAAGAAGAAAACGTAAAAACAGATTTAGGTAAAAAAGGCAAACCAGCAATGGAAACTGACCCAAATGCACCTGCTCCTAAAGAAGAAACAAAAACGCCAAAAACAGAATCTAATAAAGAAGAAAAAGCATTAAGAGAAGCCAAAATTGCTGAACTCAATGATTTGAAGGCAAAAGGAATCTTGACAGATGAAGAATATGAGCGTATGAAAAAGAAAATTATGAGTTAATACAATAAAAATTAGCGAGTGATTTATATGATTACTATGATAATTACAGGATAACACATACAAATTAATTTGATTTGCATTTGGCTTCGCCGACTTTCAGTTATCTTCATTCATCATAAAAATCATATAAATCATTTACCAATAAGTTACGCTATTTTTTATTTTATGCCCAAACTTTCGTTCCTTCGGTACAATTTTTACAAATTTCGATTTCTTTTCTGGATTGTAACAATGAATTTCTAAAGGCTGAATAGGTTTCATTTTGCCAAATTTCATTAAAAGAATACGTTGATAAGTCGCCCAAATGATGAGTTGCATCTTTATCAAAACAACAAGGAACTACTTTTCCGTCCCACGTAATGACGCAAGAATGCCACATTTTCCAACAACTATTTTCTAAATTATTCTTTAGAGTTATTTTATTTTTTTCCTTTTTATAACGGCTATATTTCTCATTTTCTGGAATAAAATCAGTTTGATTTTCATAATCATAAATTTGTGCTGTTTTGATGGCTACTTTATCAATTCCGAGTTTTTTTCCTATTGCTTTTATTTGTTCTATTTCGTGTTCGTTGTGTTTGAAGACAATAAATTGAAGCATAATAAAAGGCGTTTTGCTTTTGTGTTTTTTCTTAAAAGCGACTACATTTTCAACTCCTTTCCAAACTTTATCGATATTTCCTCCAATTCTATATTTTTTATAGGTTTCTTGATTTGCGCCATCTAAAGAAATTATCAAGCGAGAAAGACCTGAAAGCACCGTTTTTTCTGCCACTTCTTCTGTTAGATAATGAGCATTTGTAGAAGTAGCTGTATAAATATTTTTTTGATTTGCCAGTTTTACCCAGTCCAAAAAGTGCTTATTGATATACGGTTCTCCTTGAAAATAAAAAATGAGGTAGGTCAAATAAGGCGAAACTTCACTCAATAATTTTTCAAAAATAGCATTGGTAGCATTTCCAGTAGGACGAGAAAATTGTCTAAGTCCAGACGGACAATGAGGACATTTCAAATTACAAGTTGTTGTAGGCTCAAAGGCGATACTTATCGGAAATCCTCTTTGGTAGTTTTTCTTTGTGAGTTTGGAAACGTAATAACTAAACAAGAGCAAAACACCATTCCAAGACCGTTTGAAAGTAAGTGTTTTGAGGTAAATTATTCCATCTATAAATTGACTTTTATTCATTAACTTGATTTTATTTTGCACGAGGTTTTGGTAAATGTAGTACAAAAATCAATCTTGATGAAACAGAAGTAAAAAATCCCTTTCTTGAAAAGAATAATTTTCAAAAAAATGATTTATCAAAAATGATATTTTAATTTATTCTACAAGCAACAAGCCTTATATAACAATCGTCAATCCTCTGTTTTGAAAAAACAAGACGTTCTTAACGGAATTATGAAAGTTTAAAGAGGTTTATTATTCTACATTTCGTTCCATATATTTGATAATATCTAAAGCAATATCTCTTCCAGTTGCTTTTTCAATTCCTTCTAATCCAGGGGAAGAGTTTACTTCTAAAATAAGAGGACCTCTAGCAGACTGTAACATGTCCACACCAGCCACTCCCAAACCTAATACTTTTGCAGCTTTTAGAGCAGCATTTTCTTCTTGGTCGGTGAGTTCGATAATATTTGCACTTCCTCCTCTATGAAGATTTGAACGAAATTCGCCTTCTTTTCCTTGTCTTTTCATTGCTCCAACGACTACACCATCGACAATAAATACACGAATATCTGCTCCTCCTGCTTCTTTGATAAATTCTTGTACAATTACACGAGCCTTCAAACCATTAAAAGCCTCTAACATAGATTCGGCTGTATTTCTGTTATCTGCCAAAACTACTCCCAATCCTTGTGTTCCTTCCAAAAGTTTGATTACTAAAGGCGCACCACCTGCTTTATCTACCACACTTGTTACATCTTTTGAGTAATTACTAAAAACTGTTTTGGGTAAATCAAGACCAGCACGAGCTAGTATTTGAAGACTTCTTAATTTATCTCTTGAACGAACTAATGCTTGTGATTCAGTAGCTGTAAAAATTTTCATCATTTCAAACTGACGAACTACTGCAGTACCAAAAAAGGTTACTGAAGCACCAATACGAGGAATAACCCCATCAATATCTGACATTTCTTCGCCTTTATAAATAACACTTGGTTTCTTTTTTTCTATTACTAAATCACATTTTGTATGGTCTATTACTACCATTTGATGTCCTTTTTTTTCTCCAGCTTCAATGATTCTTTGAGTAGAATAAAGATTTTTGTTTGCCGATAAGATGGCTAATTTCATGAGTTTTATTTTATAATGTTATGTAAAAAGAGTTGTCAAAAGATAAGGATTAATTTTATTAAATTCAAAAAACAAATCCTAAGAGAGGGGGGCTTTACACAAATAAAATTGATTTTTATTCAAATAATTAATAAAAAAGTATTTAGCTTTGCTGACTTTCAAGTTGTAGTTTATCTGTATTTTAAATCCTGCCAACCGACAGTTTAGCGAAGCTAATCCTTAATAAAAATCAGTTACAAGAAATAGTAGGCTACAGTAATCAATTTGTAAAATAATACAATCAATAAAATTTAGAATTAAAAAATGAAAAATCACGTCAAAATTTATCTTTTCTCTTTGCTTGCCTTGCTTTTATTTTCTACGTCTTGTAGTCTGCTGACAGATAGTGTTTGTAAAGATGGAAGTGGAGAAGTAATTAGTCAAGAAAGAATAGTATCAGGATTTACAGCCATTGAATCAAGAGGAAATTTTACAGTAAATCTTTTTCAAGATTCTAGTATAAAAGTACAGTCTGTTATTGTGGCTGCACAAGAAAATATTATTGACCTTATCCAAACACGCATTTCAGGACAAAGTCTTATCATTGATACCGATGAATGTTATAATACGAATGAAGAAGTAACAATTACTGTCCGAACACCTGCACTTTCTCAGATTATTTTGGCTGGCTCTGGCGATATTGTTCTGCAAGATACAGTTCGTAAAAGTGAAATAGAATTTATTTTAGACGGCTCAGGGAATATACAAACGACACCAAGTTTTCTTATTATTGCTTCTATAAGTTGTACAGCAAGATTAAAAGGTTCTGGAAATATGGAATTAGATTTTGATAACACAAATATAGTAAATACTTCTGTCGATGGTTCTGGAACTATTACTTTAAGAGGAGAAGCACAACAAAATACCTTAAATATTAGTGGTTCGGGAACTATAAAAGCCTTTGATTTGCCTGTCTTGACAAGTACAGCCGAAATAATTGGTTCTGGAATTATCGAACTAACAGCAACTGATACAGATTCTACCATCATAACATCAAGGGCAACACTAAATGCACAAGTGAGTGGAAGTGGAACTGTTCGTGTAAAAGGAAATGCAAGTATTAAGTGGAATATATCAGGTTCTGGGAAAATAGAACGAGTAGAGTAAAAATATTCTAGGATTATTTTAAGAGTAAAAGACTTGCTTGTTTTATTATTCAGAATTATTTTGTAAATTATAGCACAATCTAACCGAAAGATTGTGCTTTTTTATTGAGCATAATTATTTACTCCTTACAAAATGAATTCTTTGTCTTCGCATAACCCATCTGTTTTTTTTGAAGATGTAGAAAAACTAAAACAGTCTTTTAGTTTTGAGAGTGAAGAAGCTGAGAAGAAATTTTATAAAAAAAATAATTATTTATTTGCCACTACTTCGGCAAGTTTGTTTCGTTTGATGCCTCAAATTCCTTATTCTAAGCACAAATCTATTTTTGAAAAACTCCTTTTTAATCTTCAATTATTGAATATTGAAGAAAAGCATGCTGAATTATTTATCGAAAATTTCGAAGTCATTGATATAGAAAACAGCCTTGATAAAGCCCAAAAAGGAAATCCATTTTTATTTTGTTGTTTTCATACAGGCGCATATTCACTTATTCCTGGTGTGCTGACTAGGCAAAGCCTAGATTTTGGGTTTTTATCTAATAAAATACTTACAGAAAGAAAAGGAGAGCATTTTTTAGAAACGCATCGCAAATACTGCGAACAACATAATATAGATTCGAAGACACAACTCATCAATGTAGAAGAAAGCAAAGGGATTTGGAAAGCTCTCCGAATGCTGAAAGAAGGTAAATCGCTTATCGTTTATGTAGATGGAAATACAGGTTCGAATTATTCTAAAAAAGAAAGTAATAATACAGTAAAAGTTGATTTTTTGGGGGAAGCTTTACGAGTCAGACAAGGAATTGCATTTTTATCTTATGCTTGTAATGTTCCAATTGTTCCAATTCTATCAAGTAGAGAATATCAAGATTCAGAACTTAAATTAAAAAGAAAATATACACTCTTACCGGCTCTTTACCCTACTAAATTTACAGATAAAAAATCCCAAAACGCATCTTCAAAGGAAGAATTTGCTGCCCAAACGATGCAAAAACTTTATTCTATTTTGGAAAAAGAGGTAATCAAAAATGGAGCAGATGCTGAAACAATACGTGAATGGGAAGGTTGGATTTTTGTTAATAAATTTTTTGAAGAGCTTCAAAAACCTATTTTAAGAGCGAATAAAAAAGACTCTTCTGCCATTAATTCTGATTCGGTAGATAAAAAAACAGCATCTTATATTTTTAACGAAGAGCGTTTTGCACTCATTGAAACTAAAAAAGAGAACGAGGAAAATCAAAAAAATACCCTGTTTGATAAGTTTACTTATCGTTTTTTTCCTGTATCTGACCTACTTTATGAAATAATTATTTATTTTTCTACACCAAAAAAGTTATATTTGTTTGATAATACTAATGAGCAAGTTGATAAAAAAACTACAACGAGTAGTCATTCCCCTATTTCTACTAATTCTGTTTCTGAGTCATCTATTCATTTTGATTCCAAATTACAACTCTCTAAAACTCTTGTTTCTATAAGTGCGTTAGAAAAATTAATTGAAAAAGATATTTTGGTACAATACAAATAATTAATGTGATTAATTGTATAATACAACAACAGAATAATTTTATTTACAATCCTAAAAATATAAAGCAATTTTTGATGACATAAGTCTTACTCTACTTAATTCCCTTAATCCCCTTAATCCCTTTACTATTATGCCGAGAGGCTTTTTATTTTATTTTTTACTTAGTCTATTTACATTTTTTAGTAATGTATATGTACAACAAGTTACTAACCATCTCTTTGATTCTCTCAAAACAGAAGACTTCCCTGCTTCTGAGTTAGAAAGAGAGTTGAAAGGTATAGTGAGTAAATCACAACTTTCTGAGTCTGATTCTACACGTAGGCTTTCTATTTTAGATTCCTTAATTGGTTTTTATAAAGACAAGAACACAAAAAGATATAATCACTTTTTATCCCAAAAGAAAAATTTAGACTTTAAATATATTCTTCCTCTACGACTTCCTGTAAAAGAACATAACAATATTAGTAAAAATTTGGGTGTATGGAAAGATACTACCAATGGAAAAATAACGATTGAAGATATTGTAGATAATCCTCAACTTACGTTTTCTAACAATACTATCAACTTCAAAAATATGGAAGTGGGAGCATATTATTGGTTGCGTCTAAAATTGGTAGGAAATGGTGTAAGAGATGAATTAATTGCTCTACAAATAGGCTCAGTTTTCGAAACTTGGTCAGAAATTACATTTTATCAGCCTGTTGAAGATGAAGCATTTCGTGTAGAACGTTCAGGTACAGATATGGACCCTGAAAACAAACCTGTCAAACAGTGGCGTAATTACTTCAATATTGATGTGCCTGCTAAATCAGAAATTATTGTTTATATTCGGATACATTCAAATGCACAACGTTTTCATCCAAAATTTATTTATTCTTATATACAAGACACTGCAAGTGTAAGTCAAGGTTCGGAAGAGTTTACGTATGCACAAGGAATATTTCAAGGTATTTTGTGGGTAATGGCTTTTTATAATCTACTTCTCTTTTTTATTATTAGAGATAAATTATACCTGTATTATGTCTTGATGATTATAGGAATACAACTTAATGTATTTTATTATTATAGATACGTCTATTTTCTCTTTCCTACTTCTCAACTTCTCATTCGTTCTTGTATAGTAATTTCACATCTTTTTATGATAGGTGGTGGTCTTTTATTCTTGAAAAGTTTTTTGAATGTAAAAGAGTTATTACCTAAATGGAATAAAATAATTAATGTTATAAATTATATTTTAGTTATTGCTGTTATAGTTTATGTGGCGCATAACTTAATTTCATCTACTCCTACTTGGGAAAATCAATTATCACTAAGCAAATATGCGCTAATTGTTATTCTTGCGATTGCTCTAATAGCTAGTATTTTGGCTTTTGTAATAGGTATTTTAGTTTTACGGAAAGGTTATTTAGCAGCTCGTTATTATCTCATTGCTACAAGTGGATTACTTTTAGGAGCTTTTTTTTATGCTCTTTCTTACTTATTGATAAATGGAATGGGAATAAAAGTAAATCCAGATATATTTACCTATTTATTTCAAGGTGGTGTAGTTATTCAACTTGTTTTTTATGCTCTTGGTATTGGTTATCAAGTCAATCGTTTGGAGAGAGAAAAATCTGATGCCCTTGCTGAGAATTTAGAATTACAAAAAGAAACAACTACTCTTTTAGAGAAAAAAGTAAAACAAAGAACCGTAGAAATAGAACAGCAAAAAGAAGAAATAGAAGCCATCAACTCGACTTTGATGGAACAAAAAGGATTGATGGAAAAACGAAATCACGATATTACTTCCAGTATAAATTATGCAAGGCGTATTCAAGATGCTGTTTTGCCAGATTTGCGTTCCTTTAAGCGTAGTGTTCCAAATTGTTTTGTTCTCTACAAACCTAGAGATATTGTTTCAGGCGATTTTTATTGGTTTGCTCAAAAAGAGAATCAAATTGTTTTGGCTGCTGCTGACTGTACAGGACACGGAGTACCAGGGGCATTTATGTCTATTTTGGGAGATTCGTATCTCAATCAAATCGTTAATTTACAGGGAATAACAAAGGCTGATTCTATTCTAAGTCGTCTGCATGGACAGATTCGAAGAGCCTTGCGCCAGTCTAGTACAGAAAACAAAGACGGAATGGATATTTCTATTTGTGTAATTGATTTAGAACAAAAACACGTTACTTTCGCAGGCGCAAAACGTCCTCTTTTATATATTCAGAATGCTACTATCTTTGAAATAAAAGGCGACAAACATTCAGTAGGAGGTTTTCATACTAACGCAGAAAATTCTTATACCTCTCATCAAGTAAACTTTGATAAACCAACATCATTTTATATTTTCTCTGATGGATACGTCGACCAATTTGGAGGAAAACACAATAGAAAATTCATGACAAAAAACTTCAAAAGTCTGCTTCTAGAAATCCATAAAGAACCAATGGTAAAACAAAGACAACTTCTTGCACAACATTTTGAAGACTGGAAAGGAAAAAACAAACAAATTGATGATGTAATTGTAGTCGGTTTTCAGATATAAAAGTTCAAATTAGTTGATTGTAAAAGGAATAAGCCAAAACAGAATCCGAATACAGACTACGAAAGAACTCATCCGATTTCTAGAAACCCAAAACAAATAAAGGAAAATAGAAGAGTAGAAGTTATCTTTGTGGATTAAAAGTAGCCAATAGCTTCCAAGCTGTTGTAAAAAGTACAATTAAATAATAAAAAAATGGCTTTCCAACTCCCAAAAAACGAAATTTTACAAGGAAAATGGACTTTCCATTACCTTTCTCCAACAAAAAACAAATACAACGGAATCCTTTATTTGACAAAGAAAAACCTCTATTTTGAAGGAAATTTTCAAATCGAAAACTTGAGTGTAAGTGCTATTGAAGGAGGTTTTGTTATTCCTTTAGATGAAATAAATGCAGTAGCTCCTTTGAGAGTAATGTTCATTTTCAATCAATTACATATCCAAATGAAGGATAAAGAAGTTCATATTTTTGATAGAGGTGTTTTGCCTGTGGGTGGTGTGATGAAGAAGATTGAGGAGTATAGAAGGAAGTAGTAGATAAAATATTTGTATTGAAATAAAAAAAACGAATTGATTTCTAGAACCAATTCGTTTAAAAAATCAATTAATATTTATTTTTGTCCATTCTAAAATATTGTTATCAATAGCTAAACTCCATGCTTCTTCATCTTCCATCTTTTGATTATTTTCCCATTGTTTTTCTAACCAGTTTTTTAAAAGAAGAGGATTATCAAATTTGTTGTCTATTCCAATCTCTACAAATTTAACAAACTGTTCAATAGATAAAGGAATTATTTTGGTCTTTCCACCATATAATTTTGTGTTAAATCTATTGAGATTGAAATAATGTGCTAATGTTCCTTCACTTATTTTTGGAGCTATAAACAAGCAATACATTTCTTTGTTTGTAGCTTCTTTTGCTTTTCCAAAATGCCTTGGTACAGACTCGGATTCCATTTTATATTGTGTATGTCCTCCAGACATCGTTACTTCGGTAATCATAGCAAAATCTTCAAATTCTGACTCTATATCTGGTTTCCCAGCAGGTGCATAATTCAAAGGCATTCCATCAATATCTACAATAAAATTTCCATCAATTCTTTTAGCATAATTTAGCATCGTTAATGCTCTCCAAATATTCCATTCAAGAAATAAAGAAGCATCAGGAACTTGTCTTTTTTTAATTTTATCAAAAATTTCAAGTATATCAGGCAGTTCTTTGTAACTTTTGATTTCTTTTACTTTTTCTTCTACATTTTTGGCTTTTATTGCTAATTGTAATTCATATAAAAAGTCTTTTAATTTTTCAGTAGATAGATTTTTGTCTACTTTTTCCTTACTCAGTTTATTTATTTTTTTGATTAGAAGTTCTCTATCATCACTCAATAATTTTACTAAAAATGGATTGAATAAATAGGCTTTAAAATCAGATTCAGTTTTGAATTTTTCAGCTTGTGGCGAAACTGTTTTTAAAATATAATCTACTTCCTCTATTTTTTGAGAAGAAATAACTAATCGTAATGTTTTTCTTTGAAAGGTTACTAATTCAGTCGCACGCATATACCTCACAAAAGCATCTGCATAGTCTTTCATGTTTGCTATCTTGGTATATAGAAATTTTTGCAAAGAAGTATCTGAGCTTTCTCTTGTTTTTAAGTTTTTGCTTTTTATTTCATCATCAAAGATTTTTTTGATAATCTCCTCTGCACAGTATTGAACATACATTTTTCTACTTCCTTTGTATGTTTTTGAGTTTTTTCTAAAAGCTAGAATATCCGAAACTATTTTATCAAACTTTTGATAGTGAGTAAGTTGAGAAAAAAATAAAGCGATTTCTGTCTTTGATATTGATTTTAATTTTTTTATCAATCTCAATAATTCTAAATATGGTTTTACATTAAAATCTACTGTTTTTGATTGTGTATGATAAGGCGAAGGAAGTTGAAATTTTAGAAGTTGTCTAGTAAATACTTCATCTAATCGTTTGCCTTCAAGAAGAAGTTGTCCGACTGGAGTAAGTTTTATAGTTGGTTTCAAATCAACAAAGCCTAATGCTTTTGGACTTCTCGTAATTCTATCACGAGCAGCCAAAGCAGGATTTGAAGGAAATATTTCTCCTTCATAAAATTCTGAATCAAAAAGTTTTTGAAAAAAGGCTATTTGTAAGTTTTCATTTCCAGCCCATTCTTGACCTTCAAAATTATCAGATAAAATCTTGATTTCAGGAATTATTTTTTCAATAGTTCGTGGAGAAGTAAAACTGAATAAGGCTTTTGTTTTGCTAAGGTTTCCCATAAAAATAAGTGAATTTTATCTCCAAAAAATATTCTCATCAACAGCCATTGATTTTTCTTGCAAAATATCAATCGAAGTATTAACGTAATTCTCTATTCTACTTGTAGAAATTTCAATAGATTTTTCAGAAATATCACAGCCTATAAAATTACATTGATTTCTGATAGCAGCGATAGCAGAAGAACCACTTCCCAAAAAAGGGTCACAGACTGTAAAATCTTTCTCAGCACTTGCATGAATCATTGCTTGAAAAACTTCTACAGGCTTTTGAGTAGGATATTTTGAGCCATGAACTCTCTTGAATCTCCAAACATCTGGGAATTTTCTATTTCTAATTTTTCTTGTATTGCCATTTGTAGCAAAAATAATGTATTCGTGTCTTCTTCTAAAATAATGACCCATTCCAATATTTACCTTATCCCAAGTAATAATATTCTTGACATCAAAATAATCTCTGACAATATTTCCAAGACTAAGCAAAGAATAAGAATCAAACATAATATAAATATGTCCTGTTGATTTTTTCAAAACTCGTCTGCATTCAGATAAAAACTTAGTATAGTTTTCTTCACTATCTTCAAACTCTCCAAACCATTTTCCATCTTTTTCTCCTTTTTCGGAATAATTTCCTACAATTCGTCCTTTTCCTAATTGTAATTTATTATTCATTCCCGAATAAGCTGGGTCAGTTACTATTAAATCAACACTATTAGAAGGTAATTTTTCAAGAAATGAAATAGCATCATCTTTATAAATATTGAGCTTGTTTTTATTAAAATTGTAATTAAATGTAGCTCGTTCTTTTCCTTCTAAACTTTTTTCTATTCTATTATTTGTGTTTTCAATAAAATTAAGTACAGATTGAAAGTGTTTTTTAGATATTTCGCCATTAGTTAAAGGAATTTGCTCTTTATCTATGTATTCCTTCAATATATTTTCTGTAATTCCGTATTCTGCTATTATTTCCGAAGTTGTGTACATTTAATTCTGACTTATTTTTATAACTTTAATTATAGGTCATGCAATTTACTAATTTTGACTGATAAAAAGTTGTTTTTGCTAATTTTTTTAGCCTTTTGATATAAAATTAAATTTGTATCCTATTTTTAACTAAATACAAATTCTCTAAAACTTTTAGTAAGTGTTTTTCGTACACTAAGATAATTTTGTTATATTGCTTCTTTAACGTAGCAGACAGTTTCCAAACTGTCTATTAAACCCCTTTTTTTATGAAAATCACTAGAAATTTATACAGCAGCAACCTTACTTTGCTTACCGATTTGTATCAACTCACAATGGCGTATGGCTATTGGAAAGCTGGAATGACGCAGCGAGAAGCCGTTTTTAATTTATTTTTCCGTCGCAATCCCTTCAAAGGTGGGTATGCTATTGCGTGTGGATTGAGTTATGTAATAGATTTTTTAGAAAACTTTGATATTTCTGATGAAGATGTAGCCTACCTTTCTACACTAAAAGGAAACGACGACAAGCCACTTTTTGAACCTGAATTTTTGGAGTATTTACAAGAACTTGAGTTTACTTGTGATGTAGATGCAGTAGAAGAGGGTTCGGTAGTTTTTCCACAAGAGCCACTTATTCGTATCAAAGGTTCGCTGATTCAATGCCAAATTTTGGAAACTTTGCTTTTGAATATGGTAAATTTTCAATCACTTATCGCTACTAAATCTTCACGTATTTGTCTAGCTGCAAGAGGAGAGGAAGTTTTGGAGTTTGGTCTTCGAAGAGCGCAAGGAATTGATGGAGGTTTGGCTGCTAGTCGTGCTGCGTATATTGGTGGTTGTGCTGCAACTTCAAACGTTTTGGCAGGAAAACTTTTCGGAATTCCTGTAAAGGGAACACACGCCCACAGTTGGGTAATGTCTTTTGAGTCAGAAATTGATGCTTTCGAAACCTATGCCGAAGCATTGCCAAATAATTGTATTTTCTTGGTAGATACTTATGATACAGTTGAAGGAGTCAAACACGCCATTACGGTAGGAAACAAACTCAAAGAAAAAGGGTATAAGTTTGCAGGAATTCGTTTGGATTCTGGCGACCTTGCTTATTTGAGTACAAAAGCGAGAGAATTATTAGATGCAGCAGGTTTTACAGAAACGTCTATTGTAGCAAGTAATGATTTGGACGAACATATTATTGACAGTTTGAAACAGCAAGATGCCAAAATTAATGTTTGGGGAGTAGGTACAAAAATGGTTACAGCCTACGACCAACCAGCATTGGGAGGGGTTTATAAATTATCTGCTCTACGAAATAAAGACAATACAGCTTGGGATTACAAAGTGAAATTATCCGAACAAGCCATCAAAATTTCTACCCCCGGAATTCAACAAATTCGTCGTTTTTATTTTAATGGAGAAGCGATTGGCGATGCTATTTTTGATGAAGAAAATATACCAAATTCAGAAAATTGGACAATTGTCGATCCGATGGATATGACTCGTCGTAAGAAAATGACAAGTAAAGAAGGAGAACACAAAGACCTCCTGAAGCCTATTTTTAGAAATGGAAAATGTATCTATGAAAAACCTGATTTAGAAACCATCCAAGCCAAAGTACAAGACGAACTCAAAACACTTCACAGAAGTATCAAACGTTTTACAAATCCTCACTCTTATCCTGTTGGGCTTGAAAAAGGATTGTACGACTTGAAAACTGACCTAATCTTGAAATTGAGAGAAGTGAAGTAGAGGCAAGGAAATTGGTGTTAGGAATTAGGGAATGGAGATTTAAAAATAAAATTATAATGTGTTTTTACAACATGAGTGACATTTAAAAAAAGCAACCTATTATTTTGTCAAAAATTGGTCAATTTACAGAATTTGAAAAATGTCACTCATATTGTTTTTAGTTTCATTTGTAATTCCCTAATTCCTAACTCCCAATACCTATTTCCCAAAAAAATAATTCTTCAATTCACTCATCGAATCTATATTGAAGTGAGTAGTAATGTATGCGAATATTCCTGCCCACAAAATAGCACTCCAAAGCATATGAAAGAAAATGCGCTCTTTTTTTTCGCCAAAAGAAACAGCTATGAGTGTTCCTCCAACGGGTGAAAAAAACAAAGGAGTCATAAAAGCAACTCCAATAATTCCGTATTTGCGCCATATTTTTACCATTCTACGGCTGCGTTTTGAAAAAATTTTTCGCTTTCTAGGAAATACTTTAAAAAACCAGTTTCTGATTGCAAGTCCAAAAAATGTAAAAATTATTACACTTGTCATCATTCCTAAAACTGTAATTAGGACAGTTTCGACATATGAAAAACCACGCACAGCACCACCAACACAGCCAAAAATAAATTTGAACATGCTCATAGCAAAAACCACTAAGTAATCTATAAAGCGTTGCATATTGGACAGTTAAGAATAAAAATGATATTTTTCTTTAGCTCAAAGTTCTACAAAAAAAACGGTTTTTGAGTGTGTTTTTAGATAAAGGATTGATATTTTACGTTCTACAACTTAATTTTTGGGCTAGTAATCAAAACTGAGTTTGTAATAATTGACTACATTGCACTACTTATTTTAAAATATTTCAATTCATTACTTTCATTAAAAAAAATATGTTAAAAACTACTACTTCCAAAATTACTTTTGCAATTTTATTTTTATTCATTTTTACTTCTTTTGCTCAAGCACAACAAAAGACAGAAAAACAAGACAGTCTGCTGACTAATTATCTAAAATATATAGATGAAGCAGACATGAAAAAACACCTTTCTGTTTTGGCTTCTGACGAATACGAAGGAAGAGAAACAGGCGAAAAAGGGCAAAAAATGGCTGCTGAATATCTAGCAAATCGTTTCAAAGAACTTGGTCTTATAGCTCCTGTAAATGGTTCTTATTTTCAAAAATTCGAACTCAACAAAACTTCTCTTGCAGAATTTAGAATTGAAACGCTTACAGGAAAAATTGAATTGTCTCAAAATGAAATTATCGTCGTAAATCCTTTTCAAGAAGATAAAAAAGATGAAGGATATGATGTTATTTTTGCTGGTTATGGATTGGAAGAAGAAGGCGAAAATGGTTATTCTTCATACAAGGCTATTGATGTAAAAGATAAAATTGCTGTAATCATTATGGGAACACCAAAAGGAAAAGAAAAGCTAATCCCAAATGAAGAAGCTAGAAAATCAGTTTATTTACAAATGGGTTTTAAGAGTAAATTAGCAATGACAAAAGGAGCAAAAGGAGTTATTTTCGTAACTCAAAAAGCCGATTATACACTTTTTGATGAAATGTATGGGCATTATTTCAAAGACCCAAAATGGAGCATCCCTTCTGAAAAGAAAGAAGAAAAACCAGACTTTTTGATGGCGCTTTCTACAAATGATAAATTGCCAAACCTTTTGGGATACACAGACAAAAAATGGAAAAAAGTATTCAAAAAATGGAATAAGAAAAACAAAACTATTTTGGAAACCAAAGCTAAGGTTTTTTCTGAAATGAAAATTGAAAAAGTAGAAACTGAAAATGTTTTGGGTTACTTAGAAGGAACAGACAAAAAAGACGAACTCATTGTACTTACGGCACACTACGACCACATTGGAATCATTGATGGAAAAATTTATAATGGTGCAGATGATGATGGCTCTGGAACAACAGCAATTTTAGAACTAGCTGAAGCCTTTGCTCTTGCCAAAAAAGATCGAAATTCGCCAAAAAGAAGTATTTTGTTTATGCTTGTTACAGGCGAAGAAAAAGGACTTTTGGGTTCTAGTTATTATTCTGAAAACCCTGTTTTTCCTCTCAAAAATACAGTTTCTAATCTCAATATTGATATGATTGGAAGAATGGATAAAGACCATGAAGGCGACCCAAATTACGTCTATATCATCGGCTCGACGATGCTTTCAACAGAATTACATAATCTAAGTGAAACGACGGCTAAAATGTATGCACCAAATGTAAAATTAGATTACACCTACAATGATAAAGACGATCCAAATCGTTTTTATTACCGTTCTGATCATTATAATTTTGCAAAACATGATATTCCTGTTATTTTTTATTTTAATGGAGTTCATGATGATTACCACCAACATACCGACGAAGTAGATAAAATTCACTTTGGAAAAATGCAAGAAATTACTCGTTTGATTTTTGCGACAGCTTGGAATATTGTCAATAGAGAAGAGCGCATTAAAAATGATGAGAACTAATTATTTTTAGATATATTCTGTTGATGATAAGTAAAAAGGTTTTGAAAATATTTTCAAAACCTTTTTTCATCGAATTTTCTTATATTTTTATAGATAGTTGTTTTATGAGAGTGGATTTTTTTTTATATTTGAACTCAACATGAGTGACATTTTTAAGTATTTGATTTTCAGTTGCAGCGCAACGTAACCTTTGTAGAACCTCAAAAATGAACTTTATTAGAGCTACAGAGTAGCTAAACCTTGTAATTTGAAATTA
>Ga0100402_1003884_pt1 | contig 16093 bp, 18 predicted proteins | sample CryGeyme20150102_FD_80419 | JGI IMG/M metagenome (GOLD analysis project Ga0100402, IMG submission 80419) | Groundwater microbial communities from Crystal Geyser aquifers in Utah, USA - Crystal Geyser metaG 2015-0102 | ecosystem: Environmental > Aquatic > Deep subsurface > Groundwater | place...
CCCAACCCCCACCCGAAACCCACCCCCAACCACTACCCCAACCCCACCCCCAACCCCAACCCCAACCCCAACCCCAACCCATAGTAATTTCATATCAGAACATCGGATATAATATTGACTAATAATCACATCATTCCTCACTTGTAGTTTTCGGTTTTAATATCGTTGAAGCCCAGCATTTCATTTTCCTGATAGGTTCGCTCTCTGGTGTCTCTTCTGGCATTTCGGTCAGGATGAGGATGGTATGGATTATGCAAGAAAGAGCGAGCTAAGGGATCAACCAATTGCAGAGTAAAAGGTTTCTCAGCATTTCGCATAGCTTCCATATCCTTTAGCAATTTCTTCATTCGTTGTCCAAACTCTGCATCGCTGTCAACGAAAGAGTTGAGCTTGCTCAAGTGGGTCTCAATTTTTTCTAATAGCCCTTCAACTGTGGTGTAAACTCCTCCCAAAGTCCCGTAGTCAAGCTCGAGCTCAATTTCAGGGATATTGACATAACAGGTCTCACTCTTGAACAAATCTCGTTTGAGATCTTCCTAGTTTTCTGAGTTGAGGGTGATCATTAATGCTTACTCCCCAACTTGTCCACTATTCTTGGTCTCAGTTGTGTGGTGGCCGCAGGAATCACAGTGGAAGCTCATGATAACGACATCAGTAAAGTAAGGAATGTCAGTTCTGCAAGTGTTCATCTTACCAGGTAAAAGGCAGACCTCACATGGCACTTCAAAGAACAAAGGTTCGTGTCTCATCAACTGCTCCTCTTGGAAAGGTTCTGAGAAGTTCATCTTATTGCCTACGATCTCCAGTTCTCTCTGTTCTTCTTGTTTGAGCTCTTCTTGGGCATTTTCAATACTGTAGCCCATGTTTTTGAGTTCCTCCAATGTCCTTCGGAAATAACTTATCTCCATTTGCTTGTCGAGACGAGGAGCAAAGGGGTTTTTGATGTTAGAATTACCACTCGGATCTCTTAGCTTAACCGTCAAAGGGAATTGTTTGCCTTCTGCATATAGCTTGACCTTATCCAAAAATGCCTATATTTTTGCGAATTCCTCAGGGGCGTGCTCTTTTCTAGACTCCTGGTCAGCACTGAGGTCGTCGATGGTGCGCTTCAAGATGGCCTCCATGTTAGTAATTTATGCTTTCTTTGTTGGTAGTTCCATATCGAGCTCCTCAACAAACAGAGTGCAATGCTCAGAACGGATGATTTCTCTGTCCAAGTCATCTTTATTGAGGCATCTAAACAAGACTTCGACTCCTAAATCAGGCAATCGACCGGCGAACTGCACCTAGTTATTGCTTTCCCCACAATGTTCACATCGGAATGAACACAGCAACACTTATCTGAAAAGAGGAATGTCAGCCATCAAGTAGGTGGTCATTCCTTCTTCTTTGCAGCGAGGGCACTCAGATTCTGTCTGAGTAGGGTCTGGGTTATCCTTGATCTTAAGGAAAGGATTTGGTTGTGTTTCTTGCATGTAAAATATTGTAATTTGCTAGTTTGTATAAAAGAATTTGTAGTCTTGTGATATTATTTAAGAAGTTGCTTAAATATCATCACATTTGCTATGCTATTTTCATATGCTTAGATCAAAGGATGATTAAGAAAATGGCAAGAAAAGAAAAGATATCAAATGAATGGTTAATTCAGAAAAGATTAGACAAATGTATGATTGGTCGTTTGGTGTGCTGTTAATAATAAAAGAATAAACATGGCGTTCAAAAACAAAAATATCGTCCGTGATGGGCCCTTCTTCACACATCTGGCCTCACTTCCCTTCATTACTCCTCAATATCGTAGCACTATCAGATAGCTTCAATCCTAAATACGCAGTCACCTTCACACTCATCCAAAATATCTTTCTCTTTAGCACCTCAAATAGCACCACCATAATCAATGCCATATCACTCTCTTCAAATTGGTCCTCAGACACAATCATCAGAAAGAACGAATGGTCAAAATTATTCAACAATATCAAGAAGTTATTCTTGAAGCTATCAAAGGGTTGACTGTTGTTGTCGAGAGTATAAAATATTTTACGAGGTTCAATAAAAATTAGAAATGTAGGGAGTTGACTGTTGTTTATGGATAAATCGATGCCAAAAGTGTGGATATACTAAATAGACTGACAGACAAATTGATGAGGATATTGCTCAAAGAAGAAGTCATAGTATCAAGCTAACTCAAAGATATGAACGTGCACTATGACCACACTAGCAATTTGTACAAACCATAAACTGTTCATATCAGTCTGTTCAGAGCTAGAAATTTACTGGAGGACGATAAATTACTGTAAATATTCAAATAAATTAATAAGCAATTCAAACCTTTTGAGTTTACATGTCATCATTTCGATATCTCCACTATGGGTAAAGAGTTCGACCACACCGAATTTTACTTGCCTTTGCATAGATTACATTTGACTCCTCCATAGTAGAAACAATAAATCAAGCAAGAATCAATCAATAAAATATAATAAGAGGTGTGATGTATATAAGTTTATGTGAATCATGATTCATTCATCATCTAAATTAATGTACTATTGTACATTCAATCTCTTTTTCCTTTCTTGTTCTTCCTATTTTCTTTACATCTATTATAAACCTTTCTGAATGGTCTCTATCTCCTTCTTGTCAATTGTAAACCCGCCTGTAGGAAAGCGTTTACGTTCAATTTGGTGTAGTTGGAAAATATCGTATCCTGGAGGTAATTGAGGTACTGAGGTTGGTTTCTATTACAAATGATTGCGTTCGCTTTTTTATTCATCTTGTCCAAACTTCTTTCGCTACTCCTGCCTTTTTTGATCTTCCATCACCCTGTTGAACACCTCAGTAGCCTTTCGCCCTAAATCATCTCTCTTCATTGCTGCAGTTTTGATAACAGCTGACGATTTATCTTTTTGCTCATGCTTAGCAAGAGATGGTTTTGTTTCCTCTCCAACGTTTTTTCGTATTTTCTTCTGAATAGGAGGCTCCTCGTTCATCAGTTACATCTATCTCCTCATATCCATTTTTCTCCTCTTTTCAATCCTGTCCTCTACAGAGGTGGTCTCCATTAAATCCACTTGCTTGATTAAACATGTCAGAGCAGAATCTGAGTTTTTTTTTGCGAGTGTCGAGGGATCATAGGGTTTGTAGGGAGTGTTCATATGAAATAATTTTTTCAGATAGGTTGGAGCTGGCAAGGGTTTTAAAACAAATGGTTCCTATGATTATAATTGGGCCCTATCAGATTCTGTGAGGTACAGGTCCATGAGTTAAGACTCTAAGGCCAATTTGTGCCCATTTTTCTAGGGGGCTTTACCTGGCTTACAGTTGGGTGTTCTTTGAATATATCGAGGAAAACGTCTTGGCTCCATTAAATGTTATAATAGTCATTAGTAAAACGGAGATATGAGCATAAATGCAATTTTATTTAGTTAAAACGATACCTTATAGATATCAATACGCACATCCTGAGTTGTCTGGCCAGGGCAATACGTCTATCTCGACTACTTTGTTTTTTTCGAAAACAAATTGATAAATGGCCTCCTGCATTGTGATTCCACTCAAATATGGCACTTTCTAGAGGGGGGAGTCGTAGAAGTCATCAAAAATCGCCATGGCGTGCCAAGCACAAGAGATGGTCCATATATTGTGTCCCTTGTTAAGCAATTTCTACACAAATTCCAGATAGTAAGTCCTGTATCCTTCGATTGTGCTCATAGTGAAAGCGTCACAATTCTCCAACGAAAATCCAGATTTTCCTTCAACCATGCATTTAATATTAGCACCATATCTAATGATCCATGCATCATAGCTTGACTGGATGAATAGGGTCTATTTTTACAAATATTTGTGAGCTGTGTACATACCCAAACAACTGAACTGATCTTCTTTCTTGACTGCAGCAGCACAAGCTTTCAAAGGAACATCCTCATCTTTGTTGCTAATAGAAAGAAGGTTCTGGGTAGCCTCACTACCAACATAGGGATGGAATAGAGAAGGGGAGAGAGGTTGACTTGGAGTAAGAAAAATTGATGAATCTGCCACAGGATAGTATTCAGTGTCTTTTCCCAACAATGTTTGCACATAGTCTGCCCAAGCAAACGTAGCAATTCCTCCAGCCGAACTTCCAGTCAGCACAACTTTCTTAGCCTCTGAGAATTTGAATGTATTATCGAGATATTTTAAGTGTGCTCGAGTGTTTACTCCTCCTCTGAAATATAATTGAGTATCTTTGTATCTGATAGCATCTTTTGAATTTCCTTGGTGGAAGGCTCCGTCACAGTACATGAAGACTGCTTTGGTCCAGTTTGAGAAGATATTTCTGTTTGGATCGTTTGATAGGATACCCTCGAAAGAATTTTCTTGTGGAAAATAAATACTGCTACCCAGGTGGATCTTACTTCTTTGATAGCAATTTTCAATAGTGTTGCTGAGACTGTTGCTACCACATGAACCTCCTCCTTCAAAATACATCAGAATATGATTGGGATCTCCTTCCGATAGATAGATGGCAGCAGGCGATCCATCAAGGCATTTGGCCTCTGGATCGACATTGTGCATAACTTTCCTATAAGGTCTATTTAATGCCACAGCTCCGACAAGCAACAAAGCAGCCAAACTAACTAAAACCTTCATGCTAATATATCTATTTACTGTGCCCAACCTTATAATACAACACAATTAAGTGCATGAGTGAGTTAGGAAAGTACATATATCACAAACATCTGGTTAGCATGGTAAGGCCAATATGTAATATAGGAGTGCAGAAAGGATTTGATATTAGAGAATGATTTTACTAACCAACGTATCAAAGAGGGAAATGTTTCTCTCGTGAATCGATACAGCAAAAAGATAAAAAATAACAAAATGAGATTTTGCTACATGTTTGGCTTTGCTGCCTTCTTCAGTCTGGGTTATATCTACGATCGTATGTCTATCCATTAATGCAGTTATCGTGCAATCAAAAGTCTACGATAGGACAACAAACTACCTCTTTGATGGCAGCATTCCTCCAGCACTCAAATAACTCCAATAAACAAAAGTCAACTATTCATCCCAGTAGGCAAAAGAGATAGGATAATATTTCATCAAAATGGAGCTGAGATATCCAAAAAGATAAATAACAGCTCGATAGTTTACCCACCGTGTACCTGAACTTTCCGAATTGGGATAAGAACCACTGAATGTAAATAGTTTTGTGTCAGCTTGCTTACAGAAAAACATCAAAGCCTCAGATCTTCCTCAACTGTACTGATGAATAAAATTATTAATTATCAAGAATAGTAGCGATGATTGTGTAGAGGTCGATACATATCTCTTGATTTTTTGGGACCGATTCGGTTTCTTTTGACTTCTGGGTTGATTGTTACTATGGATTTGCGGTTATAAATTTATATCGGTTCAATTAGCTACTTCCTTAAGTCAAGAGTCTTGCTTTGATATTCCTATTTCGATCCCCATCTTTTGAAATGTCTATGCACCAGAAAATTTATCTTTTCAGTTTAGTCTTTACTCTTCTCAGCCTTTCTGTTGATATATCTCCCATCATAAATTACGCCTCTTTGCTGACTAAGATACTAATTGATCGAGATTTAATCGTAGCTACCGTTTCTTTTTTTACGTTCCTAAAGAGTCTCATTTGTGATAACGGATCCTCTCAATGCCTGTCTGGGGGTAATGTGCAAAATAGTTGAGCTTTAGCTTGACATTTGAAGATAATTTGTGCAGATAGGAGGCAATTTAAGATGTACTTTGGTGGGAAACAAGTTAGAATCGTGATTGGAACTCTACTATTTCTTCTCTCCTTTTTATCGTATGATTTTAGATTTTTATTTTTTGGGCTTAAAGTGTTGGCTCTGTCTGATTAGATTCCAATCGTTGTCTTCTTGGGGATTCCAAGGAGTTAGTTAATCTATTTTTTGAATGTTGTTCCGATCGATTGTCTTCTTGGCATGCTCTTCAGAGTGGAAGAGAGTTTTATTGAAAAAATTACTCGAACTTATCATTATTAATTTTGTGGACCATAATTTTATCTTGACCAGAAGGAACATACATATTGTCAGATCAGCTTGAATCATCAAGGAAACATAAGGTGGTCGAGATTACTTCTAAACCAGCCTCTTCTTCATTAAAAGATTGGTTTGTATTCCTTTGAGACCTCTTAAGGAGCTCAGATACGCTTTCTTCGTAAGCAGAAGCAAGCCATACCAGCTCCGAAATAAACCGGCTCATTCATACTACCGAGCCCATATACTTATAAAATAATTATTATGCAAAACACGCAAAAGCAACAGTTACTGCATCTCTACCATCAACTGCCTCCCAAAATAACCACTCCTCTCCACTTTTTGGGTGGAAACATTAGAAACAAAGATCACAACGGTCAGCTGTAAAAACCTTTTATGGCTTTTGCTGCTTACGTGTCAGCAGTAGCCACCAAGTACAAACATCCTTTTGGTAATAGATTGGTTATAGTAGTCATTATTGTCACTGCTTCACATAATCCGCCTAATGAGAATGGCCTTAAACTAGAATCGTTGGGCCCTATTGAGCCTTTCAATGTGACAGAAATGGAAAAGGTTATTAATGATGAAGGCTAATTTGAAGCATTTGTGAAAAGACTAGACTAGTCATGTCGGCCAAGTTCTATACCGATACATTTCTTTGTCGGAAGAGACTGCCGTCCAACTTCTGAAGGTCTAACCTCAATCTTAATGTATACATTACAAGATATAGTCAAAGTCTTGAGCTTATGGGCAATAAGGTCATCGATCTCGGCCGCACCACTACCCCTGAAGCCATCTCTCTAGGTCAGTACATCCTCGAATCAAACAATAACCAACCTTAGCTGGAAACCAAATAACTAACCAAATAATTTTATCATAATATTTCTCTTTTTTGGAAGAAAGCTATTGACATAATTTCTAAGCACAGAGGTCGAGAATGGAAGAAAAAAGCTATCTATATTGACTGCTCAAATGGTGTAGCATCAATTTCTCTGCAAAAATATGACTTTCTGAATAAATATTTTAATTTGAACATCACTCATAATGAAAAATTCTTCTAGCCGAATGTCAACTGTGGAGCTGAATGGATATATAACCACAGAATGGAACTCGACATTTTGCCTCCTTTTTAGCAAGCTGACCATTATTTATGGTTTGATGGGGATGCTGATCGCATCATTATGAAGTAAAATTTGCCTTTATGAAGATTACACAACGATAAAGGTCTGGTTGTTGGAGAAGACTTCATTGTTTGCTTTACCAAATTAATTCAAAATTTGCTGAGTGCTTTCCCCAATGCTTTACAAGTCGGCTGGGTCAGTAATATTGTCGCAAATAACGGACTTGCCAAACATATGAGAAAATAAAATATATCTGGATAACTGAGTTCGGTCGGAATTGTCAACCTATTCAATACTGCCAAAAAATACGATATCTGCACTTTTTTTGAGAGCAATGGACATGGATGCATCTATTTCTCACCCAAAGCTTTATAAATTTTAGAAAAGGAAAAACATGAGCATTGGTAAGCCGAACTTATGCTGATGATTTACGCACTGTGCAGAAATGTAAGAATAAGGTAACTTAGAATTGTAGAGGGTATGCCTTACACGATTTTCTGATATTTGAGCTATATCTCTTCTATACTGGCAATGAGGTTGCTCTTCATTTCAGAAAATAGTTCAACTTAGATAAAGATTATAATATCAGATATCCTGAAAATTTTTTGAATAGCAAGTAAGGAGACAAAATGCTGATAACACCAGCTAAACTGGTGGAATAAATCGAAATAGTATCCAAAAACTACTAAAATATAACTATCCTCATGAGAAAGGCCTCCACAGGTCCAATTCTAAGACTCAGCATTCAAGGATAACAGGTTGCTTGCTAGGAAATTTTGCCACTACTTGAATAGATCATTCTAAACTATACTCAATGATTGCTCTATTATGCTTTAAACATCAAACATAACTATTCTATCCCTTCGATTGCGACTCTTCAGTTTTAAAGTATCTTAGCAATTCCTGAATATCAATAATTATACCTTTCGTTTCTGACGGATAGCCTCCTCAAGTTTACCCTCGACTTCGGCAACTTAATCGCTATCTTTAATTGTTTTTGATCTGGGTTCGACTGGGCAACATGATTCTAGTTGTTTTTAGAGAACTTCGAGGTTTGTGAGACTTCCTGAAGTAGGTAGATTCATATCTCCTATTTTATCGTCACCAAATTTGATGAAAAGAGGCTTGCTATGGTCTTTGGCATTTTTTGAAGCTGCCCCAGCTTATCCCATCAAAAATTCTACAAAAGCTGCTCTAGTGTTCAAGCCAAGAGTAGTGTTTTTATTGGAGGTTGTCAAAACTGAAGCCGAATGTGTATGCGCAAGATATCTCAAAGCTCGACAAACCCACTTCTTCGATTCCTGATCTGCCCTTTCCAACAAGTCCCATTTACATCCTACAAGTGTGACATTGACCGGCATATTTTCAATAAACTATGCATCCTCATGCTGATTTTTGATCTCTAGGTCAACCCCCTTTTTATTCTTGAACATTCCTTTGATCTTCTCAAGATAGTGCATAGTTTAACTGATCATATGTCTTCCTTTGGACAGATCGATGCAGATAGCTACAATTATTTTTACATCTTTCTTTGATGCAAATGTTTCGATGAGACCAAGCAACGATTTGCTGCCAATTTAGTAGAAATGAATATAGAATTTTTTCTCTCGGCCTACTTTCGAATATTGATATTCGACGAAAGCGTTTGGTTTAGTTTAGGGATCAAAGTCGTTTCTGACCACCTTGAGAAAGGACGTTTTGCCTGAGTGCCTCTCTCCCACTACAAAGACAATATTTTTAGCCCTATCTTCCTGGTTTCCTTTGCGCTTGTCTTGGATTTGCTTGCCAGTGTCCTACCATAGTGTGGACTCCTCAATATCTTTGACGTCTCTGATCATTTTGAATTAATAATTGCAATAACTCAGCTTAATGAAACATCTGGCGATAGGGTTGATTATATCACCCGATATTTATTTTTATTGCTAAGTGAACATACGCTCCATGCAGAGAAAACTAGTCTTTCAAGTCGAGTTCGATCAAGAGATGAGCCCTTACAAGGCAAGGCAGGAACCCAATATATATCTACACAAGTATATGCAATTCAGAGATTCAATCATCTCCAATCTAGAATAATTCATCCCAGTCGATGTGGTTCCAAAAGATCCACCCAAATACTACGGTCAAATAAGCTCAAGAAAAGGTATTAACATGTATCACGATGCCCGTCACAATAAGTTGGTGCACTTTCCCAGAAGGGATTCTTTTGAGGTGTCAGTCGATAACTTCGTGTTGTTTTCAAGACTTCAGCAAGGAGGCTGGCCTGATGTCAATGCTATCATTGAATGGGCGCTGAGAGTCAGCACGAAGTTGCTTGATTTGGAGGAAGATAATGAGCAGGAAATGATGAATAAAACCATACAAATTGACAAGAGTAAGAAAAGTTACAAACATTCGTAGAAATCATATGAAAATTCATCGAATATGGCTAATGAAAGATTGCCACCTATCCGACACTCTTACGACCCTTCTCATCGGCGCAGCAACTACGCTACATTACCTGCAAAATCACCTCGATATGCATCCAATGGTCGTAACACTCCAACCAGAGATCAAAACACAATCGATCTCCAAACCACCAAATACTTCAACAGACGTCCAAACAGATCGATATCTGGCTCTAGACCTTAGATGCAATCACCAAGGAATAATATTTACTTTGCTGACTCTAGACCAAAATACAAGGGAGCTTCCTTTCATTGGAATATTGGTTCACCTCGGAATATTCAAATTGGCAACTCTACAGTACAGGTAAATGAGGAAAATCCTCATAGAGACGCATATCGTAATAAAAATGTGGAACTGAGTCCTTTGAGCAACTAGATGCGGACAGAAAGGGACAGGGTAATATCATAGAAAGTAAAGAACAACCAAGAGCCCAAAATATAAAAAATCGATGTGACAATCAGCTAGAGTTCTCTGAACTGCTTCAGACACCTTTATGAAATAAACGGCAACAAAATCAGAAAAATATCTAACAACCATAACTGGCCCTACTTAGTTTGTTAAAACATTCTTCCTCTAAGAGGACAATACTACTTCTCTTTTTCCATTCTCAAATCACAATAAAACAATATTCGAATTGGCCTAGCACCTCTCAGCTACTTCCCCAGATTTGATTAAAAATAAAGCGATGCACAGTTTATCTGCTTCAATTGTAGTGACGGCATGATCAAGGATAGCAAGCAAGATGAGCTAGCAATCTAAACTAATTGGAGATTAGGAGGTGAAGCAGTACCTAAAAGCGAGGCCTCACAAATGAGAGTAGCAATCGATATGGATAATGGCTATATTGACTGGTACGTTGAGGACAAAATAGTTGGATCAGCGAAAATGCCGAGAGTGTTCAGGAATGGATTCAGAGTTGTGATGGGTGTGCTCAATGTGGGAGATAGTGTTTTGTTGAATTAGGAGGATTGGAAAGATCGGCTTAACATGAACCAGTTTGATAAGGTTAGTTACGCCCAAGAGCCAACTAAAACTGAGCAGAAAAAATCAACTAAAACGGATTACTTCCAATCAGAAGCTTCAAAAAAAGATAGAGTAGAAGTGTCAGATTTCGGCCAGTTCTCAGAAATTCCCAACTCAGTGGACTCATCCATTCAGGTCAATTTTGTCGGCAGAATACACAGACAGAGAGTTGCCAAGTACAAGAAAGACAAGGTCGATGGAGGTTTTCAGACTGACAAGGTGATGATTAGTCGAAGTTAAAAATAGGAAGTAGTTCAGAGTGAAGGAGAAAAGGAAATACAATAAAAAATTATTTAGCAGAATAAACTCAACAAAAGTGTAAACAAAGCCCAGAAATAGTAAGAAAACATAGAAGAAAATCAGGAATAAACTGAACTTATTGTAGAGACAACTCCTCCCCCACAAGAAATATAACATTCTCAATAAAAACAAGAGGAAAGGAAAGAATAAGCTCCTTTCCAAGAAGCAAAGACAAGCAAATAACAGGAAAGTATATCGAATCCCTAAGAAATAAAGTGGTCAGCAAACTACAATCCTAAAATAGGCTATCACCTTCAAAATGAGGAAGATTAAAATGAACTTCAAGTCTAAATTTAGCCCCGCCCACCAACAAACGCTTCTCATTGGCATGAGTCATAGTCTAGCCATCACACTCTTCCCTCTGTCAAGGCAAGAAGCTAAGAGAATCTTGATTAATCCTTTGCAGAATAACCTTCTGATGCTGCCCTTGATAAATTAGAAACAACACTACAAGACCGACTTCCTAAGCAACAACAGTATACGAAGTCCAAGATAGGCGAGAGGTATGATGTAGAAGGAGCTCTAAAATGGAACGCCTTCTACGATAATAACATCTATATGCTAGAAAGTGTCAAGAATTGATCCACAATGATTGCTCGCTTTATTCATATTTTGCACTATCCTATAATAAAAAAAATAAAAAGGATGATGTACTCCGTTGAGAACAATTATTCAACTCCTCGAGCTCAGAAAGTTTCTCATCTCAAAACATAAGCAACAAACTTTTCTGAGTAACAAGAAGAACGTCATTATTTTGGATCCAAACTATTTGAAGATGTATCACCTCTAATGAAAAAATCAAGTATTGAAAATGATTCCATATTGTCATTCAACAGACCTGACATCAATCAGGGTGATGCTGAGGAGCTGCTGAAATTGATGAAGGTTGTCAACTTTTTGTCAACATAGATTAGAAGTAAAAAGGAGCTGATCAATCTTAAAGTAAGAGCTATAGAGAAGCTAAAAGAAGAGAGGTAATGCATAGAGCACTAGATTAATCTGAAAAATAAGAAATTCGACAGAAACAAAATAGTTCTTCGACGGAAAAAGAAACAGTAAGCTGACAATAGAGAAGAAATGAGGTTGTTTTTGAACAAACAGATAAACCAGCTGAAAAATAAAATATTCAAAATAAAAAGCTCATCGAAGAGATGCAAGACCGATTATTCAATGAGAGATTACCTAAATTAAAGCGAATTATCATCAGTTCACCCAAAACAAAAAGAGCATAAACAAAGGAGATTGTATAGTGAAAAATCATAACGTGAATCTAGTTTTCAGAGCAGAAAGCAAAGTAAGAACACATACGTATCTGTAATGCCTCCTTATCTAGGATATCAATACAGCCCTTACCAGCCGTTTTATCCATATCATCCACCCTACAATTATGCTCACATGTCACCAAAACCTACACATCGACCACAAAACTCCACAAATCTAACCTACCTCAATAGTCAAAGCTCAGAGTAAAGCTAATGCATTCCAATATAATCCCCACCAAATCTCTTGATTGAAAACAAGAGAAAGTCTTCTGACTTCCCAAGTTAATTCAGCTTTAATAATATTGCATAATTCAACAATAAACTGTCAAATGAAATTTCCAAAAAAAATAGCGGATAAACTAACATGGAAGATAGTGAAGTTAATATTCATGGAAGTAAAAAGTAGTCTTTTCCACCGAAGTATAGTAAAAACGCTGGAGGAAGATCTAGTGAACAGCCTACTAAAAAAACGAACAAAATGATTCACATTGAATCCAATGTCAATGACAATGAGCTCATGAATTTGGCATAAAAAACCAAAAAGGGAATAGCCTACAAAATAACAAAAAGTAACCTCAATGAATCATCAGGAGGCAAATCCTCTCCTCAAAAAAAAATTGAGGAAAGCAGGTTTAGACATTCCTACTAACACTCAAATTCTTCATCAGTGAATGTCTCTATTCCAAGCTCTGTAGATAAAGACTCTTTTGATCGAAAGCCACAAGTAAAGAGAAGTCAATAATCTCCTTCTTCCTCAAAGAAAAGATTAAACAAATCAATCAGAGATCAATCAGCTATCGTTTTAGAATCAAAATATCTTGAGGACATCAAGAGTTTATCTGGGTACAGCCAAGACGAAGTAGTCTCTCCTACTTTAAGAGTCTTCAATGTTTCCCAAATGGGTGCTAGCGTAGAAGTCCCTCGTAACCTTGAGTAAATGCATAATCGAAAGAACAAAGAAAACAATAAATTCTAAAGCCTTCTTCCTCTACTGAAAGAACCATAATGTGAATCTCAGTATGAGGCGACTCCTCGAGCGAAACATAAATCAGAGAAAAGTTCATCATAAGAGTAGGACTACAATTTCCGAACTCTGGAAGATATCAGCTAAAGAGATCGTTCAAAGTTGATGGCCCCTCAATAAGAGGAAGAGGAAGATGATATCCTAAGCAACATTTATCTGAGCACCGAGTCCAGATACAGTAGATAGAAAAATCGAAGCAAAACTTGTCTGACTCAAAGCAGAAGAGACGAAATACATAACTCCAAATATCACACAAAGGACAATATTCAAAAGTCAGAAGTCAGGTGCCCCAACACACCTTCATCAGAATAGGAACCTTAAGGGCAGTCAACAAAAATCAGAATAACTATGCCTAACTTAGTGGTCAAAGTACCACCTAAGCCAAGTTATAGCTCAATAGAATAAGCCAACTAAGAGGAAGAAGATACCCACTCTTCAATAAAAAAGAAGTCATCAAGGAAAATTCCTCCACCTCCGACTAACTTGCAGTTCCTAACTCCATGATAGACCGATAGTTTTCCAATAGCATATATCAAATCAATTGTTATCTGTAATGTCGAAGCATGTTGCTGGACACTGAGTTGCGGGATTTAGATTTGTGGTGTCTGGATACAATCGGCCGTGGGGAATCGCAGATGGTCGGGTAGATTTATTTTATTTTTTTGATAGTTTTGAAGAGAGGATTTTCCTCATGATTGATTGGATTGATCGATTCAGTTGCATCTTTCTTTGATGTGCATTCTTTCAGCATACCACTGTATGATTTTTTCTTCAAAGCTGAAGAAACCCTTTTCAAGCCTTTGATCCTACCAAATTCCTCAATATTTTCTTGTTGATCTCTTTGGTAGCGGGCAGTTCTCATCTGAGACATAGATTTACTTGATCTCACCTTAAATTGTTGTGTTTCATAGTGTGGATCTTCTACTATATGAATTGTGTTTCTGGCAGTAGATATTTGCAAAGGATTGTAGTCTTCAGCTTATTTTTATTTATTTTTTCTGACTGGAATCAGAGCTTGTGAGTAGAAGGACTGATGTGGTAGGAAATTATCTTTTGTTTGATATGATGGTGTCTTGTATTATTGTTTTTTCTTTAGCTTCAAAGGGACTCTCTTGGACGAAATGCCAACCTCCTGCCCCTGCACACCGATAGTCTTGACAGTATAGCTAAGTCTGATAATATGATCCTTCATTTCCTGCGTCTACAAAGCCTCCTTTGCTACTATTGCCTTGAAGAGCGCCTTCTTTGAGTGCAGTTGTACATCGGGTAATTTGCATATATCGATAAGCGACAGTTTTTCTTTCATTAATAAATATATTCATAGAGAAGTTTGCTCTTTATTTATCAAGTGACAAGATATATATATTATGGGAAAATCAAAGCTGTTCAAGGTCTTCATGAATGGAGCCTTAGTTTATCGTGCCCATTTTCTCAGTCTGCCCTCCTTCAACGAATTTTGATGAAATTTCTATCTTGATCGAGGTACGATTTTAATTCATTGATTTCATCTATACTGATTGTTTGTCAAGGCGCTCCTCTTTCAACAGCTCAAAAGATTTGACATCTCCAAGGTCAGAATCGAACATTTTAACATCTTTTTCAGATTTTTTTGATTGACTCAGTAAACTATCTGGATGTAAAGTGGCCTCAATGAAGGCAAAAACCTAGAAGAGAACATCAACAGGCCGATCTGAGTGATGTGTCCCTTCGAAAAGCATTAATTTTTTATGTGTTCCTCTGAACGATTCAAATAAAGTTTATGCATGAGTGTAACTGACCATCTTATCTCCTTTCGCTGCCAAAAACATGATCCTTCTGTTGGTGTTTCTGTTGATTTGTTCCATTATGTCAAGCTATTCTGGATGGACTCCTGTTTTTGCTTAGACATCGCTGCTAACGGCCATGAAAAGACAAGGAAATAGGCAGTGAAAGAAGCACATACAAGGGCAGGGGACAACTGTCTGAGATATTTACTTGCATACTGCTTTTAAATTTGAAAAAGGGGAGTCAACTATCAGCAGCTAGCTTTCCTCACTGAGGAGAGCACTCACTGCTCCCATACTACGTCCCCAAACTGCTACTTTGTAATTTTTGCTTTTTAGAAATTTCACAGCTTTATCGACTTCTTCTGCTTATTTTTTCCCCAGCGATATGTAATCTTGCTAAAGACGGTTACCACAACCTGCAAAATCAAAACAAGCAAGTCCAACATCAGCCGGAATATGAGGCAGTTGAGAATACCCCTCATACCGACTGCTTGAATTGCCATGCAAATACAAGATGACATATTTAGTATGTGCAGGTGTGTACACTGATAGAGGGAAGGGAATATTATAGACTGTATGCTCATATCTGCTCTTATGCTTTCGTCTAGGATTGAGCAGCTCTTAATTGTAAAGAAATCTAGGTGGACGTATGAGCATGTAGCTGTATTTTTCGATGCATGTGCTAGGAAGATATCGTTTCATTTCGAAGGTGCGTGGTTGTCTGGGCTGCTCCCTGTAATCGTTCATTCGCTAAAATTATAACCACCTTGAAGGGACACATATTAAACAAAATCACTTGAGTCGGAGACCTTTCTCTTGCATTCGCTTGGCGAGTTTGCGTTAATATTATTTGAGTTGATTCATGAAGCCAGTGTTAGGGTTGATGATGCTTCTACTTTCCCTCACTTTCTAAAATGCCTAACTAAAGGAATAGATACGCTAGATAACTTGATCTTTTTTGTCTTCATGGTGTAGGCCAAGACAACTGAAGCACTGCGACTGATTCCAGCCAGACAATGTACCAAGACGTTCCCTTTTTATAGATGAATTTTGATGAAGTCGTTACATTAGGAGAAATGTTGGGCAATGTTTTATTGAGGATGGTCTTCGATATTGATGACCTTATGTGTTACTCCTTGTGGTGGTTTGACCTCGAGACCCA
>Ga0100402_1003889_pt1 | contig 16061 bp, 14 predicted proteins | sample CryGeyme20150102_FD_80419 | JGI IMG/M metagenome (GOLD analysis project Ga0100402, IMG submission 80419) | Groundwater microbial communities from Crystal Geyser aquifers in Utah, USA - Crystal Geyser metaG 2015-0102 | ecosystem: Environmental > Aquatic > Deep subsurface > Groundwater | place...
AACCTTCTCTGCAGGGATACAGTGAGTAAAATGGAGCACCGCCTTCCAGTAAATTAGTGCCTCGTTCTGAATTTATCAGGTGGTTTGCCTTGGCTGAAATGAAAAAAGCTCCGAAATATTTGAGAAGGTCTAAGATATGAAGCTTGAATGTTTGATCAGTTGATGAGCTATGAGAATCGTGTAGATGTTGTAAACATAAGATCGATAAGGCATTCGCCACTACTGACTCCACCACATATTTGGGAACAAAGATACTTTCTTTCTGTCCAAAGGTCGATAGGACACCAGACCTAGCTAAAAGATGAGCATTATGCTCACGAGTCCCTATTAGCACGATATTCAAAATTCCTGTTATTTCGATGCCTTGAGAATCGTCTCTGACAACTATTTTTGTAGTTGTAGCAGGTTTAGATATATCGACTTCACATCCCCAGTCTTTAAGTATATTGGCAGCCCACATAGCTCCAAGATATTTACTCTGAATGCAAATGCTCATTGTAATTATAATTGAAATATCGATAAATGTTTGGATCTCCACAGAAACAAGAAGATTAAGTTTCTCTACTCAATAAAGAGCTCGAGAGCATTGATGCTGACGTCACAGGAACCTACAAGGAGATAGCTGACATTAAGGCTAAACTCAAAGCAGTCATTCGAACCTACAGTTATCTGAATGACAAGAGCAACAGTCATAAACTTGATAAGGCTATCAGGTAGTAAATCGAGGTTCTGAAGAAGCACGAACATATGCAGAAGGAAATAATCTAGAAATTACAGAGCAAAGCAACAACCATGGAGCATGCCGCCATTTCACAAAGAATGTAAAAATTCAAGCAGCAACTATAAAGGACCTTCAATGAACATGAACTCCTAGGCCTTCTTGTAACTATCGATCAATAACTTGACAAACTCTCAGAAAGAAAGAACCAACTCAGAGACAAAATTGATATTAAAATAAAAGAGGCAGTATCGCCGTCAGCTTCTAGAGTATGATCAACCCTCATATTGTTGTATTATTTTGTTGCTCTTATAATAATGGAATAAGAATCAGAGCCAATTGAGGTGGAAGAGGTCATCATTGAGAATTCAGCTTCATTGGAAGATCACAGTCGATAATAAGACGTTTAACTGAAGGGAAGTGAGCCTGGATAAGATGAACTGCTGCCCAGAGCAGTATTTCAGATATAGGAAGATAATGAGAACTTAACTGAGGAGGAAAAATAAGCATTTTCTTACATCAGAGCAGTCAGAACTCAGAAGCAAGAGATTATTTCTCAGCGGAAAAACAATATTCAAATTTAGCATTAGGTTGTTCCAATCTCTAACAACAAATCTGAGGATAAAACAAATTCAGATAAAGCAGCAATGGTTTGGAAGAAAACATCCACGTGGAGGCAATAGCTGATTAGTAACTGGAAGATAATCATCGCAAACATGCAGTATGTCTGCAATAATAGTCAACAATTTCACAAGAAAAAAGTGACAGCTATGTGCTTAAAATAACCTCCACTGATCGACAGCTTATGCCTTAACAGATGGCTACAGGTTCCCCACATTTAACAGCTTCTGGTCATTTTAGCCAACTCTAGAATTTAGGCCCTAAATTAAAAGAAGATAGAGGATTATGACAACTATCACATATGGATTTATAGTCTTTTAGCCCTCCATCAAAGCTATGCTTCATACAGCAATTTTGAAGCATTGGCTTCTCTCAATGCCAGTCTAACTGCTGAGAAACAACATCTGGAATAAGATATCAATCGGTCCACGACATAAGATGAAAAATGCCTTATTAAGAAAAGAATACTGAGCTGGGCCATCACTGTCGTTCTCCTGATTGAAATATTCCATCAGAAATGCTTTCAATCTGACCTTAACATCCTCTCGAGTATTTTGTGATATTTGTATTGCCATTAATTTTGTTTTTGTCATTTGATAATTATTGATGAAAATATCACTTTTCCAGCTCGTCCATTAGATCTTCCCATAACTGCTACACATTTTCCTAGCCATATCTGTGACACAACCTCACATACAAAACCTTCATCTCAACATCTCGAAACAGTTTGTTGTCAACAATATGATTCAAAATTTCCTTAAAGGTGCAACCTGGTAAATCGTCACTTGGAACCCCACCCTGCTGACCTCGAGGGTTTGCTGACTGTGGTCTTTTGCTTGTGTAACTAGGCACCTTTCCAAACATTTGACTTGGAGGTACATAGCCAGGTTGTTCCTGAGTGGCAATCATCGTCTTGAATTATGGCTGATGTTAAATCCTGGTAAATCCGGATTGTGGGCGATTCATTCCAATAATTTTTTTGCAATATTGATCAATGGTAACATTAGATGCTTATGGACCGTTTTTTAGAAAATAAGTTGGGTTGACAATGGGATCAGTTTTATCCTTTTTACGCTGTTGCATATTTTTACAGTTTTTGATACGGTTGTTCATAGATCTGACTTCTCTTTAGTGCTAGCTTTGGGCAAATTTTTAGTATTTGTTCTTCTTGACCTTATTAGCAAGTAAATTCTTCATATCTTCATAGTTAGTTGCCTTGTTGTCAAGGACCGAGTGCTGAGATTTGTTGTAAAGATTTGAGTAAAGCTTATTGACATGCTGCTGAGGGTTTGTATTGAGAGCTACTTTGTTGTTCCTACATAGCTATGGAAGTACTTGACTATCTTCACTTCGGATTTTCGCTTGTTGTCGATAGCTGGCTTAATATCTGAATGGAGAGTGCGTTGGTGATTGAGGAAATGCTGATGCCCAACCACATCATTCTTAAGTCGGAAAGCTTCAGTATTACCCATGTGAGTCTTCATCGAAAAGTACTGAAATAATAATTATAAAACGACGATAATGACACATCATAAGCGGCGATCTCTCGACATAGTTCCAATCATTTCCTCTAACTCTCCAAAGATTCCAGAAACAATCAATCTTTAGACTTAATTGAAGTTGCCCTCCAACCTTCGTTTCTTTGAGCCGTCAATCTTCCTTTCAATGTCACTGACGACTCTTTTTATTTCTTCTTCTTGAGCCTTCGAGATGCGATTCTTACTGTTCTTTTGCTCATTATATAATTAGGCTGATATTTTTTTTACTTTGGCTTTTTCCTCCTACAACTTGCCCTCTAGCTTAGCTCTGTCAGTTGACAAGTCCTTGAGCTTGAAATTCAAATTATTCAGCTACATTTGCTGATTTCTGACGACAAGATCTTTAGCATTTAGTTCTTCTTTGATTTAATTAAGCTCTTTTATATGCTTTTATTCTTATCTTCTGGTTTTTTGCTTTAAAGACTGAAGCTCATCTTCTACTTGACCAAGCCGAACTTCAAGGTGGTCATTTCTAGACATGATATCTCTTTTTTATCTGTCGGCTTCCTTGATAAATCGAGACCTTTCAAGTGATAAATCTGGGTGTGTTTACCCAAGTAGCCTTTCAGAATTTTTCAGCTTTTTCTTTAGCTATTATTCTCTCCATATTTTGTTGTTTTCAGCTCTTTTGACCTCTCTCAAGCTATCCTTGAGCTATTGGAGAGTTCTTTCATAGTATTCCTCATGTTATTTTTTTTCAGTTTTTATTCTTTGAAGTTACTTTTCGAGCTGATTCACTTGCTCGCTTTATTGCATATCTTCTTGAGTACTATTCCTCAAGTGAAGGATAGTTTGCTTGAACCTTTCGGCGCTAGCTTCAAGTGACTCCTTTTCTTCCTGGACAGCTGTGATCCTTTCTTCATATTGCTGTTTTAGATGGGTGAAGCTTGCTACTTCTTGAGTAAGCTGAATGATTTGCTGCTTCTTCTTTTAAAGTTATGTTTTGAGTTATTAGCTGGCATCTTTCAGGCCTTTTGTTGACATTTCGAGCTGATTCACCATGAATTTGGTGAGTTAGAATTAAGAAGAAAGGGAAATATTTTTCTACTTCAATTATTTAATCTATTGAGCTTGCTTTTCATTGAAGACTTTCAGAGTTTCTAACCTGTATTTATTGTTTTGCTACAACTACACCTTTTTTTATTGTTCGCTTTGGATCTACTCCTTTAACTTTTAAATGTCCTTGTGTAGATCAACAATAAGATGATTCTGCTACTGCACCTTAAATAATGCTTCTTCTAACTTATCTTCGTTCCCTCTTGCTCTGCTTCTCGACTGCTCAAGAGATTCACATAATTTTTTGAGCTACTTCTCTTTATCTTTGTTTTATCTTTCAAGCACGATTATTGTTTATTTTTTTTACTCAATTTTAATGGTGAGCTCCTATATTCTCTATTATTTTTTATCTTTTTCATGTATTAACGAATTGTGATTCATTTCCTGCTTCTTTATGAGTTATCCCTTATCAATTAGCTCTTTCTAAAGTTAGTTGACTCTTGACTCAAGTTCTCTGTTGGTCAGTTTCAGATGATATAATTGATCTTCAAAAATGTCAACATTTTATTTTTGTTTTCCTTACCATTAGGCTTTGTCTTTGATCTATCGACTACGGAAAGAAAGGATTTTTTATTCAAGCTATTGATTATCTTCCTTAACTGACTCATACTGTCCGATCATTACTTAGAGTTGAGACTGCAACTAGCTATTTTTTTATTCTGACTTGAATAGCTCGCCTCTTAACAGTTCCATTTATTTAGCTTGAGCAGAAAACTCTTAATTGTACTTAAGTTCATATTATTTTTCTCTTTGATTGATTTTTAGAATCGACTACTGAAGCTGCCTCAATTTCTATTTTTAATGTTGAAGGTCTCCTTCAAATTTCTGTTATGCTTCTTCATGACTAATTTTGGCTCTGGTCAATTCGTATTCAAGAGAGTCTTTTTACTGTGTGAGCTAGACTATGAGCATTCTCTGCTTTGATGTTTTTTACCAGTGCTTTTGAAGATACTCAATCTGAAGTGAAGCAATAGTGTTTTCTGGATACATTCCTTGTCTATTTCGGAGAACTTGACTACTGCTGGGGTTGTCCTATTACCGAAGCAAATCTTGCAAAAAGTATTCGAGAGCAACGATACAGTTTTATTTATACTTTGCAAATTCATCTTTTTATTTTTCCCCTTTCTTGATAAGTTTGTCAATCTCGTCTTTTATCCTTAAGATTTACTGCTCCTTTTAAGCTATTTCCTGTTGACGTGAGGCTTCATTTTATTTCAACTTAATTATGATGGCTTCTTGATTTTCAAATTATCTTCGATTTGTTGATATTATTTCCCTCAAGTGAGTAAGTTCTAATTGAGAAGCTTGGAGAGATTGTCTGAGGATACTTTGCTCATCTTGACTGTCTCTCAACTGATTTTATAAATATTGAACCTGAGCTTGCTTAGTTTGCATTGTATCCTCCTTATCTTTCATTTTTTTATCAGACTAGTTCATTCTTTCTCGGATGGATGTTTCAAGCATTCGAAGCCTTTCTTTATAATCAAAAGATTATCTTTCAACTCTTTCAAGTTTCTTTTTCAACTCGTTGTTTTACTGCTATGAGGTTTTGAGATGAAGGTAAAATTATTTCTTTTTAGTTTCGTTATCCGAATTTGTAATAGCAAGGTGTTCATATGAAGAGCTGAGTTGCTTATTTGATTCATCAAGTTTCTTTATTTTTTAGTTTCTCTCAATTATCTCTTAACTTAGATGGAAAATTTACTAGTTTTGATAACGAATTTGGGCTGATAATTATTGAAGAGAAGCTGACTGTTTTTATAATTCCCATCTGAGCTCTTAAGTTTCTGTCTGGAACGAATCCCTCTACTTCATGAGCCAACTATACTTATTTCCAAACTATTGTTGACTTTCCTCAATATACCGCTTTTCTGAATCCAACTTTGATTTTAAATCAGCAATCTTGTTATTAGCTGCGGTATTCAAGGAAGATAGTGACTCACACTAGCTTTGCTTTTGTTCCTCCTGAAGTTTTAAGCTGTCATAATTTTTCTTGAGTTGCTTTAACTTCTGAGTCAACTGATTCTTCTAATTATTTCGTTTGACAAGTTCATTTTACAATTCACTCAGTTTATTCTGGAGGGATTACTGAATTTTCTATTTTTTGTCAAGTTTGTCACCAAGACTTGCTGTTGTAAGAGAACTTTCGTTTATTTTTTTCTTCAACTGCTGCTTTTCTAGGTCACTTTTTTTCAAAATGTCTAACTCTTCTTCAAGGCTTCTTAGTTTTTCAGCTTCAGCCTTTAGTTTGCTTCTAATAATTTAATTCTACTCATTGGCTGCAGATAGCTCAGTTTCATAGCTTGTGAGTCTGTCTGACAAATTATTTCTGCCTTTTGTCAATCCTTCAATTACTACCTTCAACTCTTTAATTTATTTTTCCAACTCAAACTGAAGGCTATTTTGCTGATCAATCTTCTTGCTAAGTCGACCCTTTTCTTCAATAGATGTCTTTTATTTTTCTTTGATGAGTTGTTGATATTTTTTCTCGCTTTACTCAAATGTTTTGAGAGATCGGTTATACTCTTCAGTAACCCTTTCTCTTTAAAGTTAAGATTGGTGATATTTATCTTCCAATTTCTTCATTTGATCACGATTTGTATTTTACCTGAGATCTGTCTGAGTTTTTAAACTTTTGAATTGGTTTTATAGTTGATCTTTTTGCTCAGTCACTTCCTTCAAATGTTTCTCAAGCTGCTTGATCTTGCTGTCCTTTTTCCTTTGGCCTTATTCTAACTCGAATTTTATATTTTCCAGTTGTTGAATCTTGTTCCTTTTTCTTTATGCCTCTTCCTTTGTTTATCGAATTGTTTGAGTATTTCCTTTATCGATTTTCTCAAGATTTCTCAACTTCATCCGGAGTCTTTACAGCTCTTCTTCTTTGCCAGGATCCTACTCGACTTGAGTTTTATACCTGTCAGTATGAGTATAGTTTTGAATTTCAAAGGATCTGTTCGATTTGTTGTCACTTATTTTAGGTTTGCTTCTACTTCTATTGCCATTCTGTTGAGTTTTCATTCGGATAGTGTCCTGAGCTGAATATTTTTTGGATAAGAGGAAATCCTTATCTTCATATTTTGTATCTTTTTTGTCAAGAGAAATGATACCCTCCACAATAGATTCATTCAATGGTCCATCAGTATTAAGGTTGATTGGAGATACCTGACGATGAGTTTTAAAAAGCTCCTTTTCGATGTTTCTAGGAGTAGTTGTGGAGTTAGCGATATATACCGAATGATGATTAAATTTTTTCCGTTGCTGTTAAGATTGAGAGTAATGACTTCTTTCGAATCGATCACTTCGCCTGACAACTTCAAAGCTAAAGGAGTAATATATTTTGGCCTGTTTGTCAGGACACTTGTCAAGAAACTGAACACATTCGCTTATGCTTCCTGGATCTTTGCCATAGAGGGAAAAATAAACACTACCTGAGGCTACTTTTCCACTCATTGATACCATAAATACGTTGATGTTGATCTTCTTATCTTCATATCTAATCTTTGAGCTGTTGTACAGAACATCGAGCGATGATTCAAGGGTTTCAGATATTAAGCATTCGCCTGCCTTAAGTTCATGGGGTTTCGTCGAGTCAACTGAGTTTTCTATATATTATGATGTTTACCATGTTTTAGCTGAACAGTAAGGGAGCAAGGGAACTTAATGTTCATAGTTATCTTTTTGATGGTCACACAAAGTATGACCCTTTGTGTATCAAGTTCAGTTGTATTCATTAACTAATAAATTTTTACTGAATAAATATCAACTTGCGTTAGAACTCTATATACTGAGTTTATAGTATTTGAGGATCCTTTCTGGTTGCTCTTCAGTTAATTATTATGAACTGGGAAGGGGTGACTTAAAATAGTAAAAACAAAATTCAATCATTAGTGAATGCTTTCGAATAATTCATTGAGAAGCATCACAGTGGAGGAGCTTCACAAGACCAAAGAATTCATTCATAGTGGCTCGCATTCAAAGACATCATCAAAAAATCTCCGGGAGATACTCAAGGGCACAACAAGCATGTAAACAATCTTAGAAATGTCCTGCTTAAAGAAGAAGTTTCAAAGCACTTAGGAAGGCTAGGAACAGACGCGTTTGAAAAATAATTCAATACTCGGAATATCTAGATAGACCAAAACTCTCTCTTAGCCATCAGCAGAGATCTCAAACGAAACGTCCTTCGAAATACTCAAAACCCTCTTGAGCTTCTTGATTGATTGTTTGGATACCAGTATATTTAGAAAGCTATCATGAAGGTAGTCGTGGAGGAGGATTTTTTCCATAATGCTCTTCGTAAATTTAATGCAATTTTTCCATAAGTGAAGGCTGGGGCAGGTCACTTACCGGCGCATTTTCTCTTTTGATTTAATGATCCTGAAATTTAAGCATGTCTTGAGTAAAGCGAAGAGCTTCAAGGTATTTGATTGTGCATCGATGAAAGCAGCTTCTTTGAGGTAAGCTGAGCTATTCTGAACATTTGATATCGCTCTTGGGGACACATTTGCGAGTGCAGAGGTCGATAATTTCCTGCTACATATCACAATTATTATTGCATGATGAGACCAAGTCTTTCGGAATATATCACAATTAATATTAATAAGAATTTTGATTGGAGATCCTAAAGCCTGCATTGTCGATTGATATCTCTATAGACCGAACAAGAAAACATGATATTATAATTATATTAGCTTAGATTGATAACAAGTATGAGTAAGAAGCCCAACAAAAAGAAATCCTCTCAGCCAGTTCATACTCCTGAAGGACCTCTCCACAAAGGGGAATCCTTTTAGACAGAAGAATACGCTAAAATCAATAATTTTCTGAGCAGGTTGTAACTTGGCGATCTTTGCTTTTCAGATGTCATCGAGTATGGAATCGCCCTCCTTGGATAAACTAAGGCAGGCAAGACTACTCTGGCCCACTATCTCGTTAACAACCCTCTTCTTGTCCAAATGCATCAATCTGAAGCACGGCCTGCATATGTTCTCGACAACAGTCTCAAGACAAATAAGCTAAGCGAAGCTGTCATAGGCATGACTCACTAATCATAGACGGTTATTCCCAACTCTTGTGAGGTCGAGGATATCAAGGTGGATAATAAGAAAGTGGTTCTTCTTGACTGTCCTGGGTACTCAGATTCTAAGGGTTCATTCTTGGTCATCACAAACGCCTACTTCCACTACAGGGTATTCTCCAAAGTTAGAAATCTCAAATTTGTACTGACTATTGATGCAAATTATCTCACAGAAACATATGAGAGGCCAGTTCGCTCTATTAAAAATTTTTTGAAGGCCTTCAAAAATTTGAAGCACATAAAGGAAGACATTTTTAACTCAACAGTGATCCTCTTTACAAAAATAAGCTAAAGACTTGCAAAGCATATTGAAGAACATCTTGAAATCCTGAAGAAGAAAGCTGCAAAAGAAATGGGAAATACCTCAAAAGAGGATAGTATCATAGTGACTGAAATGATGGACAGCATCATTAAAGGCAAGCGTTTCTACTTCTTTAAGCAGGCTTAAGCTTAAAATATTGACAAGAAAGTTATTGGTAATGAACTCCTCAAAACTATCAACAATAACACCAAATTTTGGTCAAGACCTTTATCTTAAAATCCAAATTAAGTTGACATGAGCTATATACGCTCAGGAATCGGAAAGGAAATCAAAACTGAAACTTCCAAGAGTTTCAAAAATTAATTCAGAGTCTTGTGTGGGGTCTCTGCTGAACGATTTGAAAAGGCTTTCATTCAGGGTAAATTCGACAGTAAGCAATCCTTATCAAACATTCTCATGACATTTCTAAATAATTCCTTGACTGGGAAGCCTGAAGAAAAAGAATTTGTCACAAAATATATTAGCTAGGCCAGATAGAAATTTTACATTTATGGAGAGTTGAGATAAGAAAAGGAAAGTAAAGCGAGATAATATCACAAAAAACGGAATAAGGTGAAGGAGTATATCCAGATGTTCCCAGATGTGAAGATTGATCAGATCAGTGTTTAGTGGATTCAAAAGTTGTAGATTAGCAAATTGCTGATAGAACTATTACAAAATAATTACAGCATTGAAGGTGATAAAGAAAGAAGAACGCTGAAGTTTTTTAACTAAAAATCAACATAAATCTTGAAGGTCATTTCTCAATTTAAGAAAATTCACTTTTATGAACTCAAATCAATCGAGCAGAAAAACTACGAGTCTTTGATGGACGACTACTGCTACATCATTTATCGATTGCTTGAATAGGCCAAAGTTTTCAAGATCATATTCCATGAAGAAGGGGAATAAAATAAAAAGTAGGAGGAAGGAACAAATGAGTATTATCTCAACTTTACTGACATGACGTTAATCTTGGTAGACATGCTTGTCGAGTTGAATCATGAAACAACTGAAACAAGTCACAAGATTGATCCCAATATTTTTGAAAGAATCAAAGCTGAGTATGTCAGTGATTTGGAAGTCAAGCAGAATGAGTCTCGAAATTACTACAACTAAATTGAAAAGTATTGCAAAGCAATTAATCCAGCTTTTCAGACTGAAAAATTCAAATAAAACCTTTCTGAGATCAGTAGAGCTAAAACCAACTCGAAGGGCTTCAACATTGATACAAATTCGAAAATTTCTTCAATCATATCGAGAATCAGGAACATCAAGAGTAACATGAAATCTAGTAACAATATAAAAAATCAGGAGGTCTATATTGACGACATGAACTAGTTGGCTGATGTCCTCAGAGAATATACAAAAGCTCCAGAGTCTCCTCAAAAAACAAAAGCAGGCCATATAGATATTTCTAATGCTCAAGTACAGAAGCATTTGAAATACGCCATCAAAGTATACAAAATTGTCAACAATGTATACATGACAATTGAAACTTACAAAACTCTGATCACGAAATATAATGAAACAAAAGAAAGTCTCCAGCTCAAATTAATCCTCTAAGAGTTTGCTGAATATTGTGCCAAACACGGAAGAAAAGAGCTGGCTATTGAGAGTTTCCAGCGTGCCTATCACCTCATTGATATAATTTACAAGCAACTCAGGGAGGGTTATGAGGTGAAACGTTTTGAAAGGGAAAAGATTGCTCAGAAAATTGGATTCACTGGCATTGAGAAAAGGCATGACCCGTCAGATAAGTACTATGATCAAATGCTAACAAAAAAATATTTTGGCATCATCAGCGAAAATGAGTTAAATGAACTAGAAGAGGGACTTGCTTTAAAATGATACGCATATGATAGTTGATCAATCATCACCTTTTTACTTTTGCCTTAAAGGCGCTTTTTTCTTCTCAATCTTGTCGACAGGGTTTGTTCCTGGGACCATCTATAATGTAAGATAAAATATACGTATGCAATGTCGTGGCCATTAAGGAGCAGCATTTATGATTATTTGCTCTTTCTGTCAAATCCTTCATGCCATATTTCAGTGACCCCTTCCAGCACCATGTTACAGAAATCGTCAAATCCTCGAAGAATTCCCGCAAATTACCTCTTGCTCTTCATGATGATCCATATCTTTTCACCGATGCATTTGTCGAGGAGGGCGAGGGGCATGATCATTCTGTTACTCATCTCTTATAGCTAATACCTTGATGAATGGACTATAAGTCACTATTAAACATTAATCACTCAAATGTCCACTCCGGGGGCAATGATCGAAAAAATGCTAAGTAGGCCTGTAGAGCACCTGGTGATGCGCAACAAAAGATTGCCCAACATTGAGGTCATCAGGCTTTACCGCTAAGTCTATAAATATGCTGCTAAGTTTGACTGGTGCAACGAAAAAGGCGAGAGATGGACTGACATGATAAGGAAGAGTGCAAGGAAGTAGTTTGATTTAAGTCGATACTAAACAGACCCATTTTTAGTGATGAAGATGATGCTGACGACAAGGTAGTGCATGGGAGATCTCAATTAAAAGTTATGTGCGACACACATGACTTTCGTCAAGAATGTTGAAGAGTCAAAGAACAACCAAGAGTAGTTTGTAAGAAGATGATAGGTTGTTTGTTATGAGTTGAGTTACGAGTATGAGATGTATATCATGCGAGGTAGCGATAGCAACTGAGAGGGTAATTTCTAGAATTGCAGAAAGTCGGATTATTCATGCGGTCTCTTTTGAGGACTTTTACTATTCTATCTCGATAAAGACTTATCTATCTGCTCTCCTCTGGCTGTGGCTCTGTTTGGACTCTTTCTCTTTTGCTTAAATCACTGTGGCGATGAATTTACGGATCCCTAGCAATTTGGGTGGCACTATCGTTGGAATTCAAATGCCTTGGTTCATTTTTTATGCTAACATTATTGGAAAGAAGGGACAAGTTGACTCTTTTGGTGCTTTTGGTCTCTTGTTAATTCAGCCCGACAGTGAATCTGCGAGGTATAAATTATTCGCTAGGCTATGTTCGATGATGAATCATTGATGGTCGCCCTTCTTCCGCCAAATCATTGTACCTCCTTGTGAATTTTTATAATAATCTCTGCCTGACCTCAGGCACCCGATTAATTTATTGAGGATGGTGGAAATGATGTGAATCCGGTTGGTATTGTTTCTGCTTTTTTTATTTTACTCGTGATGGATATCCTATGTGGTCGTTGTTTAGCCAATCCAAGGGATGTTATACTTTCTGGAAAGATTTTCTTTTGTCTTCAGGAGATTATACAAGACCATAGTCCTTTCCGTCAACTCCCCAAAAATGCTTCCTCCCTTGGTGATTTTGAAGATAGCTGTTTGCCAGACTCCATTGGTAGGGGCTTTTTTCGACTGATTTTTTAATAATCATAATAAATTTATAAAAGTACAAATCAACCTTCATACAGCTTTCTTCAACAGATGCGCATGTTTCGACGGACCCATTTGTATGTCGATCGAGCATCTTCATACCGGTCTTCAATTGATAAGGAATTCAGCACAATAACAACTATCTCTCGGTTCATGACCTTGTAGGCTGAGCTCAGGCATGGACCTGCGGTTGGAGTGATGCCTGTCTTGACCCCAATACATTCCCTGAATTGATAGAGATGCTTGTTAGTATTTTTCCATTGAACCTATCTAAATAATTAATGTATTACCTTGTGTATGAAAGTTTTTAGTTGACTGCTTAGCAAGTGTAAACTTTTTTTTTGAACACTTCTCTGAGGATATGGTTGTTGAGGCAATGGGCAGTCAGGACAGCCATGTCTCTCGGCGTGGAATAATTTTTAGAGTTAGATAAGCCAGTCGGATTGGCAAATTGCGTATTCCTGAGCCCTATCTTATAGGAGTTCTTGTTCATCTAGAAAACAAACAACTTAACCGAGTCTTTTTGGTACTCAGTATCGTAGAATTCTTTGAATCCTTCAAACCTTTCCATGATGGTTTCGTTATTTTCCTCGTCATCTTTGGTATGCTTAAAGGAGAGGAATTTTCCAAAATACTGGGCAAGTGCGACTCCAGCATCATTTCCGGAAGGAAGAAGAAGACCGTAGAGTAGGTCCATTATGTAAAACTATTCGTCAGTCTTGAGATTAGCTGTGGTTCCATTCATCCAAGATGCCTGCTGATGAATGGCTATCTTATGCTCCTTCATTCTTATGCCGTATGTATTGCATATTGTGACTACTGTGTAAGCTGTCATTATCTTGGTCAAACTGGCAATTTATCTCCTCTGGTCAATGTTCTTTTCAACTAAAATTTCATGAGTGTCGGCCATCATTGCAATAGCTCCTGAAGCTGTTAGAGTAGGAAACTCATCCCTTTCTGCCTTGAGAGTTCTGGAAATGAGTCCTTGCACATTGAGAGATACGTCTCCTTTGCTTTACAGTAAGTAGCTTTGCCAATATAAGACTCTTCTGTTTGGACTTGCACTTTGCCTATATGATTTCACAGGCTCAGGGCTTAATGAGTTGAACTAAACAGACTGTTTTTTGCTTGCAAAAATTGTTCTGTATTGACCTGCAACGTTTGAAGTATGTCTTATAGTTTTGCTTGGACTGTTGTTTTTAAGAGGAGAGGCTGAAGTGTCAAAAGTAATTTTTCTTTTGATATGAGAAGTGTTGATTTTTCTGGAAGAGTTGATCACTTCTTTAACATTTTAAACTTTTGGTCGTTGAAGTTTACGGTGTTGATGTTTTGGAGTGGATTGAGGTTTTTTTATGCCAAAAATACAAGAAGCATAGTTCTTTTCCTCTTTGTTGATCTATGTTTCAGGTACAATGCTGGATTACTCGATTTCGGGCTCGCATTCGTCAAAGTAGATTTATTCAAGTTACCTCTAGGAATCCATCGACAATATATTTAACTAATGGATCACAATATGCTCGGTGCTACTATATTGATATCTAATGATGATAGAAAGATCTTTTTCAAAAAGAGTAATGAAGGTTTATTATAGTTTATAGATTAATAATTTTAATATGGAGGTAGAGCCGATGAGAGAGTAGAATCCAGAAACCTTTCTCGAAAATAACAAGCTCAAAACTACTGCACACATGCTCAAACAATAAAAATCCACCAATAAAAACAGTCTTTTTGAGTAGTGTCAGATCATTCTCAACAAACCATACGAAAATAGAGCACCAGCTGAAAACAGTACCCTGCTTAAAATGCTCTAAAAAAGTACTTTCCTCAGTGAACTGTCTGAAAATATTGGTCTTGACTTCCTTAAGGGTATTTTCAGAAATGCCAAGATAGAGATAATTGATCAAAAGCAGGTAATTGCTGACTAAGGTCAGTCCCTCAACTATATGGTTGTGGTCCTTGATGGCCAGTTGGGAGTTTAAAAGCCACTTTTCTTCATTCCCAGCGAAAAAGGTGAGAGAAGCAAAGGAAAATAGACTATCTAAATACAGAGCCTTCAGAATGACTAACTTTTCTAAAAGCTTACCATTACTGCCAAGGAAGAAAGGTAAGTTATAAAAGCAAGATCAAAAGTGCAAAGAAAGTCTTCTCTCCCTGTTAGTTCTTATGATTTTTAGCTTCCTGTCCTCGGAAACGACCAATATGAGAAGTTCACATAAAATGTTGAAAGGACCATATCAACAAACGAATAATATGGAGCAAGATAGAGGTTGAGGTCGGCCACTTCCAAGAGTCGAGTGGCAGCAATGAAGAAAACAATTTTGCTTGTGGTGTAAATGTCCTTCTTATTTTACTGGCTTGAGGCAGCTTTCAAGAGCAAATTAGCTACAAATATCGAACTGATGAAAAAGATTCCTTGTTTCTCCACAGTATGAAATAATTAACTCAGATCGAAGAAGAGAAGCTTTCTCAGGTGATTCTCAGCATGAAAAAAATTTAGAGAAAGAAAAAAGATACCATCTACTACCAGGGAGACAACGCTTAATGTTTTTACATCCTTCTCAAAGGACAAGTCAAGCTTATTAAAAATGCTAGCCTCTTCCAATAAAATCCCAATGATTTTTATGTCAACAGAAAAAAACTTGTGGAGCAGATGTATCAAGGTGACAAACTGGGCAAAAGAAGAAACCAAAAAGGAAATGAAGACATACTTCCTTTTGCGAACTTCACGACCCTATATAACTATCGACCCATCAAAAAAATGGTTGAAATCGGGGTCATTTCTTCCTTCGGATTATTTGGAGAAGAATAGATAGTTTATAATACAGCTCGATAAACTTCAGCTGTGGTTGACTCCCTACAAGCAGTCTACTTCCAAATCGAATACAAAAGGGTTCTTGAGATAGTAACACCTAAACATGCTGATAAATTCAGAAAGGTTCTGGAAGGATCTGTCAGTATGAAGATCCTCTATCGCCAGCACGAGCTTGCAGAGCATATCGATCTTCAAAATAGAACTCATATGGATTACTTCTATCTTGATAATGGAAAATAAAAATAATCACCCAGAAAATTTAAACTAGAAAAAATAAATTCAAGGATGTCACCCAAGAAGGTTCAAATTAGTGAAGACCATATCTCTCCTTTCTACACCACTTTCAATTTCAATAAAATGTTCAGCAGTAGAAGGTATTCTAGCACTTCTACTCCTAAATATGAGGTCAATAAAACTAACGAGTCATCGGACGAGAGTCTGATGAATTTAACACTAGACCATAACGAAGAAAGACTAGTCGGGATCTCACATAGTTGGAATCCCATTTAGCGAAAGGTGAAGCAAGAGGG
>Ga0100402_1003890_pt1 | contig 16060 bp, 17 predicted proteins | sample CryGeyme20150102_FD_80419 | JGI IMG/M metagenome (GOLD analysis project Ga0100402, IMG submission 80419) | Groundwater microbial communities from Crystal Geyser aquifers in Utah, USA - Crystal Geyser metaG 2015-0102 | ecosystem: Environmental > Aquatic > Deep subsurface > Groundwater | place...
TCAGCTTCAGCCCTGAGATACTCGCTGACTTGACGGTGATAGTCGATGTGAATCTAGAAATTCTATCGCCTGAACATTGAATCTGGACTCAATTTTTCAAATATTTCCAAATTTCTTAAAGAAGCTGACTCTTCCAAGTTGATGGCCCATCTTATCGATTATTCTATATCGATCGATTCTGTTTTCGCCTTTTCTTGATAAAAGGTGTGGATAAAGGCTTGCTGATTTAAGGGAAAATTACATCAAATTCAGAACACTGGGCCACAAGTTCGTCTTTAGTGGCGAGGATGATCCCAGCAGTTAGATAGATGATGCCATGAGGTCCCGTACAAAGGATATAGTCCCATATTCTGCATATGGTTTTTACGCTAGAGAAGACATGAGAAAACCAAGTCAAGACCCAAGGAATGATGAAAATGATCAAGTTGACTTATCTGAAACATTAGAAGATAGTCTCGAATTGCTTGTCCTTGCCAATAAGTAATGCCAAAACCATCTCGCTGATAAGAATACCCAGCGTTCCGATGTCGGTTGTCAGGAAGTCTCGGAAGTAGGTCTTTCCTGCCTTCTCCATGAGGTAATATCCCTGGTTGTTGCCAAAAAGGACAATAAAAACTGATGCCACATCGTGAAAACCCTGAATGTATTTGAGTTTTTGGTTTTTGGCAAAAAAACTATCAAGAATCTTCAGCACATCTTTCTGCCGTTTTTGCCTAAATGAACCTCAAAGCTACAGATGGAATTTTGTGATGTCTTCAAAAGTCTTCATTGACGACAGTGATCTCTATGCATCTTTTTGCAACTGTTCATAGTCCTCACTATTCCGATCCATCTATCCATCCCACTCGAAGTGACTGCCGCTCATTGATGTGGGGTCAACTTTCAGCAGAAACGGCCAGATAGTTTTCCGATTGAGGAAGTTCTGGAAGCCTTTAGTCCTACCGTATTCAAGTAATTTTGCTAAGCCGGCCACATCCTTATCTGCCTGAATTGATGATTTCATACTTTGTGAAAAATTGTCTCGAGAGATTCTTCACCCATCACAAACAAATTTATACAAAAGAAATGGGCTATCAAAATCAAGTCAGTTAAAATCAATTGCACTTATTCCTGAAAGAGATTGACCAAGAACTAGAGAGGATTGCTTGAGAATGGAGGTCGGTTTGCTTTCAGGAGAAAGGGGAGAGCTCATGGATTCTTTCTTCAATAACTTGCTCTTTCTTCCAATATCTACAGGAACTGGATTGATGAGGACTTTTGAGTTTCTTTTACTTCTAAGAGTGGGACTTTGAGGCACACTATCTTGCTTTTGAGGCGAACGTGAAGCTGGCGTGCTTTTAATGCTGTCACTACCACAACTTATCAGTTTTGAACTTTTGATGACCTCAGCAGGTCGATTGGAAGAATTTTCAACATTATCTCTCATCCTTTGAAGCAAACTTTTGATTCCTTTTTCCTTGAGCATCTTACTCGTTTCCTAATCTCTTAACCTTTTCTTCTCAGCCTATCCAGCTTCCATTTGTTTTTTCTGCTTGTTTTTAGAGCGTGCTTTTTTTGAATGGAAGGAAGTATCTAGTGATTTGTTCAAGTCTCCTAAAGATTTGTTGAGAGAGTGGCTTCTCCTGCTTAGAGATGAATCTGATCTGTCCCTCTTCAGTTCGAATTGAGCAATGTCCTCCTATTTGTTCTTTTATCTTCCAATCGCTGATATGAGTCTTTCTGTTGTTGAGTTTAAATTTTTCTTGCCTGTTTACCTAAATATCATTCAATATACAGAAAATGTATGAGTTAATCCTCTCTTTGTTTCTTTTGGTTGTTCTTAACAGCAAATCTACTCTTTCTAGCATCATCGTCTGCAGCAGGTTCAGGATTTATAAGCTCCAGAGGAAAATTGTTATCCCCGTCAGCTGTTTGATACTTGGCTAAAACCGTAGAAAATCTATGAGCTTCCTGCATGCTGCCTGTCCTTTGAGGAGTAAACATGGAACTCTTGGCTGTGTGCATTTCATCTAATCCTTTGTATAGCTTAATTGGACTTGCCACTTATGGCCCCACCTTGAATGGGCTCCTAGATTTTTATTTGTTTATGTACGCTTCTTTTAATGGTGAAGGTCTCTGCTTTAATCTTGCATTTTATTTTGTGAGAGCAACTATTTTTGTTTCGTAATTATCGATGAGTTGACCGACCTATTGTGTAAGAGTTTCTATAAACTTTTTGACACTTTTTTTGTACTATGCCAGTTACATTTCAGCACTAGCCATTCTATTGATGTCTTCAATTCCACTTAGAACCTTAGGAATTGACTTGAGAGCTTACATGTTAAAATTATTATTAGTCTAAATCAAAAAATGATCAATCCAACTATATTAACTCCTATCAAATGATATTGATAATACTATCATTGGTTGTCTGCTCTTTGACCATTCAGTTCAAAGATTGCAACGCCTCCGAACTGTAATACTTCAGTCATTATTCTCTTGGGAAGCAAAATTAGCTCAATGTGACTTTCGAACGCCTTAATAAAGAAGTAGCATCACTGCCAACCATCACCTATAACTCGAGTGATCTTCTATTCAGGTATGGAATTGTTGCAGCAAAAGCTCAGTTCACATACCGAGATACCTACCAGACTGCCGAGGTCATATCAAACGATGTAATTTACATAAAGGGAGGAAAGGCATAAACTTTAATATACTTTGACTACTATCGAAACGACAAGCAAGGCAAAGGTACGGCTTAATGCCTTTCAGATCCTATTGCCTTTGCTAAGCTCATTTATATGGAGGAAGGTTTCATTAAATTCAAGATTGGAGACTACATCAACATTTCGTACTATGGTCGAAAATGCAACATTACCCGACTAGATCCTCCCCTGTAGCAGAAAGATGTCAACATACTCGAAATCATGTTCAATGAGAATGACGATCATAATGTCAAGAATGAGCTGGAAGCTGAAGTGGGAAGTAGATATGCCAAAATATTGAATGAGAGTTTGTATGAGGAAAAAATGAAAATAAGCAATTAAAGTTTTTACATCTGGACAAATAGTCAAGGGAAAAATTTCACCATTAACTATACCCATCTACCTGTCGGTGGACATCTTGAGAATATTGGCCTTTTCCTTATATTTGTAACCTAAATTACTGACGATGATAACTGGAAATGTGGGGCTGCTGTCCCTTTTTCTCCCAAAGATGACAAGTACTTTCTCTCCTATCTAGAGTATACGGAGGAATCCAATAATTTCTGTCACTTTCTGTGCTGTAAAACACAATCAGGTACGCTGTTGATCATCAGCAACTTAATAGCATACTGAATCGAAATAGTTGGGAATCAAAAGTATTTCAATTTTTCGCAGGCGATCTCTATGAAATAATTCCTTATACGGCTTAAAAGCATAGAGCGGCATAAGTTATAGATGGCAATTGTAATGCAACTTCCACAAATTTGAAGCTGACTCAATCGGAGGGAAATCGCCTCTTGCTTTCGATGCATTATAATTGTGATTTATTTATCGGAAGCCAAAAGATTGGCTAGTTCGATGTAGATCCTAACTTCGTGGTAGAAATTGTACCTTACAATCGGTATTTGGATTTCAAAGTGGTCAAGGTGAATAAGTTTGCTCACTTCAAAGATGTGGGTGACTACAAAATCAACGATATCTAGTTGGCTAACCTCTTCCTGATCAGAAGTTTATAAAAATTGATCGGAGAGACAGTATTCGGATCTGGCTGGCCTATCTATCCTCGAGATTACCCATCTATAGCAATTTAAGACGGCATTCTCTTCATTTATGATAAAGCTGCATGATCTCTGAGAATAATAAAACAAAGTAAGATATCAATGAATTGTCATTTTTTGGCGTTCTTTTTCTCCCATTCAGCCTTCATTTCAGCATAGTTATCAAGCTCATAATTAGGATCAGGTAAATTTCTTTGTCTTTCTCGAGATTTTCTTCCTTGCTGAGGAAGAACCTTCTCAGGTACGACTGCATTGATTTTTGCACAGAGCTCAAGATACCACTGATAGTTGTACTCATCATACTTGTTCTGAAAAATTTCCATATCCTATTCCTCTTTCTTAGGAAAGACGAAGTATTGAGTCTACCCTTTTTATCTAATAAGCTTTCGAAAAGCATTTTCTTTGTGTAGTCGTTTGAGGTCTTCTTCCACCTTCTTGTATGTGTACCTCAGCAGTTCATCATTAACCTCTAATCCTCCAGGATTATTGTCAATGAGTCTTTTGAGATCTGCGCTATTTTTGACGTTTGGATACTTATTTTTTCTGCTGATCTTCAATGCGAACTCATCATTTTTTCTTGATTACTCGTTGATGAAATATAGGCAGCTGAACCGTTAGTCTTTTGTGATGATGTTTTCAATAAAATTGATGACCCATCGTCTGTCCTCTTATCGGTCCACAAATCTGTTGTCATCTAATAATTTCTTAAAATCTTCGTTGGCAAGTGTTTTGCTGATGTTGATAGGATCTCCACATACTTTCCTGAACTAGTCATCAAGGACAGTCAGCAGTGCTCTTACGTGATTACTGTTTTAGGGAGATAAGGTAATCGGATAATTTGCTTTCATTATTTGGATTTTCTCTTTATATTTTATAATCCGATCAATCTAGTGAAATACCGCTACTGAACCAAAAGGCAGTACTGTTCAGAAACTCTCAGAATTAAGGTTCTATTAAATTTGTTTAAATAATTGCCTGACAGCAAACCTTATATATCTTATTATCATGAAGCTGAGACAATTACATGTCAAGATCGGACTTTGCAGTCTGAACAATGACCCTCTGGATTTCAAGAACAACTACAAAAAAATCTATCAAAGCATTTAGGAGTGCAAAAAACAGAATTGCTCAATTCGAGTTGGAGGAGAACTCGAAGTATCGGGCTATGGATGTGAAGATCATTTTTTGGAATATGACACAATTTTCCACTCTTGGGATGTCATCAAGGATCTGATAATGTCGGGAGTTACCGATGGGATTGTGGTTGATGTGGGATGCCCCATTCTCCATAAGGCTGCTCTCTATAATGGAAGAGTAATCATTTACAACTCGCGGGTTGTTGCTGTCAGACTGAAAATGATCATGGCTGACGGTGGGAACTATTTCTAGACCCGGTATTTTTCAGCCTGGAAACATCCTCGCAAAATTGACTAGTTCATGTTGCCACAAATCATTCAAGAGCATACAGGACAGCATACAGTCCCTATTGGCTGTTTCATCTTGTCCTTCAATGATACATCGATCGCTTATGAAGTTGGAGAATAGGCATGGATTTCAGATAATCCGATGATTGACGCTTCATTGGACGGAGCTTAGATTTTTATGAATCCTTCAGCTTCCGAACATGAAAGAGGAAAAATTCAAAGAAAACTACAGATGTTCGAGGAGTTCACTGAAAGGCATGGTGGAGCCTACATTCATGCTAACGTCAAAGGTTCTGTTGGTGGAAGAACCTCCTATGACGGACTCTGTTGCTTTACTGAAAATGGTCGCCTCAAGGAACTTTCTCAACCTTTCCATTTAGGAGATGTTCAAGTTACTCCTGTCACGATCAACCTAAACTCAGTAAGAACTTTTCGAATAAACAACAAATCTTTCCAAAAATAATCTCATGGAGTCGCCTTGATTCCTAGAGTTAAGATTGATCTTAGTATTGCAAACAACTCCGAAGATTACATTTATGATACTCCTGAGCACAAAGAAGATCTCAAAAGAAAAAGGGCCACTTACTCCTTTTAGCATGCTTCTTATGAACCTTCAGCTTTTCTGTGGGATGTCTTGAGAAAGTCTGGAGCTAGAGGATTTTTCTTACCTTTATCTGGAGGACTTGATAGTTGCACTGTTACACTCATTGTATACAACATGTGCCATTTGCTCTGCAATCAAATTCGAAATAAAGCTCATTCATAAGAATTACTCCAAAAATTGAGAAAAATTGTGAAGGATTAAACTTATGAGCCAGAGGATGCTAAATAACTCACTGGAAAACTTCTCTTCACAAGCTATCTAGCGACCCAGCACTCCAGCAATGAAACTAAAAAAAGATCAGAAAAGGTGGCTGAGACTTTTGGCTGTAGCTACAGATGCGTTAATTTTGATGAAATATACAAAAAATGTCAAGGCATTGCAAAGGAAAACTACAAAATATAGCCTAAATTTAGTGAAGAAGGTGGTTCACAAAGAATGGATCTTGCACTCCAGAACATCCAGGCTCGGACAAGAATGGTTTTGAGTTATTTCTTGGCTTCACTCGAACTGGAAATAAGAAATATATCTGGATTCTTGCTTGTCCTAGGGTCGGTCAATCTTGATGAAACATTAAGAGGGTACTACACTAAATACGACTGCAGTGCTTCTGATGTAAACCCAATAGGTTCTTTCTCAAAATACAGACTTCGATAAATTGTCAACTACTTCCATGGTGTCCACGAGTTCGAAGTCTTACAAGAAGTTTTAGATGCTTCACCTTCAGCTGAACTCCGGCCTCTACAGTAAGGGTAAGTTGCTCAAACAGATTAAGAAGATATGGGACTCACATATGCTGAACTGTGTATCTTTGGAAGACTGAGAAAGGTTGAGAGATTGGGCCCAGTTTCTATGTTTGACAGAATGGTCTACAAGGACACATATGAAGATATTGAAGAGCTTGCAACTAAAATCAAGAGATTTTTCACTCACTATGCTGTAAATCGTCACAAAGCAAGCACCTTACCTCCAACTTATTATTATGACCCTGAGAGTTGTGACCACAATCGATACGATATGAGACCTTTCATGTATGCCACCGACTGGTCTTATCAATTCGAAATCATCGACGAAAGAGTTAAGGAGTATAAAAAAACTTGGCCAGCAGAAGTCAACCTTGGAGATAACCTTCGAGAGAATCGACACTCTGGAAAATCAACCCGATCGCATCGGTCGCAACGTCCTGCTTACGAACTTTCGATCAACGTGATTCTTCCACCTTCACAGGAGCAGACTGAAGAAATGAGAGAAATATTCAACCCATGATTGAATCATTCCAACAATATAGTAAAAGCTCTATTAGATAATTTTTGGCCCAGCTCTTCATTTTTTGTTAGAATGTTCTGAAGTAATATAAATGCTTTATATTATTTTTGTTTGATATATCTTATTATCATGAAGCTGAGACAATTACATGTTAAGATTGGACTTTGCAGCCTGAACAATGACCCACTTGACTTCAAAAATAACTACAGGAAGATCTATCAGAGCATTTAGGAGTGCAAAAGATTAAATTGTTCAATCAGAATAGGAGGTGAGCTTGAAGTTTCTGGATACACATGTGAGGATCACTTTTTCGAGTATGACACTGTCTTTCACTCATGGGATGTTGTTAAGGACATAATAGTTTCAGGAGTCACCAATGGAATTGTAGTAGACGTAGGTTGCCCCATTCTCCACAAAGCAGCCATTTATAATGGCAGAGTCATTATGTACAACTCTAAAGTCGTAGCTATCAGAGTAAAAATGATTTTAGCTGATGGTGGAAACTACTTTGAGACGAGATATTTTTCGACTTGGAAACATCCTCGAAAAATTGATGACTTCATGTTACCTCAGATAATCCAATAAGCTACAGGTCAAAAATCAGTGCCAATTGGCTTTTTCCTTCTTCATTTTAATGACACTGAACTTGCCTATTAAATTTGTGAAGAAGCCTGGATTTCAAATAATCCCATGATTGATGCTGCTCTTGATGGAGGTTAGATTTTCGTAAATGTTTCAGGGTCAGAAACAGAAAGAGGAAAACTCAGAAGAAAGTTGCAAATGTTGGAAGAATTCACATAAAGGCATGGAGGAGCATATATTTATGTAAATTTGAAAGGAGGAAATGGAGCCCGGAACTACTATGATGGATGCTGCTTCTTCACGGAAAATGGAAAGGTAAAAGAACTTTCTGAGCCATTCCACTTAGGAGATGTCCAAGTCACACCTATTACTATTAATCTCAACGCCATCAGAACATTCAGAATAAATAACAAGTCTTTTCAAAAGGAATCTCATGGAGTTGCCTTGATTCCAAGAGTCAAAGTCGATTTAAGCATAGCTTGTAACTCAGAGATGTACATCTACGACAGTCCTTATCACAAAGAGGAACTCAAGAGAAAAAGAAATTTGTATGAATTCGAGCATGTGACCTATGAGCCTTCAACTTTCCTTTGGGATACTTTGAGAAAATCGAGGGCAAGAGGCTTTCTGCTGCCTTTGTCAGGTGGGTTAGATAGTTGTTCGGTAGCAGTTATTGTTTACAATATGTGCTATCTACTGTGTAATCAGATTAACAGATCTGATCAGTCTGAGGAAATTCTCGAGAACCTGAGACACGTATTGAGAGACAAGAATTATATTCCATAAAACCCTCAATAACTATGCAGTAAACTGCTATTTTCAGTTTATCTTTCAACATAAAACTCAAGCAACGAGACCAGAAACAGAGCTGCTCAGATAGCCAAATAAATTGGTTCAAGCCACAGGGAAGTTAACTTTAACCACATTTACAAATCTTATCAATCGATCGCCCAGAAATAACTTGACTTTGAACCAAAGTTCAAAAAAGAAGGTGGAAGTGACCGAAGCGATTTAGCTTTACAAAATATTCAATCAAGAACAAGAATGGTCCTTACTTACTTCTTGGCAGCCCTTGAACTTGAAGAAAGAAAAATTGATGGATTTCTTTTGGTCCTTGGGTCAGGTAATCTTGATGAGGGCCTCAGAGGTTACTACACAAAGTATGATAACAGCGCTGCTGACATCAACCCTATCGGCACTTTTTCCAAACTAAGATTGAGAGAGATGCTCAACTACTTCCACAAACTTCATGATTTTGATTGTATTGTTAACATCTTGGAGGCGACTCCATCAGCTTAACTGAGACCTTTGAAGGAAGGAGAAATTGCTCAAACTGACGAAGAAGATATGGGCCTGACTTATGCTGAATTATGTATTTTTGGAAGATTGAGAAAGATTGAAAGATTGGGACCTGTCTCCATGTTTGACAGAATGGTCTATAAAAATAGTTATGGAGATGTTGAAGAGCTGGCAAGGAAAGTCAAATTGTTCTTCACTACTTATAGTAAAAACAGGCACAAAGCCACTACCTTACCTCCTAGCTTTTTCTATGACCCTGAAGCTTGTGATGATAACCGATTTGATATGAGACCATGGCTCTATGCCACTGATTGGTCCTACCAGTTCGACATCATTGACGATAGAGTAAAGGAGATCCAGCTTAAGATGTCGGAAGATCCTAATCCTGATTTAAAGAGCAGAAGTTCAAAGAAGGAGATGGAGGATCCTATCATTGACCTTCCTCCAGCCCAAGAGATCACAGAGGAAATGAAGTAAATATTCAATCCTTGAAACATTGATGCTATGAATCAATTCTATATATTCTAAGCTTCTATCTATTCTTCATACTTCTTCATTTCTTCCTTGAGGTGGGTCAGGAGCAAGTTGCATGCCACCTTTATATTGGAGTCATACTTGCTTCGATCTATATTATTACAGCCTTACTCTATTTCTTGTGGTCGTTAAATCCACCGCCGAAGTGAGGGATAATAATATCAGAGCTTTGCTTCACGGGCTCTATTTCTCGCTCGTAACTCACCTTGATGAATTATAAATAGTTCGCGATTGAATTGTTCAGGTCCATGTTCCTTTCCTCGGTATCCTGATAAACTCTTCTTGACAATCTCACATCAGAATCAGAGTCAATAAATACTTTCAGATTGATAAGTGATGAAACATTCTTTGTGATTTCGGGGTTCATGAAGATGTGCATACCTTCAAGGACCAATAGCTTTGCAGGCTTGAGTTTAAGAATTTTTGATTTTTACTCGTATGGCATCTTCTGGCAGGTTATAGTCACTTAGTTTCCGATGATCAGGTTGACTGCCTCTTTGTAAAATAGCCCCCAGTTTGTAGCCTCAGAGGTATACTTTGTTCCATCAGTGGCTTTGAGGAAATACTATTGGTTCAAAATCGTTACAGGCTCTTTAGAGTCTTTGAAGAACCATCCATTCTCATTCTTATCGAACATATAGTGAATAAGTTCTTTTTTACCAGAGCAGTCACCACCTGAAATTCCCAAGACAAAGGTTTTGCAATTTTAGATGTTGAGATTAGCCATAATGGTGCTTAGTTTTTTGAGGTGGAGATCTTTCTTTGTGGTTTTTGTGGACTTGGGAGTTGGATGACTTTACTCCTGCTCATGCTCTTCACTCTTGTTCTTCTTCATTGACATATAGAGGGAGAATAATTATAGATATCAATCAACAAAAGAACAAAAGATAGAATCGTATTAAATAAATCAATTACTTTCAGTTTAGTCGTTCTCCTCATCGAAAATCACAAATAAATTATGTATAGGAACCACTCCCAACGTCCTCTCATATTCTGAATCACTTTCGATTATTCTGTCACTCTTCTTCTCCTAGCTTTTCTGTTACTTTTATGATAGTTATGATTTCAGTCCATCAGGTTAGTCTTTCATTGAAAGTTATGATTACTCCCCATCGATAATTTGACTAAGTGAATGAAGGTACTTACTATCTTTCAAAGATAGCTTCATGCTCCTTCTTAATAAATCTGATCTGTTTTGAGAAAATGTGCACTTTCGAATAGATTGAGGATTCGCTTCTGAATAAAAATCCTAGTCATCTTTATCTCTTGGAAAACTGATCAAAATTATATCAGAATGTTCGCTTATTTTGAACATAAGTTATTGATTTTTATATTGATCTGACCACCTTTGCATCACATAGTTCAATCTCTGATATGTCTCATTGCTCTGCCCATATCCAGTTGTGTGAGTGTTATTAATTTTCCAACAAAAAAGGCAAATACCTAAGAAAAATAGAAATGTTATTGTCATCAGTAGTGATATTTTGCTATAGCTGCGAATCAAGACAATCGTGAGAATTGAGGAAAGTGCCAAGAGACAACTTATTGTTAAAATAGATTAGAAATTGATGGACAGGGATGTCCGGTAGTTGATGCATTTCTTTTCTGGCACAAGGATGCTGTTGATCTTGCATATATAGTTCATGTACTCCTCGGGTTCGATTATTTTTTCGAGAGAAGTAGGATATTGGTGAGGAAAATAGTTACTTTCCTTGTCCCTAGCTATCCGAACTATACCATAGTTAGCAATATTTTATCTTTCAGGAAACAGATAAGCTGGCTCAGGATATGAAAGCATATATGTCTAAGTTATGCGTGATATGACCAACTTTCCATTTTAGGTCTCCTCAATAATATTGGCGCAATCTTTTATTTACTGAAGGTATGTTGTTTCATGAATCAACTCGAGCTTTTTGATAGTTAGAGATACCCTGTTGATAAAATTACGTCGACTCACCAAAGATCGAATTATTATTGTCTGCTGTCTTCTCCTTTATAAACTGGTTTTCATTGATCTTCTTCTTGGTTGGTGTTTGTATGTCCGATGAGAGAGGTCTTGAGCTTTGAGTTGGAGATACAGTTGAGCTATGAAGATGTACCATACCGACTGCAAGTGTCGAAGTTGAACAACCTATTTTGGGAAAAAGGAGTCTATCTGTATCAAAATATCAAGAGCATCAAGCATTTTGTTATTGTTTGTTCTCGCCAAAGCTAGCATCAGCATTTGGGTGATAATACTATGGGTTCTCTATTGCTGCTTGTTCATGTTTCTCAAATAGAGTCTTTATTCGATGTACATTTCTAACATAGGGAGAAATGTCTTATTCTCTTTATATTGTGGACTACTTTTTGGACAAGGGGCTCTTGTAAAAGTCGAATTCTATTATTATTGTTGCTCAGTTGAAGATTATTGTGATGAATCTCGGTCTATGCTTTAACGAACTTCTCGAACAACTTCAGCTAGTTGCTATTTTTTGAACTGAGACATTTTACGAGATTTTTTCCTATCTTTCATAACTATTTTGCTTTAAACTAAATGGAATTATTATTCCAAAAAATTGACTCTGTGGTCAGGTGAACTTTTTCTTCTCTTAAAGGTACTAGCCTTCAATGTTTTTTTGAACTGCTGAGTCATGGCTCGAATTTTATTCCTATAGGAATGTTGATTGTAATGTTGACGCAGCTATTATTTAAGATCTCTGACGGTCTGTGACCCTTCTGACCGCTAGAGTTGAAGGTTTTCATAATATCTGTTGTTAATTTTGGTGATGATTCCTTTAGCCTCTTTGATTTGCTGCTGATACGGACTTAAAGGCTATCTCTGCATCTTACTGTGTTTTCTATTATAGTGTTTAAAGTGGGTAATTGTAGTTATCATATTGAGCATAGATCATACAGGTGGATATTCCTTTGTGACTACCTCCCTAAACTCCTCGAAATTGATCCTGTTGTCTTTATCTTTGTCGGCATACTCGATCATTTGCTCTATTTCGGCTCGAGAAAATCTTTCACCAACACTTTCACAAATCTATTCGAATTCATCAGGTCCGAAGGATCCGACTTTATTTTTGTCAAAAATTTCAAAGAGCTGCTGCAAATTAGACTCACTTTGATTGTCACCACCAAATCCAAAAATTTTCAGGAAAGTCTAGAAATCCATTTAAACATCTGTGGATTGAGCGGCTACAATCTGAAGAATTTTTCCTGCTTATTTTTACAGTCCGAGAGCTTTAATAGCTGTTGATAGTTCTTCAGTTGAGACCTATCCACTCTTATCATAATCAAAGATGTCGAAACATTCCTTGAGACGAAGAACATCGTCAGCCGGAAGATTCTTGGTGGCATAAAAGGCAGGGTCGAAAGCGGGGGGATGTTTGGGTAGTGAGGAAACCTAAATAAGAGAGTTAGTTACTGAGCGGAGGGGAGATCTTGTTGACATTAGCTGTTAGAGAATGAAATTAATTATTAAGCAAGTGATTATAATAATGAACGTAATCAATAAGCTCAAGAGCAAGAAGAACCAACATGCTCCTTCGCAACAACCTCTGGTTGAACAAACTGAAAAGAAAGAATAATTGATCTCTTCATACGAAAGTCAAAGTTTAAGCAACCAGCCAACATCGAAACATGTCGAAATCAGAGGAAATTCTAATTATTCAGAGATAAGCTCTGGAATTGAGGAGGATGCAGATGAAATCAATCTCAGTGAGTATGAAATGAAGAAGGAAAGGAAGAAACAACTGCTGAACAGAACGGACAACAGTGGATCGTTTGAAGAATAGTTGAAGTAAAGGCATTACAGTCTAGAGGTCAAAAAGAGCTTCAATATTGCTGATATCTGTGTTTTCGAAGGAGAACTTGTTTTGAAAGCCAATAATCAAACACTGAGTCGCAAAAAGGTAAAAATGACATGTAGTTCTGATGCCATTCAGTTTGCATAAAATATTGGAAGAATTTTGCTGACCAAAATCACAATGTTCAATGAAGGATAAGGTATATTCATAGGAGACAATATACTCAGAATTTTTGAGAAAAAATATAATAAAAAATGATAGATAAAGTATTTTCTCAAAATCATATTTTTTTGTTTTCGTATCTCTTGTATTTTCGACCTGGTCGTTGAGGTTCAATACGTGAGAACAGAGGGTACAGAAATTATTCATCTTTTTGAGTTGTCGTTCCTGTATGCACTTTTGATTGTTTGGTCATAATCGCAAAGGCGATAAGGAAAGCTGTGGTTGTGAGTAAGAAACTGGCTCCGATCGATACAACTATAAGTGTTCCCTGAGATATCTATTCTTACTTCTGAGGAATCGAAGCAAATGTATTCCTAAGTTCATCAATTTCGTGTTTGAGTCTCTGGACTTACGTATAAAGTGATTATGTGGCTTAAGAAGGTGTTTAGCCCTTTTCGGAAACACTCTCGATTGGCTAATAGTTTTTGCTGTTGAATCCGGGAGGAGCCGCTTAATCAATAGGAATATAAGTTTGGGGAGGTGACGTATGGTGGTCAAGTTAGGATTAGAGCTTTGCTATTTTTTTGGTGATGTTGTTAAGATATAGAATTTGTTTCTCCTCTAATTATCCTAATTTTTATAGCTCCTGAAAGAAGTACTTCATGAGATTGTTTTGAGGTATGGTCCTGCTACCATTGCGAGAAAGGGTTATCATATTTTATATATCACTGTAGAGAGATACACTAGCACCATCGACTCCAGGTAAGGTGACTACCTCCCTCGCTGTTTTCTGATTCATGGCCTCAGCATAGATGTTGTTGCCATAAACTTTGATTTGGTTCATAGTGAAATAGCGCCACATGCCATGAGCACTCAATATTCTCAATTTCAAAAAACGGACGACTTTGTTGATTGTTCTAAAATGTTGTTATCCTGCTACATTTTTAGCGTTGGCTTAGACGAGCTTAAACCAAGTGTCATGTTTTTCGTTATTGAGAACAAATGCTCCATAGACTTCAAAGGCGTTGATGGTAGATGAATATTGTTCGTTGCTTTTGAGAACTATTCGCTCGATGCTAACCTCCTATTTGAGAGAAATTACTATTTCTATGGGAGGTTTGACGCTTGTGAAAAGGTACCGATCATTATTGTCCTCAAGAATGGATGTTGATGATTTGATATTGCTGCTTGAAATACGAAGAATCATGGCTCCACCATCGAGGCTGGCAAAATTTTATGAGTATTGAACTGGAAGGTAAATGACAGGACCAAGGTTGTAGTGCTCTAAAGTTTATCGAATGACTTCACAGAAGAAGGAATAGATTTATTCGATGAGAATTATCCAGGGATCTAGGAGTTAGTAAATTGGATTCAGTAGTCGGTCAAATATCGAAGAATTAGAACGAATGTTGTGACTGCTTACGATATCTATGCTGGAGTTCGACTCGTTGAGATACTCGTAAGTTGACGGAATCTTTGACATACTGGTATTGATTATTTTGCATTTTTCAGGTATACGTGGAGCCTTTTCGGCTGATTCGAGTAGCTCGAAGTATGTATCTGAGAAGACAGTTGCATCAGGAACACAGTACGATTAAAATAGAAGAAGGGCGATTAATATTCTAAGGAATGGAACCCACATCTTCATCTTTGTGCCACGTTGAAAAATTATAAAGTTGAAAGTAGGACAAACTCCCAAGGAAGCTTCATCATTCGGCAGGAAATGAAGAGACTGTTGATAATAATAGATTTATGTGTCGGGAAGCTATTTGTGCTTATTATTAATTGACTCTTATATTCTTTCATTAATGAAGTGCCCAGGCTGTGCCACATCGTTCAAAGAAGGAGAGAAGCTCGTCATGGAAGGGCTTCATATCGAGTACAAGAACTACAACCTGCCCATCAAGGATTAAAAACCAGCCAGAACACTGCTCAAAACAATTGTCTCCTTCCTCAACTCAAAGGGTGGCACCATCTACATAGGAGTAGAAGACAGAAAAGGAGAAGTCAAAGGAGTACTTCTTGAGGAATAAGGAAGAGAATAATTTGTCACCTTTGTGAAAGGATTGGCCAAGAGGATTAGACCTGAAGTGACCTGCTCCACATCAGATGCCTAAGTAAGCATGAATCTAGACAGATTAAGCTTCAATTTGTGCCTGTTGTCGGCAAGAAGCAATTCTAAGGCAAATATCTTGCTAAATTGATCGTCAAGCAAGGGGATCCAGCTCGGATTTATTGCTTTGGGCATAAGATCAAAATTGAAAACGGTACCCAAGCCATCACCCATTAAATGTTTTACAGTTATTTCAGACACAATATGGGAGGGCTATAAGAGCTGAAGGGAGTCAATCTCCTCAAATAAATCAGAAATAGAGCCCAGAATCCTCTCAAAACAACAACTATTTTCCACTCAGGATGCAACCCTGAACCTTTGAACCTCTAAGAAACCAACTATGTGATCAGCATTGTTCCGGTTTCAGCGGATGAGTTCAAATAAATTTCTTAACTTTTTAAAGAGCAACTGTCGATTCTTGATGTGGACTTTAAAGCTGTTCACAATAATTAAAGGCAGGCTCTTGAGGTGAAGTTCGAGGACTTTGCCTAATTTTAAAAAGTGAAGGGGGTCATACAAGAAAGCCTAGGATTTGTCAACGAA
>Ga0100402_1003892_pt1 | contig 16049 bp, 6 predicted proteins | sample CryGeyme20150102_FD_80419 | JGI IMG/M metagenome (GOLD analysis project Ga0100402, IMG submission 80419) | Groundwater microbial communities from Crystal Geyser aquifers in Utah, USA - Crystal Geyser metaG 2015-0102 | ecosystem: Environmental > Aquatic > Deep subsurface > Groundwater | place...
AACGGAGAAAAGGTCGGCCCTAGTAAATTGCCGAGTTTCTCCAAACCACCCTACCTAGCCGAACGTAGCCCTAGAGAGCTGGCATAGTCGAGAGAACGCGGTAGCGTTCGCTCGATAGAGTAAGACCTAACTCCTGAGTCCTATCATAGTCCCTAATAGGAGACAAGGTAAACTGCCGTAGTCCACCTGGGCTTAATTTGTATCCAAATCTTTTAAAAGCCGTTAGTTTTTGTTCAACACGTTTGAACATACAGTACGTATTTTGAATTACTACAGAATTCCTAAAATAATAATAATAATATTCCACTCGATAAAATGTAGCACTACTAGTCTACTAATCCAGCAACGACCAAAATGCAACGACAGCGCAGCAAGACCAGTAGAGATTCAAACACAGCTGCAGTCACGAGCCTCCCTCGCAGCAGCAGTAGGGCAGGCACTACTGTGCCTTTGGTTCGTCGAGCACATCATTGTCGTGTAGGCGAAGCACCATCAGCAACATGGTCCGTATTGTTGGGCGTGATTGTTTTTGTTGCCGTGTCGAGTCACGTCATAGTGATGGAACGACGGCAAAGACTACTACGGCTACTTATACAACAGCAACACCTACAGCAGCAGCAGCAGCAGCAGCAGCAGCAACATCACGATACTACTTTGTCATTATTTACGACTAGTACTACAACATTGTTCCACAAGCAGTACCCATTTTTGAAAGACCCACAGTCACAGCTGGAACACTTTCTAGACTTCTATCCAAAAACACCTGGTACATACTTCGTCCAACTCTTACAAACCAATTTGTACAATTCACCAACGGACGAATGGGAACGTCTGCAAGCTTGTCAAACAATACCACGGACTCAACAATTGAAGCATGCTGGTAAGTGTTTTGCTGGACTCAAAGCTCACAATGAGGCGGTTCAGACACTGCAAACCATGCTACAGAATCCTTCGTTCAACACAAGTAACGAAATGAAAAGAGTGTTCCTTTCCACCGTCTCCTCCTCCTCCTCCTCCTTTAATAACAAAAGTCCTATTAGTCCCCTTGTTCGACTTGTTTCTAATACAACCCTAATGGAACAACTAACACAAATGAAGGTTACCATACCTGATACAGGTACTGTGACTAGCAAAGACAACACAAGCACCACTACTACCAATTGGATCAGTGTCTACAATATGCGACGATATGGTCCCAACCCAAAAGAACCAATCGGAAGGTATTCTAACAATAAACTCAAGAACAATACTCATTCTTCGATTCAACATCAAATCATTCCTAATTTAGGAACACCCATGGCATGTTTACCGCTCATATTGGCGGGAACGGCTGTATCTATGTCTGTGACTAACACCATCGTCGCCAAGTTAATAGCGGAATTGGGACCCTACTTTGGTCTTTCGAGCAAATGTTTGGCTACAGGATTGGCTTATACGTCAGCAATTGCACCAGGTGCAGCAGCAGAAGTACTATACGTGGCCTACGATACCTTTGCCGGTCAAAAAAATTTACAATCTCTTCAACATTCTATTCAAACACAATCTCTATGGGATGACTACTTTGCAGATACATCAACATCAACAACAAAAATAACGTCAACAGCAACTAAAACAAGGATTAGTTTTTTGTTCCTGTGGGAACGAGCCGTACTACCAGTGTACGCCGCGGCAAAAACCGTTGTTGGCAAGTTGCAATATCCTCAAACTCCAACCATTTATCAATTATCGCAACAACAGCAGCAGCAGCAGCAGCAGCATTATAATGACAATGAACGCACAGTACAAGAAGAACTACAGCAACAACAACGTACTATGCCATCCTTGTTGTCATTGGTAGTACTGGACAGTGCCAAGACTGCACAAGCCTGGAATGAACAATTGAAGTCCGTTTTGGGTGATCGACCATACTTACCAGCAGGATGTATCCTATTTTTAATGGACTTTCAATATGTGTCTATTCAAATCAAACAAATTTACGGATGTTTACGTTCATCATCACTGTTGCCTGTTTATATTTCGTGGAATCAAGAACACTGGGCCTTTATTGCAACGGACAGAATTGAACTAACGACAATGGCACATCAAAATTGTTATGCTACCATTGCCACACACGTTGAAAAACAACAACAGCAACAACAAGGAGGCAGCAACGGAACGACAGTACCACGTTTGCTTCAACAAATGAAAAATCAAGTTCAAATGGATTTGGAATTTGTCAGTCACGGTTTGGTACAACGTAGTAATAATAACACCAAGACGAACAATAACAATAACAACCATCATGATGATGAAGAGACAATAATGGAACAAGAACAAACAACAGCATGGACGACAGTACGGTATCAACTGCAACAACAAATTATTCGCGCTTTGCACGAAAAACCAGAACAATGGTCATTGTTGGCAGAGCTACAATAATAGTTACCATGTATTAGAGGAAATTAGTTAAAAACACTGTTTCCTCAATGAGACAAAGAACTACTCTACTATTATTACTGTACGGGGTACCTGGTATTTACTTTGCTGTACTCTACTACGGTAAACCTTATGATGAGGAAGGAAGAAATAAAAACTGTTGATGATGATTTGGTCGCACACGCTGTGCCCATCCTTAAAAAATGCATTCAACCGATCTTTTGTGCGTCCGCCAAATGAGATCTTCTACTGGTAAATCAAAAAAAAAATTACTGTATTATTTCGAGAAGACAAAGTCAAGATCTATCACTGGTCACAGGCCACAGGTCAACATTAGCACTCCATCACTATGTACAACAACTACAAGACCAGCTAGGCTAGGCTAAGCTAAGCTCGGCTACTACCATTCAACTTTTGTTTCAACGTTTTTGAAAAACTGCCAGTAGGTAAACTGTCTATTCCCTATTCTAGTAGCTAACCGGACACCGGACTACTGTATTCTACATTCTACTTGAGAAAAAAAGAAAAATGTTCCTCCCTATCCCATTATTATCACTTCTTCCTTTATCACTATTATTGCGATCCAATCCCAAATCATTGCATTCCTCTTCCTTATCTTACACCAATACTGCCGCTGCAACTGCAGCTACTGCTCTCACGACAAGATCCTGCAGTTTTTATCATTGTAATTGTAATTGTAATAATCATGTTGGTCAACGACAATCTTCTTTAACAGTTTGTTTATCCCGTTCGCGAAATGACTATAATGAAAATGATAATGACGAACAAGAACAAGAACAACCACATTCAAAACAGGAAAACAATGATGATAATCCATTACTATTATTTACTGCTGTGAACAAGCTCGTGGATTTAGCAACACGTCCTGTGTCTTTGCCAGAAGCTTTACCGTACACACTAACACTAGGATATCCATTGACGTTGTTGGGTGTTACAGTGGTAGGAAAATTGAATCTGTCTTCAACACTTTTATTGATTGTGTTGTTTGTAGGATTTTCGGTTTTAGGACAAAGTTTTTTACAAGCCGACAATGACACCGACGATAAAGATAAGAATGAACACAACGACAATCAAATAATAGAAGATGATTTTCCCGTAGAATTTTTGGCCTTGTTGGCATCTGTATTTTCTACTTTATTATTGGTGTCCAATCCAGATACATCAGTTGCACCGTTGTCCATTTCGAATCAAATGCAAATGGGAGCCTTTGCTATTGCTTTTGGTATCATCATTGTAGGATCATCCTTGTTGAAACAACCACAACCACCATCCAGTTTACAACGCGACAACCCGACCAAGAAGAACAAAAATTCTAATGATAATGTCCCAGATAACGAATCTGATGTGATCATAGCAACCACTATCGAACAAGAACGAATGGAATTATGGGATCAAGAATTCTCACAACAAAAACAGCAACAACCGAACAAGCCACCAAATGAAGATACATAACAAAACAGTGAAACGAAAAACGTTGTGGTTTTATTGTGTGGTAAACAGAAACAACCCACGAGACACTATCAAAGCGAACAGCGAGCTCGTTTATATCAGTTACACAGTTGCATATTCGTCTTTTTTCTTCTCTCAATTATGCATATACTACAAACAACGTGAAAATTAGTTAGCGTGGGATATCTTTCCACTTAAACAATGCTATCGATCGAATCTTTTGACTTGGACGTGTGTTGTTGTTGTTGTTGTTGTTGCTGCTGCTGCTGCTGCTGCTGCTGCTGCTGCTGCTGTTGTTCATGGAGTATTTGTTCTTGTTTGTTATGCCAATGAAGCAACGTTTCGTATTCCTCTTCCAAAGCCGCCATGATCGATCGCAACGAAGAAATCTGTTTCACCATCTGTTGATGTTGTGCAACACTCTGACGATCGTCTTTGTTGCCATGGTCGCCACTTTTTCCACCACGAAGTAAAATTTCATCAATTTCTTGTTGCAACAATCTCAATTCAATTTTGAGTACCTGCAAATCGTCCAAATCAAAAGTACTCGGCGGTTTTGCTTGATTCTTTCTAGTACTGTGTAATGGTGATGGTGGTGGTGGTAGCACTGTACTTGGTAACGTTCCAGCATCTACCATCATCTCGTCATCGTCATCATCATTGGTATCATTATCATCATTATCATCATCTACATCTTCTCCTGTAAGTCCCTTGTACTGTTCTTTTAACATCCGTAATTTAGTTTCATAATCATGTTTAATTTCTGCCGAATTGCCAATATTAGACAATTCTGGATGCGTTTGTCGTAACAGTTCTTCTTGTTGCAGTACTGAAATTTGTTTCAAAATGGTTGCAACTTTTTCTTTGTCCAAATACGCAGAATACCACATGCACAACTTTCCATCTGGCAGGTAATGCAGCAGTCGTATTTGTTGCTGTTCTTGTGCAACTCCATCATTGTTATTATTATTATTATTATTAGTAGTAGTAGTAGTAGTAGTATTTGGTTGACGTAACAAAGGTTCTTTGGAAAAAGAGGACGACAGATTTGGCAAAAGAAATCGAGAAAGACTGGATGGACAAGAATAGTGACGAACAGGCATCTTGGAGATGCCTTTATTTGAATGAACGTTTGCACCTTTTCTTTGTTGTATTAGGCGGACCGTCACCGTGCTACTAGTAGCCCTTGCTTTTTGTCTCAGCAACAACAACATGTTGTTAAAAAAATTCTCCTTGTGCGCGCTTGTTGCTTTTATAATAATAATAATAATAATAATAATAATAATAATAATAATAATAATAATAATAATAATAATAATAATAATAATAATATTTCTGCGTAGCAACTGACTTGGCTTGGCTTGTTGTCTGGGTTGGTCTGGATTTGATTTTCGTTTGATTGGCTGTTGCGGCAATTTGCAATGAGAAGTGATCGCAAATCGGAACGGTGCTTGGGTTTTGCCTTCGCAATTGAGACCAATGCCAAAACTAAACAAAAAGATGCAAAAACGATAATCTTATTAATTACCTGGTACTGTACTTAAAAATATTACTCATGCCGACGCCTCACTCGTGACTTATGTCATTCATGTCGATGCCTACGCACGCATGAGCGATAGGTTGACAACAATACTACTACTACTACTACTAATAATAATATTACTTCTTACACAGCATATGCAGTAGACCATTTTGTTTTGTTATTATTTTTTTATTTTTTCGTCATCCGAAATCCGAATGAACGAACAAGTTGCGTACGAACAAGATCTCCGCAAATCAATAGGAAGAAGATTGCATTATAAAAAGACAAACAACATAGGACAAAGCTCCGTTTTGTTGGATATTATTTATTTTATCAATTGATAGGACATAGGACAGCTGCTAGCTGCTCTGCTCTCATCAGGGAACAGGGAATGAGTAGCACTACCATATTGTTGGACCATCTTGTTGCAGCCAACCAAATTCGAGAATCGACACTTGAGCGACTTTCCAACCAATACAAGGCTTTGCTGCTGGAAGAGTCGGGACAAGCTGATGACAATGACAATACTAGATCCAAACAAGATATAGGCAGTACGACCAGTACCAGTACTACAAATATTAGCACCCAAATGGAAGAAGCATTGCAAGTGGAGCTGGATTTGCTCGTACTAGAACATGAGACCAGCAACAGTGCAAATCCAACAACAGCAGCAGCTTATTCTGCTAACTTACTGCAAACCATAATGACGTCATCATCATTGTCAGGAACACCAACAGCAGTTCATGTTCAACAACTGGCTCAAGAAATAGTGGAATCTTTTCAAGATCTGGAATTGGCTTTGACTGCGCTGCAAAAAGTACTGAAACACAAAGAGTTCAAGCTGCAAACCAAGAAACTCTTTCTAAAGGAACAGGAATCCTTACTGCAATCTTTGCAAGAACAATTTGTGCTTCAAGAAGAGTCCACAACTAGAACAGGCCAAAATACAAATGAGCAAACGCAGAAAGAACAGCATGAATGGATTATCAAGGAGATCCAATACATTGGTCAACAAATAATACAGAAAGTTGCAACAAATGAAACTATTACCAATAACCACCAGCGAAAACGAAAACGAATCGATACCTATACAAAAAATAGCAACAACCATGAAAAGGTAGAAACATCAACAACAACACTGCAGAAAAGTATGTCTATTGACAAAGTAATCATGTTGCTGCTGCAAAGGATGCTGGAACATCCCAATGATCCCTACATGCAAATAACAGTATTTGAAAATGGTCAACAAAGCCAACAAGACCAGTCCATATCCAGCCTACAACTGCTCCAAGAATGGAATATTGTTCGCTCTCATCCTGACAACAGACAACTTATTTGTCTCACGAATTATACCAAATAAAAGTAATCTTTATGATAACAATGCATAAATACAATAGTGGACTCACTGAAAAGAAATTTCGTGCAGTCCACAATGCATAAATATATAAATATTATTAATATAATCGTCAATATAATTTGTAAAATAATAATAAAATTGATAGCAGCACAAAGAATATTCTTTTCTTCCCTTCCTTCCTCCCCACACAAAACTAAAAACTATAATGCCCAGCCGAACAATTCGTAAGCATACTTCAAATAGGTAAATGGCTCGGGACAATTTGCCTTGAACTTGTCTTGTTTAAAAAAGACAACTTCACCGTTGCTTTGTTTTACGACGCGATTCACTCGCTTCAAATCGGGATGGCCCAATACGTGAATCTTTTCGCGGTTGTACACGTTCAGCAGAAAGGATTCGGGATTAATGACGACCGTCTCGTCAAAGAATTGGTTCTTGGACAAGACATCAAAGGGACGGGTAAAATACAAATGGGCAATGTCCGGAGACACAATGGCCATACGATCGTTCATGCCCCACCAATCGCGACACTCTGTCACCGTCACAGAATTGGGAGGTGGAGGAATCAAATCATTCATAATTTCGCCTCCAGGACCCATCCGATCCAGGGGCATGTTCAGACCAGAGTCATCACGGATGCGAACAATAACGTGATAGTACTGAGAAACGTTGTGAAAGCCAGCGTCCCGGGCAGCCGCATCAGCATAGTCCAGGCACCGTCGGTAACTGTCAAAAATGCGTGCGTGATTTTTGACTCGATCTACCTGAACATCCCAACTGCGCCAGTATTTTTGAGATTCGTGTAGCAAGGTAAGATACTTTTGATTCAAGGGCGGATTCTCCATTTTGGTGTAAGTTCCATTTCGTGACAAGACACGAATCTGACGACGTTCCAAGGCTCTAACGGCATCTTCAAATTCTGTATAAAAGGGAATGAATTCATCCTTGTCTAACTTGTCGTGATTCGTGAATTTGGCAGCACCACTCGACAGTACCAAGGCAGCATCCATACTGTAGCCTTCCTTTTGCATTGGCCTGAAAATGGTATCAATCTTGTTTTCTAATTCAAAACGATCAAACTGCCCAGTGACGCAAACAAATGCTCGCTTTTCCTTGTCATCGGCCGTTCCAGGACGAGGGGGAGACGACTTGGTGACAGAGGGAATGGCAAAATCGGGACGTACCAGACTGCGAATCGGCATGCGTTCTTGTCGAAACACATTCCAGTGAAAGGTAGTTTGCAACCGTCTGAACATGACGTTTTTCTTTTCGTTGGGCAATAAATTCATAAAGACGGATCGATCCTCCAACAACCGTCTTCGATGTCGTTGCAAGGTGTCTTTTTGTTGTTTTTGTTCCACGATAACATCCACCTTTATATCTCGTTCCCTTTCCGCCAAAGCAGCCAGTATGGTTGTGACGTCCTCCGGGAGCTTAGGAAAGTAGTGCAACTTCGTGGCACGTATGTTCCAAACCGACGACTCTAGAATGGGTATGGGCAAATCGATCATTCTCTGCTGCCAACCCAAGAGGGCGTCCAACAGATACGAGAGCCAGAGAGAATCGAGGTCCTTGTATTCTCTCAAATCACTTGTTAGACGCAAGAGTTGGTTAGGGACCAACCATAAATTGGGATCAAACAAAGCTCCATTGGGCAAGCCGAACGCAACTGTTTTGGATGTAATACCTTGTTTACGTAAATCATTACTCCAAACCACGTCGGACACCCAGAAGTTGGCCGTTCCCGTCTTGGCATTGCGAGTTGCTTGCAAAAAAGCTTTCCCCTTCCAGGTGGTAATCTCCTTGGGTTGTTGATGGTTGATCAAAGATTCAACATAGTTGGCGGGCCAATATTGGTTGTCGTCTAGCAGCACTACCGCATCTAATGGTGTAGTCTTGCGGAGTTCATGAACAAACAAATACTTAGTAGAGCTTCTCCAGTTCTCCGGCATATCTGCAAGATTCACCTGGATAGGAATGCGCCCCTTTCGATCCAAGTTCGCGAGAGATGCCTTGATTACATCTTGCAAATTTGCAGTTATAGTTTTGTCAGTATTAACAACATGAACCTGCATCTGTCGGTGGCGCGTAATACTCTGCTGTTGCAACCATGTCAGCTGCTCGGCGAGATAAGGAGCACCACGGACCGAGGCCGACAAGACAACGTGAACGGGCAATTTCAAAACACGCGACGAGCTGGTAGAGGGCAATTCCAGCACGTGAGTGGCTTCCTCGGACTCTGGTTCTGGACGATTCATCTTGTACAGTAAATCCGAAATGAAAGAAGTGCGATCCAATCCTACTCGTTCAATGATTCGACGATGAAACAAAGTCCGTCCACAGACTGACCGCATCCACAAATCGTTTTCATGGTTGACAACGTCGTCTATTCCAAAGGAATCAATCAAATGAGCCTTGAAGGTGTGAAATTTTCGATAGACGGCGTACTTTTGTGTGGCATTCATGTTCAATAGAGCCACGTTGTTAGCGGTGGTATTGTGTGTAGTCTCATAAAGGTCTATATGTGCACCAATTGTAGCCCAAGCACTATCGTCAATATACTTGGCATTAACTTGTTGCAAAGCTCGGTGCGTGAGCAATTCATCGCCCGGGTAGACCAGCATGACCACATCATTGGCATCCGCCATTTGCTGAGCCAGCTTGAGTGCCCAAAAAGTAGCAGTGGCCGACCCAGAATGGACCGTTGATCGAATAACATGATTCGTCAAACCCGACAAGTCTGCGCCGTAAGACTTCTTGTAGGCTTGTATCGCCGTTCGTGTCACATTGGCAGCCTCGGCAAACTTTTCTCGAGCGAGTACGGATGTATTTTCGGGTGGAGGAGTAAAATCCATAGACGCATGATTTGGTCCAAAGACTTCCTCCAAGAGAACACCCATTTGTTCGTTCTCGGAACCGTCATCGTACACCAATAAAGAGAGCTCGGGATAATCTTGACAGGCAATTGAGCAAACCGAGTTGGTCAAGTGTTCAATGTGCAAGTTGTACAGCGGCAAGACGACATGCATTTTGGTACGAGCCGCGTTCGGACACAAGGGCCGTCGCTTCGACAGATAATATTTGACACGACGACCCAGCCAATCTTCTAACGGTTGAGCATTGCTGGTACAAGGATCAGTAGATATTTTGTCCGGACAAGAGCAAAAGGATCGCACATATTCCATTGAAGTGTCTTTGACAGTGGGCGATGTTGTTTCAGCGGCAATCGCTTTTTGCTTGTTAGCAAAAGGCGATTCTTTCAAGACGGGTGGTTCGTAGGGAAAAGTAAGAAGCGTGGGATTTTCAATTCTCAAGGCCCACTGTTGCAATGAATGGACCTTGGCACTAAAGACAGGATTCAAGTCTTTGAGTTGTTTCATGGGAACGTAGTTCCAATTAGCCTGTTCTTTTTCATCAAACTTTTCGGGTCGGTTCAGGATTGTTTCGTTGGTCTCAATTTGAGTTTCTTGAAAGTCCACTCCCAAGTTCAGCTTCGCATCAACTTGCCTCAACAAATAAAACCAGTATTTCCGCGCACTCTTGACGTCATCCAGGCTTGAAACAGGTGGTGGAGCTCTCTGATAATGCCACGGTTTGACCTTGTTGTATTGCCAATTTGCAAAATCTCGATAGGGTGCGAGTCCCCTTGGTGAAACCTTGGCCCGCTGTGCGTCATTGACGAACCATTGCATTCCGTAGTTGTATTCAGCTTTGTTGTCCCAGGGCAAACACGAACGCCCATTGAATAATGTGCCATTACGCGATATACCGACGCGTTTTCGTTTCTGAAAGTGTTCCACTTCATCTCCAATAGCAATACTGACGTTTCCGTGAGTGTACTTGGCGTAATGTAACAGTAGTCCTTGATCAGAATCTCCACCTTCGAATCCCCACGATGAAGATCGTTTGCTACCACCACCCAAACTGCGCCAGCTGTGTTTGATGGTCGTCATATTGACGCCGTATCCGACTCCGGGCATGAATCGATGGTACTTCTTTTTTCGCTTGGCCAATTGATGAATCAACTTTTGAAAGGCCCCGGGTGCCGGTTGTAACATAAAAAAGGAACCACTGGTAGGAACGTCTCCGATGCTCATTAAAAAGTTGGATTGCAGGATAGCATCGTGTCCATACGATAATTCCATAATGTAGTCCAAATTACAGTAGGGGAAAACGTCGGGATTCAAGTACAACACGCGATCATAATCCAACAGTTCGAGGATTCGAAATTTTTCCAAGACAATGGTACTAATTTCGTTGACATACGAGGGCGAGGGTGGCGTGTACTTCAGAGTGACATTCATATCCTGAAACCATAATGCGTATTTGGGTGACAATTCTTCAATGGTCGGAGATGCCATGTGCACAAAAACGAAAAAATCAGCCTTGCTGCCTGCCTGCTGAAGGGAGTGAATGCTGACCAATACATTATAAATAAGTCCCAAGTACGCACCCGGTGGTGGTGGTATCGTTTTGCTGTTTCCCAAAGCAGGTCCTTCTGATCCAGGTGTGGGCAACCCACCCAACAAAAAAGCGTAGGCAAATTTTGGAGGTGGAAGTGGCGGTCGTGCCGTTGTAAGTGCTCCAGCGGGTGTCATACCTGCAGTAGTAGCATCTCCGTAAAACTTCTTTTTCAGATCGACAATGGAAGCAGTCGCTTTAACTTCAGTAAGAGTGCTGGCACCGGGTGAAGCAGTCTGTTTGTGAATAGACTGTAGCTGACTGGTGCGCGAGGCAGTGTTGGTTGTTCCAGTTTCACTAGTAGTACCCAAGGAGAACAAGTCTGCCACTCCACCACTTCCTGCACCTTCGCCTTCGCCATAACCTACCAAATTACTGTCCATGAAACTTCGAAATAAGACCAAACAGGTGATGCTAGCCAATAACAGTGCTGCATTTCTGGGAGTGGCAACACCACACAACAGGATCCACAAACGATTGGAAGGATCTCGCTGGCGATCTTTGCTCATAAAGTTCATTTTGCGATTGGGCAGACCGTGCCAACGCTTGCCGTGGCTGTGCTGTTTGCTGTTAGCAGCAGTAGTACTAGTACCAGTACCAGTACCAGTACTATTACTAGTAGTACTGCTAGCAACAGTTGGATTAACATTTGCACCTGCAGTAGTACTTCCGGGTGTAACTACACCAACGTTTGCACTAGCAGCATTAGAAAAGCTGCCATTCAAATTCAACTGCACGCTACTGCCATTGTTGTTGCTGTTGCTGGTAATGAAGTTTTGCCCACTGCCATCCCTCAGTGAATCGTCCATGGAACCACTGCGGGCATAAACACGACCTGCAGCCGCCGGTCGTCGTTTGCTAGCTTTGTTTTTGTTAGTGGTAGTAGTAGTACTATCATCGTACACGGGAATAGGAGGAGGGGAAGGAGCACGGCTGTGAGCACGGTGGGTGTTGCTCGTGAGGCGAATCGGCATTGTCATGACTGTATGAGAAAATAATGGAGAGATGGTTGGTTGTGTTCGATGTTCGATGGCTGGTTGAGCATTGTACTACTACTGGTCTAACTACTACTAGTAGTACTTGGTACGAGTACTACCTACTACCAGTACTAGTAGACTACCAGGTACTCAGTAGTTGTTTCAAGTTCAAATAAAATTATTACTCTCGTATTGAGTACCGTATTGATTTGGGAACTTGTCAGTCATGAATCATTGGGGGTACCCTCTTTTTTGTTGAAACGATTTATTCCTCATAAATATCTTTGCTCCCAAATAGTAAGGTCGCCCGGGACTCGTCGCTACTCCGACATTGAGACGTCTAGTAGATCATTATTTCAAAACCAACTGAGCGGGCCTGCTCACCCCCTTTCTTCTTTCACTGAAACAACGGATGGATTCATCTTGTCCGCAGTTTTCAGGCGTTTCTTCCCGCTACTTTCACACCCTAGTAGTACCAGGTAGTACTTAATACTACTACTAGTAGCTAGTAGTAGGACTGCTGAACGTTGGAGTTACCGTACTGGTATGGTACAGAGCTCATGTATTACTATATTATTAGTCTACTTTAGCAAAATAAATAATAATCTCTAGGTTTTAGTTGTGATGGTATTGGCAGTAGCCGCGTCGATGATGATGCTGCTGCCTGTTACTACTGGGACTTTACATGCCAGCCAGCATACTGGTTCTTTTGGTAGGAGCAAGGAACTAAGTTCGAAGCTTCCCGCAGGACACTACTTGTGACAAATATAATACTTCACAAACTACTGCTTTGTGTGTGGAGCATTCCAAAAGTACTAACAACCACCTCTTATCTGATGGATGCAACAAGTATGCCCCAACAGCAACGCTGTGGAGGTGAGTGAGAAAGCCAAAAGCAGGAACTAGCCTAGCTAGACAAGACCATTCTTCGAGGAATGTTGGACTGTGATCCCTACCAGTCACGATGAACCACGCAGTCACGAGCTATCTGAAACAATGTACAGTAGCCTATAGGGCGTTCTCCAAACAATACAGCAAGAGTAGTCTAGATTATTATTTGTTTTGGTCTATTGGGTACAAATGTACAATTTTGACAGATCGGAAGGCAATTCCAACGGCACGCCTGCAGCTTTCGTTCTAACGTTCTTGCTAATGCACATGTCCGACTCCATCAAGCAATGCTTTCGCTTCTTCCACGCCTAATTTGTCAACAAATCCATCCAACCATTGTGACACACGATTGCCTTCTTCAAAAGCGACATGAAGTGTGTCGGAATGCATGCGTTCCATGTGCTCCAACGGTTTGTCATTGGCATTGATTTTTGTCAAGAAGGCTTTGTTCCAAGTATCAATGGCAGCTCCACCGTTGCTGCTACTACTGGCGGTACTATGATGATCGTAGTGCAAGTGTTCCGTCGTACCTGCATAGTGGTGTACAATCAATGGTGATTGGGATTCGTGCAATCTCATGGAAGGACACAACTTCTCATTATTTGGTAGTGGATTGTGCGGCTCCACTTTCCATTTTAACACTGATTTGGGAATCTGTGATAGATCGAGTAAGGATTTGCGCACCAAAGGCGGTTTCTGGTGGTGATTAGGATGACCCCAGTACAACCATCGAAGTGTCAAAAAGTCCATTCGTGTGGGCGGCTTGTTGCTGTTGCTGTTGTCGTTGTTGTCTGCTACTGTTTGTGGCAGAGCAGTTGCGGATGGATTGGGAATGGTCGGTGCTCGAATTCCTTGGAAAAATACATTGACGTAGGATTCCTGACCGTAGATTTTTACCAAGGTAGTATTGTCCATTTCATTATACGGTTGATCTTTGGTTCCAAATTGTTTGGACGTCAAGGGGATGCACGGTGGTCGATCCTTCTTGGTCGAAATTTGATCTTGTTGTTGCAACCAGCGCAAGACTGATCCCGATGTTTGTTGCAGGGGAATTCTGATCCGCTTCACATTGCTCTGTTGCAAAACACTACGGTACAAAGGGTCACTAATATTTCGTAGACGTGGATTCAATAGCGTATATTCGTCGGTGTGGCTAAGGGTGGTCCACGAATGCCTGCCCTCGTTTTTCAACTGACGTAGGCAAGCGCCAAAGAATATATTTTGTCGTTGATCTCTGGCTTGATGAATGGAATGGTGCTGACTATTTTTTGCTGTAGTGATGCCTGGCTTATCTTTCTTATGACGCTGTATCTTCGTTTTTAACAGTAATTCCTTGTGATATGGATGACTGACGGGATAAATCTGCAGCTCTTCATCCCACAATGTGATATTGATACGATCCTTCCATTTATCGATAATAGTGTGAGGTTTTGTAACGGACAATGGATCATGCCATACAATGAGTCGCCTCAAAGGAAGCACTTGATAATGGTAGGCAATCCATTCGGTCAAATACTGATTTTCGTGTTCATTTTGAAGGACTAAACAAGCCGCAAAATGGTCGACTGCTTCTGTAGGTGGTGGTGATTGGGTTTGCATAATATCTGAGACAGCTACACCGCTATTTCGTGTTTGTTCTAGCAAATTGTTAGCAGAGTCTAAGCCCCTTTGATCGGTGTGGTATGCGTGGCGTTCGATCTGGAAAAGGAATATGAATCCCAAGGCAACCACCAGAAGGCGTTTCACAAGAACTAGGCGCGTTAAAGGATGGAACGGGTGTCCTTTTTGGTGGTCTTCTACATTAGCGGTGCTAACAGTACTATCGGTGTAGGACGAAGAGGTTCTACGGGTAACCTGCTTGCACGCGACAATGACACAGGCGCGTTGTTTTGTGGTGAGAAAAAACGGTTTGGCCATCCTCTTTGGCTCGTTTGGTGTAAGATAAAAGATAAAAGATGCTTGCTGGTTGAGCAAAGAAAGTGATTTGAGATTGTGATTTCGTTGTGCAGTAATAAACAACTAAATGATCTTTTTAAGGCCAGCTGTGTTAATCTTCGCTGGGCCTTTGCTTGAACCATGAACTTTTTTTGGGATGAACTGAAGTTCTGATCAGCGGATAAAACGATAAAACTAAACGCATGATTCAATGTCTTCCAAAATAACCCTCACCTCGGTTGTGGAGAAATAAATAATAATGGCAAGCAGAAAGCATGCTAGCAGTAGTCTAGACTACTACCTGGAAGTATGCCATTGCTTGCGGGTGCGATCGGCCTAGCAGTACTTGCAGTCTAAACAACTGGTAGACAGGTTTAGCTTTGGCATAACAATAGACTGCAAAGACCATCATATATCGCGGAGCTCGTGTTGCAGACCTTTATTTGGTCGCTGCATGTAATGGTAGTAGGGGCGCTGACTGGCTGGTGAACGCGGACCCAATTACTAGCTAGTAGTAGCTAGTAGGTAGTAGCCTGTTGAAACACTGCTCAACAACACCAATGAATATTGGACGGAGTACACCCGACCTCAGTAGTTGCAATTCGGATTCGATCAACTGCCAAGTAAATAAATGAATCTGTGTGCACTGGGTAGTCATGGTTGCTTGTAAAGAATCGAATAGTACTAGTACTATAAGTATTAGTATTGAAGGAAATCTTCGGCAAAAGACTTTCACAATAACTTCCAACAAAGATGGTTACTCCAGTACCTACTAATACTGGAGTACCGGTAGTACGGTAATTATCGGTACCAAGCAGTCATTGTTACCAAAGGATCTTTCTGTGCCTAATAATTGGACGACATTATTTATTCGTCATCCACCATTCAACCACTCGTAGTAGTAGAGTGAGGATGACACTACCGTCTGTTTTGTACTGAAAAAAATATAGTGATTGAATGAAACATGCAATCAGTACAAAAAGTAGTGCAAATGACAGATCTCATTGAGAGCTTTCCATCC
>Ga0100402_1003897_pt1 | contig 16032 bp, 14 predicted proteins | sample CryGeyme20150102_FD_80419 | JGI IMG/M metagenome (GOLD analysis project Ga0100402, IMG submission 80419) | Groundwater microbial communities from Crystal Geyser aquifers in Utah, USA - Crystal Geyser metaG 2015-0102 | ecosystem: Environmental > Aquatic > Deep subsurface > Groundwater | place...
AAATCATTCGAGCGATTTTCGCTCGAAAAAGGTTCGAGCTTCGTTCAGCAATTGCGACCAATTTTTGATGGTTGCTTAAAAAAATCCTTCCTTTCTCAAGATGCTCATCTCTGATCTGTCTTTTAACCGTGATCCATTGACAGGGTATCCTATTAAAAACGCAAAAGTTTTTCTTTTTTCTTGCTTTTAAATGCAAGTTTCTATACATTAATATTTCTTGTTTACATAAGAAAAGGGAGCATATGAATGAAAAAAACATGCTGCCGGACCCCTTAGAAGAGGAAGAAGAAAACAAGGAGATCATAGCCGGCGGTGAAGAGGATGAGAGCGGGGAGGTGGATTTCTCCGCCCCGGAGACAGCGGCGGTCGTAGAAGCGCCTGAATACGTAAAAGCTGATTCTTCCAAGTATTCGAGGTCTTTGGATACGATCAAGATCTATCTTAAGGAGATCAGCGCCATAGATCTGCTGACGTCCGAAGAAGAAGTCAAACTGGCCAAAAAGGTCTGGAAAAAAGATCCTGTGGCCAGGCAGAAGATGATCGAAGCCAACCTCAGGCTGGTGGTGAGCATTGCGAAACGGTATATGAATCGAGGTCTTCCTTTCTTGGATCTGATTGAGGAGGGGAACATCGGCCTGATCAAGGCTGTGGAGCGCTTTCAGTACCAGAAGGGTTTCAAGTTCAGCACATACGCCTCCTGGTGGATCCGTCAGGCCATTGAGCGGTCGCTCATCAATCAGACACGGACCATCCGTCTTCCCATCCATGTGGATGAAAAGATCAATCGCTTTGTCAAGGTTCTGCGCGAGCAGGTCCAGGCCAAGGGGAGGGAGCCGAGCATGGACGAAATGGCCTCGGTCATGGATACCAGCGTGGAGAAGATCAAGGAGGTCATGCAGGTCGTGCGGTCCACCCAGTCGCTCGACATGCCGATCGGGGAAAAACAGGAAAATTCTCTCAAGGACGTGATCGAGGATACCTCCATCCTCTCGCCGTCGGATATTGTGGAAGGGATCAAAAGGCATGAGATGATCGCCTCCTGGCTGGAGAAACTGACGGAGAATGAAAAAAACGTGGTGATTCTCCGCTTCGGCCTTGAGGATGGGGAACCCAAGACCCTGGAGAAGATCGGCGAGGAGTTCGGGGTCACCAGGGAGCGGATACGACAGATCGAGTCTTCCGCAATCAAGAAGCTCCAATATATCATCAGTCACGAAGAATTGATTTTCGATGATATATTATAACTTTGTGGCGAAATAGATTAAGGTTTTCCGGCGGAGGAAGAGAGAAATGGACGAACTGAAAAAGATGATTCGTGATATTCCGGATTTCCCCAAAAAAGGCATTATCTTTAAAGACATCACCACACTGCTTTCCAACAAGAAAGCTTTCGCCAGGGCCATTGATACCCTGGCCAACCGGTACATCGACCGGAAAATCGATCTGGTCGTGGGGATCGAGTCCAGGGGGTTTGTGATCGGCGCCGCCCTGGCCTACCGCCTCGGCGCCGGGATTATTCTGGTGAGAAAACCGGGCAAGCTCCCGTATAAAACGCACAAGACCGTCTATGAATTGGAATATGGGACAGATCAGCTCGAGATCCATCAGGATGCGATCCAGCCGGGGCAGAACGTGGTCATTGCCGATGACTTGATCGCCACAGGAGGGACCATTCGTGCCACCATAGATCTTGTGGAAAAGCTTCAGGGGAACATCGTGGAATGCGCATTCCTGGTGGAATTGCAGTTTCTGAACGGGAGGAAAAAACTGGATGGGTATCCGGTTTTTTCGTTGATGAAATTTTAACAGTTACTATTTGAATGGAGATGCTTATGCCTGAGAGATACCTGTTTACGTCGGAGTCCGTCACCGAAGGCCACCCGGACAAGATCGCCGATCAGATCTCCGATTCCGTTCTGGATGCCATCCTGGACCAGGACCCGAACGGCCACGTAGCCTGCGAAACCCTGGTCACCACGGGGCTGGCCCTTGTGGCCGGCGAGATCACCACGACCTGTTACGTGGATATTCCCAGGGTCGTGCGGGAGACCATCAAGGACCTGGGATATACGCGGGCCAAATACGGTTTCGACTACGAGACCTGCGCGGTGGTCACCTCCATCCAGGAGCAGTCCCCGGATATCGCCATGGGAGTCAACCGGGGAAAGGAAGAAGAGCAGGGGGCCGGCGATCAGGGCTTGATGTTCGGTTATGCCACGAATGAGACCCCGGAGTATATGCCGCTTCCCATCAGTCTGGCCCACAAACTGACCCGGAAGCTTGCCGAACTCCGCAAAGAGGACATCCTCGAATACCTCCGGCCCGACGGTAAGTCTCAAGTGACCGTGGAATATGAGAATGGGACTCCGAAACGGGTACATACCATTGTCATATCCACGCAGCACAGCCCGGATGTGACGCTCAAAGAGATTCGGGAAGACATGATTGAGAAGGTCATCAAACCGGTCATCCCGCCGGATCTGCTCGATGAGGAAAATATTACTTACCATATCAACCCGACCGGGCGTTTCGTGGTCGGCGGTCCTCAGGGGGACTGCGGCCTGACCGGGAGAAAGATCATCGTCGATACCTACGGCGGCGTGGGAAGCCACGGGGGCGGATGTTTCTCAGGCAAAGATCCTTCCAAGGTGGACCGTTCCGGCGCCTACATGGCCCGATATATCGCCAAGAAATGCGAGATCCAGCTTGCCTATGCCATCGGCGTGGCCCAGCCGGTTTCCGTGCACATAGACGGCTACGGCACCGAGAAGATCCCTCACCAGAAGATCGTAGAGATGGTACGCAAACTCTTTGATATGCGTCCCGCCAAGATTATTAAAAAGCTCGACCTCAAACGGCCGATCTACAAAGCCACTGCGGCGTATGGGCATTTCGGCAGAAGCCCCGAAGGGATCCTCTGGCGCAAAGGAGACGGCTTTACCTGGGAGAAGACCGACATGGCCGATGAGTTGAGGCGGCTGGCGGGACTGTAAAACAGTAGGCAGTAGATATATATCATTGCATAATTAAAGCGGCATAAATGTTATTCTTAACGTTGCATAGTATACTTATCTTGTCTGCGCTGTCGTCATTGCCCGACCCTCCGATCAAGTCGGAAGGCAAGCTTAATCGTGGGATCGGAGGGCATGCTTGATCGGGCAATCCATGGTTCGACAAGCTCGCCATGACAATTGTCACCCTGAGCCTGTCGAAGGGTGGATTCTCCGGTCAAACCGGAGGAGGAGAATGACAATATGCAGCCTTAATAGAGGAAGGAGTTGTGATGAGTACGGAAATAAAAGCAAGGTGTGATGTGGCGGCCCCGGAGCGCGCCGCGGAAGGAAAGCGAAGGATCGAGTGGGCCGATCAGGATATGCCGGTGCTCCGGGAGGTGCGGAGACGGTTTGAAAAAGAACTTCCCTTGAAGGGGATGAAGATGTCGGCCTGTCTTCACGTGACCGCAGAGACGGCCAACCTGGTCCGGACGCTCAAGGCGGGCGGGGCCGATCTCCTGCTCTGCGCATCCAATCCCCTCTCCACGCAGGATGATGTGGCCGCGGCCCTTGTTCAGGAATACGGTATCCCGGTTTTTGCAAAGAAAGGCGAGGATCGGGACACCTTTTACCGGCATATCGAGGCGGCCGTGGCGCACAGCCCCAACATGACCATGGATGACGGTGCGGATCTCGTCTCGTCGATCCTTTCCAGGCATCCGGAACTGGCCGGGCAGATCGTCGCGAGCATGGAGGAGACGACCACCGGCGTGATCCGGCTCAAGGCCATGGAGAGGGACCATGCCCTTCTCTTCCCGATCATTGCGGTTAATGACGCGGACACCAAACATCTCTTCGACAACCGTTACGGCACCGGCCAGTCCACGGTGGACGGCATTATCCGCGCCACGGACATCCTCCTCGCCGGCAAGACCGTGGCAGCGGCAGGGTACGGCTGGTGCGGCAGGGGATTTGCCATGCGGGCCAAAGGCATGGGCGCCAACGTGATCGTTACGGAGGTGGATCCGATCAAGGCGATTGAAGCGGCCATGGACGGCTTTCGGGTGATGCCGATGATTGAAGCGGCCCGGCGGGCCGACCTGATCTGTACGTTGACCGGTGACATCCACGTGGTCCGGGCGGAACATTTCAAGGTGATGAAGAACGGCTGTATGATCTGCAACTCAGGCCACTTTGACGTGGAGATTGATCTTGTGGCCTTGAAGAAGACGGCCGTAACGGTCCGAGAGGGTGTGAGGAACTTTGTGGATGAATATATGATGGACGATGGAAGAAAGATCTTCGTCCTTGCCGAGGGGAGACTGATCAATCTCTCGGCTGCGGAAGGGCATCCGGCGTGCGTCATGGATATGAGTTTTTCCACGCAGGCACTGGCCTCGGAATACGCCGTGAAGAACAAGGGGAAACTGGGCAAGAAGGTCTACGATGTTCCCAAGGAAATCGATTCCTGGGTCGCCTCTCTGAAACTCAAGACCATGGGGATCAGCATCGATCAACTGACTGATGAACAGAAAAAGTATCTCTCTTCATGGGATATGGGGACGTAAAGAATTAGGATCATCTCCAAAAGAGTGGGTGAAAACATCAGGGGTCAAGCCCCGTCAGAAGTTTCACAAATAAATAAAGTGGATCAAAAAGCACAAGGAATACTGTAAAGAACGGAACTTCTAACGGGGCAAGGGGTCAAGGATTCCAGGGGTCAAGTGAAGTGCTTTTCAAGACTTGAGGGTCCGAGGGTCCAAGGATTCAAGGGGTCGAGTGAAGTGCTAAAAACATCAGTGGTCAAGGGTTTTAGTGTTTTTCTCTGAAGATTTTGCTTGCGTTCTTGTACTCGGTTTACCGGTATCAGTATTTCACTTGACCCCTTGAACCCTGGAATCCTCGAACCCTTTTTACCCACTTTTGCATTTTGATCTTTGGTTTTTTATCTTTCTTTGGAAACCATGTCTCTATTGCTGAGTGAAATTCGGCTGACGCCTGACCAGGATGCCTTGGATCTGAAACAGGTTGTGGCCGGTCTCATGCAGATACCCCTCGCCGAGATCATGTCTTTCCGGATTGTCCGCAGGTCCATTGATGCGCGTCAGGATGTGCGGATCCTCTATCAGATAGAGATTTCCGTTCCGGATGAGGAGAACCTGCTCCGGAGATTCCGGGAAACCGGCGGGGTGCGGGTCGAGCGCGCAAAACCCTCACCGGTCTTCCCGCTCATAAGACCCATCCGGTTTGAAACAAGGCCTGTGGTCATCGGATTCGGTCCGGCGGGGATTTTTGCCTCCCTGATCCTCGCCCGTTCCGGGGCGAAACCCATCATCCTGGAACGGGGGCGCCGCATGAAGGAACGCATCGGGGACGTGCAGGCCTTCTGGTCTGAAGGGGCTTTCCTCCCCGACAGCAATGTCTGTTTCGGCGAAGGCGGAGCGGGGACGTTTTCGGACGGGAAACTCACGACCGGAAAGAGAGCCCGGGAGATCCCCTGGATTCTGCAGGAACTGGTTGATGCAGGAGCGCCCTCGGAGATCCTTTATGAATCCCGCCCGCATATCGGAACCGACCGGCTGAGGAGCGTGATCGTCACCCTTCGTGAAAAAATCGAATCCGCAGGCGGTGAGGTTAGATTCAATAGCCGGATGTCGGACATCGTGGTTTCAGACGGCGCGGCGCGGGGCGACATCGGCAACCATCAGCAGGAGATCGAGACCGATACCGTCATTCTCGCCCTGGGTCACGGGGCCGGGGATACCCTTGAGGCACTCCTTGGATCCGGGGTCCGGATGGAACCCAAACCGCTGGCCGTGGGGCTGCGCATAGAACACCCGCAGGAAATCATCGACCGGGCGCAGTACGGCCGGTGGGCGGGACACAGGCGCCTTGGCCCCGCGGATTACCGTTTGACCTTCCGGGATAAGATTCTGGGCCGCGGGGTTTATTCCTTCTGCATGTGCCCCGGCGGGAAGGTGATCGCGGCGAATGCAGAGCCGGAAAGCGTGGTCACGAACGGGATGAGTTCTTATCACAGAGCAAGCGGCCATGCCAACAGCGGTCTGGTCGTCACCGTTCATGGAGATGATTTCGGCGGTTCTCAGCCGCTCTCCGGCCTTGCCTTTCTCCGAGGAATGGAGAAGGCCGCCTTTCAAATGGGGGGAGGGGATTATTCGGCCCCGGCGCAGCGGGTCACGGACTTTCTGCGGGACAAGAGATCGGCGGCGCTCCCTCCGGTGACCTATCGTCCCGGCGTGGTCCCGGCGGATCTCATGGGGCTGCTCCCGGATTTTGTCACCCAGGGTCTCAAGCGGGCCCTTTATGCATGGGGGCGCAGGATTTCAGGATTCCTCTCGGATGAGGCCGTGCTGATCGGGATTGAGACCCGGACCTCCTCCCCGGTGCGGATGCTCAGGGGTGGAGATTACGCCTCCATCAGCGTGAAAGGGCTCTATCCCGTGGGAGAAGGGGCCGGTTACGCCGGGGGGATTGTCAGCTCAGCCCTGGATGGGGTACAATGTATACGATCTATTTTGCAAAGCAAGGGGATCAAGAGACATGAGAGCGAAGTTCAGGAACACGGAATACGGCGTTGAGCTTGAGAAGACCATCACCGAACTCACTCATCTCTTCTTCGAGACCGAAAAGAGCAGGAATTTAAAGACCCGCTTTGAGAATCCCCATCTGGTCAAATGCTGGGAGAAGACGGGCTGTACCCGCAGGGAATGCCCGGCCTATGGGGCCGAGAATTTACGCTGCTGGCAGATCGCCGGAACTCATTGCGGGGATACGATTGTGGGGAGCCGCGCCCGCCTCCTTCAGGACTGCAAGGACTGTGAGGTCTTCAAGGCCTCCACACGGGAACCGGCATCCGATCTGGGCGAGCTCTTTAATAATATGATGTTTATCCTGGAGAGCAGCGACCAGAGCAAGTACAAGGAATGCTACATTAAATTCGAAGGCGTGGTCAACGAGATGTCCCGGCTTTTTTTTGAGGCCGAAGAGCACAAGGATTTCAAGACCCGCTTTGAGAATCCCCTTCTGGTGAAATGCTGGGAGTACACGCACTGTACCCGAGAGGGATGTCCGGCCTATGGTTCAAAGAACCGCCGCTGCTGGCAAATCGCCGGCACCCATTGCGGAGAGAAGGTGGTGGGGAAGAATGCCCGTCTCCTGGATGACTGCAAGGATTGTGACGTGTTCAAGTTGTCCACCCAGGATTCCATGGCCGAGTTGGGAGAACTTTTCAACAACATGATGTTTACCCTGGAACAGAGGATGGAGCAGATCAGGGAGGCCGAGCTGGATCTGGAAAAGAGGATCGAGGAGGCCACGGTTCAGCTCAAGGAGTCACAGGCCCAGTTGATTCAAAAGGAGAAGATGGCCGGCGTGGGGCTTCTGGCCTCCGGCATCGCTCATGAGGTCGGGAATCCGCTCACGTCCATCTCTTCTCTGGTTCAATTGATCCAGAGGAAGACGGACGACCCTGTGAGTCAGGAAAGGCTCAGCCTGATTCGCAAACATATCGACCGGATCTCGGAAATTGTGCGGGAACTGGTAGACTTTGCAAGGCCTTCACAACACGGCATCGAGGCCGTGAATATCAACGAAGTGGTTCGGAGCGCGGTCGGTTTTATGAAATACGGCAAACCGGTTCGAGACGTCAGTGTGAAAACCGACTTGGAGGATGGGCTCCCCGATCTCCTTCTGATCCGGGATCAGCTTCTACAGGTCTTTATGAACCTGATTCTGAATGCCGTTGATGCCATGAAGTCAGGAGGCGTCTTGAGCATCAAAACACTCAGGGACCAGGCGTGGGTCCGGATTGATTTTTGCGATACCGGCATAGGGATCCCTCAGGAAAACCTCGAAAAAATATTCGAACCCTTTTTCACCACCAAGGAGGTGGGGCAGGGGAGCGGCCTCGGCCTCTCGGTGAGCTACGGGATCATTGAGAATTTCAAAGGGAGAATCGAGGTGGAGAGCACGGCAGGCAAAGGGAGCGTGTTCCGGGTCTTCCTGCCTATTACTCAGTCGCAAAGATGATCCGCACAGGATTGCGGAAATTTCCAGTCCGGCCATAAGAATCGGGACGGTCTATGTCCGAAAAGATTTTAATCATTGACGATGAGACGACCATCCGGGAGACCCTGAGCGCGGTTCTCTTGGAAGAGGGGTACAGTACGGTTACGGCCGGCAACGGGGAAAAGGCCGTGGAGCTCTTGACCCAATTCGCATTTGATGCGGTCATCTGCGATATCCGCATGCCCGGCATGAGCGGCATGGACGTTCTGAGGAAATCCAAGGAGATCCGTCCGGAGACGCCTGTCATCATCATCACGGCCTACGCCTCGATTGAAACCGCAGTCGAGGCCCTTCGGGAGGGCGCCAGCGATTATATCATCAAACCCTTCATCCTTGAAGACATCGTTCTGAAGATCGGGAAGCTCTTCCATTACCGGGAGCTGGTCCTGGACAACATTCTCCTCCGGGGAGAGGTTGATGAAATCTACGACTCCTCGAATATCATCGGCAAATCCAAGCAGATCAGGGATTTGCTTTCCATGATTCAGAAGGTCTCCTCCTCCAAGGGTACGGTGCTGATCACCGGGGAGAGCGGCACGGGCAAAGAGCTGGTCGCCCGATCCATTCACAACAGCGGCCCCCGCAAACAAAAACGGTTTATGCCGGTCAACTGCTGCGCCATCCCCGAGACCTTGCTCGACTCGACACTCTTCGGCCATGTCAAGGGGGCCTTCACCGATGCCGTCGAGGACCGGAAGGGTCTCTTCGAGATTGCGGACAAGGGGACCCTGTTTCTGGATGAGATCGGTGATCTCCCCATGGGATTGCAGACCAAACTCCTGCGCGCCATTGAGGAAAGGGAGATCCTCCCCATCGGGTCGACCGATCCGGTCAAGGTGGATATACGGCTCATTGCAGCCACGCATCAGAACCTGAGAAAGAGAATACAGGAAGGCGCCTTCCGCGAGGATCTTTTTTATCGATTGAACGTGGTTGAGATTCATATCCCCCCCTTGAGAGAACGGAGTGAAGACGTCCCGCTCCTCGTGGATCATTTTATCAGGAAATACAACAAGGAACTGAACAGGAATTTCCGGGGGGCCGCCCCGGAGATCATCCGGATTCTGATGAATTACAAATGGAGAGGGAATATCCGAGAATTGGAGAATGTGATTGAGCGCAGTATGATCATGGGGACGCCGCCCCTCTTGAAACCGGAGAATCTGCCCGGGAACCTGCTTGATGAGAGCAACGGTCTGAATGGAAAAGACAAGGACAACCTCAGGAACGCCGTCCGGGTATTTGAAAAACGCCACATCCAATGGGTGCTTGAAAAGGTCCATGATGACAAGAATAAAGCCGCCGATATCCTCGGGATCAGTATCGCCACCCTTTACCGCAAACTGGAAGAGAAAAATTATTAATGGCATCGAAATTGACGAACAGGACCACTTAGGAAATACTGAGAATCCGGTTCGGCTGAGTTTTCTTCATGACATTTTTGCCTGTTTTTGATAATCTCACCATGGACGGACCCTTTTTATCCCTGGGGCCGGCAAGAGGCCGCGGCGCCGGTCCCCCCGCTCGTTCGGGCCTGTTTTAAAGAGCGTGCAGGATGACCTCTGATTGGAATGCGGCATCTCGGAGCATCATGAACCTATCGGATTTTTTTTCATCCACTCCGGGCATCTATATGGCCCAGTCATTCTGCCATGCCTTGATCTCGGTCATCATCGTCGAGAGCGCCATCCGTATCTGGCGGATTCAGGAACCGATGATGATGCAGAGATTCCGTTTTATCGTGATGATCTTCCCGATCTTTTCCTGGCCGGTTTATCAAATCCTCAACCCGGATAGGGGGTCCATTCACTTCCGGCTCGAAACACTCTTCGATTCCAACCGCTGGCTCAATCTGAGTATCGGCGGGGTGATACCCTTCCATCTTATCTTTCTCTCCTTGTTGTTTCTATCGGCCATGATCTTTATTTTCCAGGAGATGATCCCGATCGTCAAACATACCCATGAATCCAAATCAAGGAAGCTTGAGACGCGTCACCCTGATCCGGATTCGGTCGTCTTGCAGGTTCTGCAGGAGATCTCCGGGTCAAAGCCCGACGTGCTGATGGTGGATGATGAGGACTATATCCTTTTTTCCTCGAACGGCAGGAACCCGTCGGTTTTCTTGTCCACGGGGCTGATTCAGGCGCTTGACCGGGATCAGCTCCAGGTGGCTCTGGTCCATGAGATGGCTCATATCTCGCGGAACAAACGCCCTTTTCTGCTGGTCATCTTTCTACTGAGAGTCCTGATGTTTTTTAATCCCGTGATCCTGATCGAATTCAGGAAGATTGTGCAGGAAGAAGAGAAGATCTGTGACGATATGGCGGCCAGGATCACGCAAAAACCCCATGCCCTCGCGGAGACTCTGCGAAAACTATTTCGTACAGCCGAAGTCTCAAGTACCTTCCGGCTGAAAAAACTTTCCGGCATGAAGGAGGCCCTTGAGGAATACAGCCAGGCCATGCTGATAGAGAGCAGAATAAAAAGGCTTGAGCAGGGAACCGACGGCATCAAAGAGCGCTCCTGGTCCCAATGGATCATGACGCTGATGGTCATTTCCTTGATCAACTACTATGTTGTATAATAGCATGGGACTGCGGCAGGCGCCGGGTCCCCCACGAGGGGAAGAATCCCTTCCGGCGCGCCCGGAGCCTTCATGACCGGACCGACGAATACGGTGACGATATTCAGGTGAGGTGAGAGTCCGTGGGAAAACAATTCATCCGATATCTCTTGTTTGCCGCAGCCGTTGCCGCGATCATCCTGCTGCTCAGACTCTTCAACTGGATCCCCTGGGTCATGCAGCAGGATACCCTGAGACCCTACAGCCATATCGATCTGGTCAGGAACAAACTGCATATTCAGGAGATTTATGTCCCTGCCTATTTCCCGAAACACCTGCGCTGGCCGCCGTCCGAAATTCTGGCGCAGAAAACCCCTTTTACGGCGATCATCATGGAGTTCAGGGATGAAGAGACCGGAGATACGATCCTCATGACCTCTCAGACGGCCAAAGGGAGACGCCCGGTCTGGGACAAAAAGATAGAGATCCAGCGTGTCCAAGAGCAGGTCACCTACTCCCTGAAGGGACGTAAGGCCGTGCTCACCGTGGGACAATGCGGAAACGGCGAACCCTGCAGCGGGATTTCATGGGATGAAGGGAAATACAGAATCGATGTGCTCATGAAATCCGGCCCCTTCGATCTGATCGGAATCGCTGAGAGCATGATCCATGAAAGCGTGCCCGGCTCCAGGGCCCCGTAGCCTCACTGAACGAGACACTTTGAGTCTAACAGGTCCGTCCTCTGTTTTTCCTTGCCTCCATCCCCATTTTTTCGTATAATCCCCGCATTCCGGCCACCCGTCTCGGATTCCACTTCACGGCTCTGCACTAGGTTAGGTGCATCAAGAGGCCGGCTTCAAGATAGCATCAAGAAATCAACCATTGATCTTGACAATGAACTATCCAACTGGTATATTCTTTCATGTACAGCAGATCCTTCACGAATATGGAGGGGATACATGAAAAAGAAAATTGGTACCGTTCTTGATATGGAGATCCTGACCAAGGCGAAAGAACGGGCGGTCCGCGATGGCAGACCTTTGTCCGATCTGCTGCAGGACGCGCTGGCGGCATACCTTCAGGGAGACGCTGCCCGGGGTGATTTCGAACGTGCCTGCAAACTCTTTTGCTCGCACGGAAGCGGCCTTACGCTCGAAGAGATCGACGAGCTGCTCCAGGAGGACATTCTGGCGTTATGAAACTCTCAGTAATTCGTGAAGGAGAGGTCGTTGTTCTGGATACAAATATTCTTCTCTACGCCAGTCAGCAGAAATCCGAAGAATGCGCGCAGCTCTTGGCGCGATGTGCAAGAAGAGAGGTGCATGGAATCGTGCCCATACCGGTGGTTGCGGAGCTGATGCACACCTTGATGTTGATCGAGGCTCGGGAGAACGGCTGGATCGAGCGGTCAAATCCATCGCGTGCCTTATCGGAAAAACCTGAACGGGTCCGCCGGCTCACAAACTACGAAAAGCAGATGCGGGAGTTCATGGGTATCGGTCTCAGGCTTGAGCCGGCTTCAACCCCGGATATACTTGAAGCCATGAGCATTCAAAGAGAGTTCGGACTGCTAACCAACGACGCCCTTCTGGTAGCCGCTGCCCGTCGGTTGAACTGCTCCTCCATTGCCACGGCGGACCGGGCTTTTAAAAATCTCAAGAAGTTCAAGGTCTATTCACCATCGGATCTCAAGGACAAACCATAGAAGGCACCCTCCTCCTCTTCTTTTGTCCGTCATCCATCTCTTGCCGTCCTCTGTGTCTTTACGCTTTCCTCTGATCTTACTGCCCACCGTTCTTACCGCCCACTGGTCTTAATCTGCCCTCTGTCCTCTGGGTTTATGCCGTCCATCCGTCCTCTTATTTTCCCCTTGCCTCCCTCCCCATTTCTTCGTATAATCCCCGCATTCCGGCAGCATGGGAGGAGACAGAATGGAACTGTCCCAACTGAAACCGAACGTGATTGTCCACGGACCAATTTTTCCTGAACCGGTTCAGGTAATCGTTACGATTCCCATAGGCGATTCGGTGAAACTCGTGGGAAGGGGGCTCAAGACCGGCAAGGTCCACGATCCGATCCTCAACGCCGACCAGCTCGCAAAGCTTGAGGCCACGCCGGAAAAGGAACCATTCGATGGAGACTCACGGAACTTTCGCCTTGGCATCGAAGCCATGCGGCTGGCGCTGGCTTATGAGTACGACCCCTATTTTACCCTTTCCATCGCGCGGCTGGACCCCTTGCCGCATCAGCTCGAGGCCGTCTACGATTATTTTCTCAAACTGCCTCGAATTCGCTTTCTGCTTGCAGATGATCCGGGAGCCGGTAAGACGATCATGGCCGGCCTCTTGCTAAAGGAACTCAAGATACGAGGGCTGATCAGCCGTATTCTCATCGTCACACCCGCCAACCTCTCCTTCCAGTGGCAACGCGAGCTGAAGGACAAATTCCGTGAAAACTTTGAGGTTGTACGCAGCGAGGTGCTGAGAGCGAATTACGGCCAGAACCCCTGGCAAGAGAAAAACCAGGTCATCACTTCAGTGTCTTGGGTCTCGCGCATTGAGGACGCAAAGGAAAGTCTCCTGCGCAGCCAATGGGACCTGATCATCGTGGATGAAGCGCACAAGATGAGTGCGTACAGCGCCGACAAGAAGACCCTTGCCTATCAATTGGGCGAGGCCCTCTCGAGCATGACCGATCATTATCTTCTCATGACCGCCACGCCGCACAAGGGCTATCCGACAAACTTCTGCCTTTTTCTTGAACTTCTCGACAAAGACGTTTATGGCGACGTGAAAAGCCTTGAAGAGGCGATGAGGCGGCACGAAGCGCCTTTTTACTTGCGCCGGATCAAGGAAGCTCTGGTGACGTTCCCCGATCCGGATACGGGAAAAGTTAAAACACTCTTCACCCGTCGCTTCGTCCAGACCACGGAATTTCAGATCGACGAGGACGAATGGGATTTTTACGATGCTCTCACCCGGTACGTTGAAGACCGCTGAGCGGTTACGCAAAGACTATTGGCTCTATGTAGTGTATGATTGCTCATCCGAGCCGGAGGTCCATGCCGTCCAGGACCCGATCCGTCTCGGCTGGGAACCGCTGGTCAAGGTTGAGCATTACCACGTCGGATCTGAAAAGATTCTGGAGGTCGGGCATGATGGATCGTAACCGCCTTATCGAATTATTGGCGGCCGGAGAATCACTTGAAATAGAGTTCAAGTCCGACAGGCGTCAGATCTCCGATAATGAGATTTATGAAGAGATCGTAGCATTCGCAAATACCAAGGGAGGAGTGCTCCTGATAGGCGTCGAGGACAACGGGGCAATCACCGGTGCGAGGCACCGACACGGAAAGACAACCGACCCCGTTAAGCTCCAGTCTGCGATTTTCAACAATACCGTGCCTAATATCAACACACGCGTTTCGGTGATCCCCCATGAGAACGGGAGGGTGATCGCCATAGCGGTGGACGCATACCCAGAGCCTTGCGCTACTTCCTCCGGCAAATCGCTTCGGCGTACGATCGGAGCCGATGGAAAGCCTCAAACTTTGCCGTTCTACCCTCGAGATCAGCGTTCCCGAAAGGTCGATCTCGGTCTCCTGGATTTTTCGGCCCAGACCATCGAGGATGTTTCATTTGAAAATTTGGACCCTTTGGAGTTCGAGCGTCTGCGCCAGACCGTATCTCGGTTGCATGGCGACAGGAGGCTGCTCGGACTGAAGGATGAAGAGATCGCAAAGGCCCTGCGTCTGGTGGAAACGAGAAACGACCGTCTTGTGCCGACGATCGCGGGGATTCTGCTCCTGGGGCGGGAAGAGGTTCTCCATCAGGCGCTTCCTACCCATGAGGTTAGGTTCCAGGTACTCGATGCCCAGGGCAACGTCAAGGTGAACGATGTCTTCCGTCTTCCATTGCTCCGCGTGATTCAGGAAGTGGAAACCCGTTTCAGTGCGCGTAATGAGGAACAGGAAGTCAGCGTCGGCCTCTTCCGCATACCCGTTCCCGATTACTCACCGGACGGCTTCCGGGAGGCATTCAACAACGCCGTGCTCCACCGCGATTACAGCCGCCTCGGCGCTGTTTACGTGCAGTGGCAGCCCGACCACCTTCTCATGACTAACCCGGGCGGCTTTCCGGAGGGGATTACGGTAAACAATATTCTGGTCCATGAACCCAAGCCTAAGAACCCGCGGCTTGCCGAGGCATTCCGGCGGATCGGCCTTGTGGAACAAACCGGGCGGGGCGTGGACAAGATCTATCTCGGCCAGTTGCGGTACGGACGGACGGCCCCTGACTATACACGGAGCGATGCCGACGGTGTTCGGGTGGTGCTCCGCGGCGGAAAGCCCTCTCTGCAATTCGCAGCCTTTGTGTATGAGCAGGATCGCCAGGGGATGCCATTGACGCTCGAAGAGATGATTGTATTGAATGCGCTGTTTTTCGAGCGGCGCATCGATTCCGAGCAGGCAGGGCGCTTGATCCAAAAAGAAGTAAATGAGGGCCGCGCCGTGCTCGAAAGACTGAATGAACGCGGTCTCGTGGAAGCAAAGGGTGAGAAAAAGGGGAGGGTCTATCACCTGAGCGCCCCCCTCTATCGGAAACTCGGCCAGCCAGACGGCTATGTTCGGACCCACGGCATATCTTCCATTCGCCATGAGGCCATGGTGCTTGAATATGTTCAGGCTCATGGTCGGATCGAAAGAAATAAGGTGATGTCCTTATGTGACTTGTCCAATCAACAGGCCGGTAGATTACTGAAAAAAATGTGTGATGACGGCAAGCTGGCACGAAAGGGCACACCGCCGCGGTGGACATACTATGTGTTGAAAAAATAGGGCGATACTCACTATCGCCGCTATAGATTAATCTATAGATCATATTTTACGGTCTATCGTCGCGACGATAGAAGTGCTCATAGAACGCACAACTACTTAAAATTAAGGCACTTTCTATAAGCGCACTACGGTTCATATAAAGCTCATAGAACGTTACAAAGGATATAGAAGTGAGCATTTCTTACCCCAAACGCCTCATAGAAGTTGATCTTCCCGTCAAGCGCATCTCCCAACATGCGCGGCGGGAGAAGAGCATCCGGCACGGCAAAAAAAGATAGGGTTCATTGCCAAGGAAGGCAGACCCAAGTACAAAGCGGAGCGCCCCCGTTAGACGCATGGCGCGTAAAGGGGCTTAAGTCCCCCTTTGTCAAAGGGGGATATAGGGGGATTTTTGAATGCCGTCCTCAGTCCTCTGACCTTCTGCCCTCTGTCGTCTGTCCTCTGGGTTTATTCCATCCTCTGTTTTTCCTTGCCTCTATCCCCATTTCTTCGTATAATCCGCTCAGCCACCGGGTTCAAATCGGTACGCCCTGCCTTATTAGACGCATGGC
>Ga0100402_1003902_pt1 | contig 16019 bp, 22 predicted proteins | sample CryGeyme20150102_FD_80419 | JGI IMG/M metagenome (GOLD analysis project Ga0100402, IMG submission 80419) | Groundwater microbial communities from Crystal Geyser aquifers in Utah, USA - Crystal Geyser metaG 2015-0102 | ecosystem: Environmental > Aquatic > Deep subsurface > Groundwater | place...
GCCAAGGATAAGGAGCTTTACTGCTGCAGAAGAAGATAGGTTGGGGACTGGAAAAAGATAATCAGTCATATGAACAGAAAATTCTAAAGCTAAAACATAATTCTCTGCAAGTTCAAACTGCTCTAAGAAATCATGGACTACAGAGCCTTTTACAAGAACCGATTGAAAGTGGTGATGCACGAAGATGAAATAAAGGTCGATCTGAAGGCAGTCTAGCAGCTGAAGGTGTTTGAGAATACATTTGAGTCCATAAACTGGCTGAAAGAGATAGCCTGCTAACTCCTCAAGAAAGGACAAAAATGTTTTAGCTACAAACACTATCAGCTCGATCCGATCAGCTGCTTTAACTTGGTTCTGTTGGGAGAAAGAAAGGTCGATACCTGTTTCGTAGTCCAGATTCAGCCTTCTCCTCTCTTCATTTATTTCACCTTCTACCGAAAAGCATTTAAAATAGAGCAAGACCAAGAATCAAAATAGGTCGATCTGAAAGAAACAGAGCTTAGTTAGCACATCACCAACACATACTACATCAATGCAATTGAAAGGATCAAAAAGCATGCAACTGTCAACCAACTCCCCTTTTTCCTTATTTCCCAAGACGCAGAATAAACAAATGAGGTCTAAACCTCGTCCCTCAAAAGTTTTCCAGGAGACCTGACTCAACTACTGGCCTACCGATACTTATTGACAGTAAAGAAGTTCAAGATGAGTATGCTTTAGACTTGTACTTAGGCCGAGGCTTACCAGGTTCCATTTTCCATAACTTTCGGCAAGAGCAGTCCGATCTACAAGAAGATGGGTCAGCTGAAGCATCCGGACATAATCAGAAAATAGCGGCTAAAGGATCAAGACAAGGGAAGGATCACAACTAAGGTCGAATTTGCCAAGATGTTTGTGGAGAAGTGCCTGTCTGAGCTTTCCTAATGATAATTTAATATTGAATAAGCATATGGAACAGACCAAACCCGCAATCAGATTCACCCACAACTACACCGATGAACCTTCCTCAAACAAACAGATCCACCAGCTGCAACCTCAGCTGAAGGACAAAAATATAGATAAACTACAGTACACAGTAAGACGGACACTATCTAGTTGCCTAAACTGAACTCAGAAATATCCTTCGGAAAGTAGATCAAGAACAGTCCCAATCAAGATGGGTTCAGAATGACCTTCAGAGAACATGCGGCTGAGCAAACAATCTACCTCCCTCCCCCACAGTACACATCCCCAATGCCTCATTATTCCACTCCTCTTCCTTCACAACACCCCCAGCTCCAACGACATTCTAGGCCAGAAGCTCAAGATAAGCACCTAAGGATGAAGCCAACGAGGGGAAGCACAGTTTTAAAAAGCGGTCAGGTTAAAAGTTCCACTGTGGACGTCCACGAACTCAAGACAGTTAAGGAGGGTGAGTTCATTGGCTGTTTCAACTGTTTCGTACCTGTGACTTACTCCACCACAGGAAACACTTGCTGACAGCTCCAAATATAATTGATTCTCTGATTCTAGTTCAATAAACTGCTATTTTTGATACAATTTTTATCTAATTTTCCAGCTAAATATTTCTTTTAAATCTCAAATCAAACGGTTTCTTATGATTGATCTGATCATTTTATGATATGTGGTATGTCCGCTGCTTTGAGAAGGATTATAAACCTTGAAATAGGCTATAGATGTCAGAACGATTCGAGATGTCCCAACAGGAAAGTGCAGTTTCAGCAGAGCCCAACCTTTCGTAGCTGAAGAAGGAGGTTGAGATCACGCCTTCCACTCTTAAAGATATCACCAACAAGGGTAGCCTTGGATTTATGCAGAGGAGTTTTTGTCAAGAGTAATCGAGCTGAGTACCAACGCAAAGGACAGCATCAACATTGAGAGGGCCAAGGAAGCACTAGTGTACCTCACTGAAGCTGAGAAAATATTATAGTATGCTGCCAGCTGCGGAAAACCAATAGATAAGTACATCATAATCAGCGTCCTCCACAATTAGGCATGCTGCTACCAAAAGATCTGGGAACTTGAAAAATGTTCACAGTATCTCGAGGCCCTCATATTCAACTTCAACTCTTTCATGAAAGCTGACAGCCACGATAAAGAGCACAGCTCTAAAAAGGGAGAAGAGAAAGACAACATCGAGGTCAAAACACATCTAGCCAAGTACTACCTCCAGTTTTGCGCAGTCAATTCCCAAACCGACAACCACTCTGGAGCTCTCGTGGCTGGCAGGAAGTCAATCTAGATAATCAAGAATATTTTCAAGGAGCTCTCTGAAATGGCTCCTCAGCTGAAGAAAGGTACCTACTAAAAAAGGTCATAGTTTGAGTACAAGCTACGCCTGATAGATCTGGGTTCTCGGCTGAACGACAACCTCAGTGTCAACAACTACAACAACTTGTATCAGGCTGCCAGGTATTACCTCAAGCAGTGGAAAAGCCTGAAAGACAGCAAGGAAAGGCCAGACCGGAACTATGTGCTTGAGGAGGAGTTCAAAAATTATTCCATTGGTAACGCCATGCAGATCGTTCCTGTTGACTACAAAGAGTTCCAGCATTAAAAGGATACCAAGAGTAGTTGCTCGAGCAAAACAATCCTAGAAAAAATATTGTTGATGGCTCTGGGGTATTTCACAATTTCGACTGAGTTGAGGTTAATAGCAACAAAGAAGTATGGAAAAAAGGAGCAAGATAAGGCCAACTCTCAAGAATATAAATAATCCGAACTGTATCACTTGCTGTCCATCATCATCGCCTCAGCCTGCATTCCCTTTGAAATTTTATACATCAAACATGTGCTTAGTAGCTACAGCAACCATTATGGCAACGATCTCTTCCTCAACGAGCAACAGAGTCAGCTCAGATAAAACCACAATTAAGACCTCCTTTTTCCTCCCTTGCCCAAAAACCACAAGCAAACTATTGGCAACTCTATCAATGCTTCCCTAGATGAGGAAACAATCTCGAAATTTGAAAAGGAGTAGACCCTTCAGCAAAGCAGTTAGAACGATATTCACACATTCAAAAAAGAAGAGTTTAGCAGAGGCGAGTAGACGAAAGAAGTGCCTAAAAAGGTCAAGCACAGTCACCGTAACAAATCCTCAAAAAGTAGGTCGAAACAAAGTATAAAACTGCTCAACATGCCCTAAAGGTCAGAGAAAGGGTCACCAATGCCCAAGTCTCCCGGCCTTCACTTGAAATCGCCCAAGAACAATCTCGTTAAGGTGAAGACCTCCTACAAACTGAAAGTGAGTGCCTAAAAGATAGTGACCACCAACAACGTCTTGAAGGAAGACAAAACTCGTCGCAAGAAGACCAGCAATGGCTAGATGGACTACTTCATGGGAAGGAGTAAAGATTTAAAGAAAATGAAGAAAGCAGTCTAACAAGGAATGAACCTGCCTTCCCCCCGGCTCAATTCACGCAGCACCAGTCGTCGGTAGAGCCCAGTTCCACGTTACTTTGACTACACAAAATCCCCCCAACAGCATAGTGCTAAATTGCTGAAATCTCCTAAAAGATCGACCAAGCCAATGAAAAGCTCGCTTCATCAGCACTACTTTTGATAATTTATTGATATTACGTTATTATGCATCACATTTCAACTCTGTCGACAGAGGCGTTCATGCTATCGGCCACGCTACTCCCATCCTCAAAGTACTCCTCTGATAAAGTCGGCAGTCTGGCCTGCAGTTGGTAGACATACTCTTAAAGCTCCACCTTGATGTTGTCAAATTAGCTTGGATCAATCCCTATCGAAAAGCTTTTGACCTTTCTTAGTAAAATGTCAATTTCATTTTCCTTCAGATGCTGGATTTCCTATTAAAATTTGACAATCGAATGAACTAACTCGATTAGAGTCACTGAGGATGAGGATGTAGCAAGAGCGTATACTCGTTGGCTGTGTTTTAGGAACCGATCCCGCATTTATCTTTCCTCCATGTAGCTGCTTTTCAGTTCAGCCAGCTGATATTCATACCTATTGATCAGCTCCATTAGGGCAGAATGGTACTTGCTTAACTCCTTCCTTTTGAGGAACTTTAGTAGGGTTTCGATTGTGACCTGCCCACCTACTTCAGGCAGCTCAAGGTATCTACCTTTAGCAATATTGCGATTATCTCCAACTGCGCTCTCTAGCTGTCTGATCCTTTCCCTCTGCAGCTCGGCCTGCTCGTTGACCACATTCAATTCCTATTGACTAACCTCCAGCTATTTTTCTAGCCTCTAACACCTTAACTAGACCATCCTCAGCTATTTGGCCACTTTGTTCCTTTCTTCATTAACTTATTTGTAGGCTAATTGATGCTCCTCTAGATCTCTTTCCAAAGCTACCAGCTGATCGCTGATATACTCTTTTTATAGTTCAAGATTCTTGATCCTGCTTTCTTTCTCGTGAATCTATTAATGTTGACAATTAAATCCGGCGATTTAGCCACGGGCATCCCTACCATCTTGTAAAGAATGGATTGGCGTGAATTTGTGCTCTTCTGTCTGACTTGATTCATCGAGCTGTATTGATTGATTAAGCATCCTCTATTACTTCCTCCTGCTCATGTATACATAATCTTCCTTTCTACTCTTTTCCATGTCCAACAGCAAAGCCATCAGTTCTTCGTTGTGGCTGGAAAAACGATTCACCTCTTCCCTATATCGGCTAATCTCATCTCTACAACAATCAATTTCATCTCTGTAGTTATCATCTGCTTCCTTTAACCTTTTCATCTCATCTTTGCACCTTGCTGCCTCATCCCTGTACTTCTGTGCCTCTTGCTTACACTACTCTGCAACTGCAATACATGCTTCCAGCTCCTCTCTGTTTTCATATATATTGACCACCTTGATGTCCACACACTGCTGAATGTCGAGTCTGCTCACTCTTGAGTAGAATCCTGAACCAACAGCATTTTTGCCCTCCTCAACCACAATCGACTAGCACAAGCTTTGCTCTTAAAATTTACTGACAGGATTTATTTTTTGGCATGTGCCGATGGAGTACACTGGCTTTGGTTTATTCACCTCGAAGTTCTAGGTAGGTGTGGGTCTGCGAGGCTGAGCGATGGTGATCTTTTGTTTGATTTAATCGAGGATCATCCTCTTGACCAGCTGCTACCCCTGATCTTGCTGTTTTTTTTGTTTGCGCATGTAGATCATAACTGCTACTATGGAATGAATTATATTTAAATAGAATAGAAAATGTCCTTCATTCGGTACTCCGTCGACTCCGAAGACTCCCCATCCCGCCCCTTCAAATAAGACAACCGTGACCGACTCGCAAAAATCGAACAAAAACTGCAAACCATCACCCATCAGCGCCAGACTCAGGTCAAAGAAGACGCGCAGGAAAGTATCACTAAACGGGTCCTCCAACTATAGTCCAAAGCCACCGAGGACATCAAAGATATGGAGAATGCCATGCATAGTCTAAAGCAAGAACTTTGCCAGTTGAAAATGAAGGAGGTGGAGAAGACCAAACGGTGCGAACTTGCCATGAAAAACAGAAGCATTGATATTGCTGAGCTCCACAAAAAGATCATGAGCTCCCTCTCCTTCTAAAACAAAGTACCAACTCCTACACTCAGGAACGCAAAGAGCACGACAGCACTCTTATGAGGAATATTGATGATAAAATCAACCTGACAGGCCGTGAGATGGCTGACCTTCAGCGCAAAAGAATCAACGAATTCAATGCAGTTGAGAACAATCTTCAAAAAGAACTGCCAGGGACTCACATCGTCATACAGAGCACTTGCGCTCAAGTTGAGAATAAGCTATAAAAATTACATCGAGAGGTCAATGGATAGGTGAGGGTTCTAAAGGAAAACATTGAGAAAGAGCATGAGGATAGAGAGTAGGGCTACAAGAGGGTCATGCTGATGCTGGCTAATGTGATGGATGAAATAAAAAAGGACGTGGAAATATAAAGAAGAGAGCACCAGGAGAGCAAAGGTAGGCTGATGGGGCTTTTTTTATCTGCAACTGGAAAGCTGGCCCACTATCAGTGATTTTTATTTACTGCAAATAGCTAAAACAGCATGTTTCACATAATCAATCAGAACATCGACAGGAAGCGGTCGCCCTTCAGCTCGGGACAAGGGTGCCAGTAGATGAATGTACTCAGGTTACTCTCAAGCAACTCCTTGAAAATCCTCAACTGACTCGTATGCTCCATCAACTTCTTCAGGCATAGAATAGCGAGTGGATCATTTTTGTCGGCATCCTCTCTGCATTTTTCCAGGAGCTGCTGGTCGATATAGAAGGGCACTCCCACGTAGATCTCGAAAGGTATTTTTTTGAGGATGGTTGAGTAACTGTCATCATCGTAGTCTGTGTATATGTCTCTCAGTAAGGGGTACTTGGTCCCGAGTTAATCAACAATCTGAGCTATCTTGACACCAGCCTCGTAAGATTGTGGGCCCTTGTAGGCCAGCAAAAGATACAGGACCTTGGTGGCATAGTACTCCATGTCCTTCCAGATATACTTGTTGCTCAGAAGGCGAAGGAAAAAGGACATGCCTGTTTCGTTGAGGTCGTGGTCGGTCAGGAGCTTCAGCAAGAACGGCATGAGATTGGTGAGGTTTCCCTCGACGCTGAAACCTGAGGTAGCAGAGTCATTTTTAAGGGCTTTGCTGATGGCAATAAAGTAACTGCTTTGCTCAGCGTTGAGGAAGGAGTATGGATCGTCTTTGATGATATTGCATAATTTGCGCTTCTACTCGTATTAGTGCTTGCCGCTCTCCTTCAACTGCTGAAGTTTCTTTATGTGCACATTCTCCCCGGTACTAGGAACCTTGCCCTTCAAGTAGACCCATCTTGCCGTCAGCCTGGGACCCTCCAACTGCCTCGTCCCCAACAGCTTGAGCTGCTCCTCCATGATCGCCTAGGGGGAGGTCAGCAGTTTGTCCTCTTTGACATAGCACTAGTCTCTAGGAGCATAGGGGCCAGTCGGTGTGATAACGAGCTATGAGTGGTTGAGCTAGCTAAGGGCAAGTTAGAGATCCTGGGTGGTGAGGGTCTCTCGTCGATCTTTTTTCATGAACTTGACGGCGACTTAGATGAGATTTCTGGTTTAGAGCTAGACGAGAGTCTGGAGAAGGGGCTCCTGTGCTTTTTGGAAGTTTTGCTGCACTCCCTGGCTCTGCACGATATGATGTATGAAATTTGAGTTGGTAAATAATGTCATGATTATAAGTCAAATTCAGACCTCTATTCTTGACTCTCCATGCCAATCGCCTCAAATCCAATGTACCCACGCACATCTATATGCGCCCACCATTTTCCCAACGGCAACTATTTGATTCATACTCTAAGGCCATTTGGTTCATACTTAGATGTGTTGTGGCGAGAAGGAGATTATGAACTCGATCAATAGGGCTGTGTCAGCGGATTGGCACATTCTCGTTGAGATTCTTCATCAGGTTGTTGTAGCTCTTCTTGCCCTCTTCGTCTAAAAGGTTCTTCGGAGGGTCTTTCAGGTAGGTCGGCAGGTTCTTGTTCAGAACTTGGCAAGCCCTAATTTATAACATTGTATACTGCATGTTTTATGAGAGTCGGCTGTAGCACTTCATTATATGTTTCGACAGTCGGTGGTCCTCCTTGTTGTTGTCGATCAGCTCCTTTAGCATGCTGTTCAGGACAGTCGAAACAGCAAAGAATCTCTCAACAGTAGCACATATATAGCTGAGACCCTTTTCGTCGCAGAGGATCTTTTGAATGATGAAGGTGGCTACCGTCTTTGACAGAGCCTGACCGTTTTTCATGATTCTAAGGCAAAGAGGTACTATCTCAGTCTGCATCAGGAAAGTTATAGCATAGGGGTCACTCTCTTTGACCAAGGCACCAATCACTCCCAGAGAAGTAACTCTGAGGTTTTCAAATATTTTGCTCTTGGTGGAGGTGTTGAGGAAAGGGTAAAGGAAAAGCGGGATGTGGGCTTTGAGAAATTATTGGCGGGTCTGTGGATGAAGAGCCAAGCATTGCAGCAGTCCCACCACCAGGCAGATTCGGTTAGAACTTGTCAGCTTGAGGTTTGGAGGAGGTGATAGTTCTGAGTAAATCTCGATGATTTATTGCAGCAAAATGGTGATGGTTCCCACAGAATGCCAGAGAAGGACGGGAAGATCGGGATAGGTTTCTCTTTTCCTGCTGAGGAGATTCAGAGCCTGAATGAGGTGATGGATACTTCTTATCTTTTTTCGGGGTCTTTGAGATTTTTGATATAGTGGACGATGTTATTGAGCTCTTATGTGTCGTTGACAGTCTCGTGGTGGGTTCCTCCATCTTCTGGCTGCGTGAGGGAGGGATAGTTGGCGTTGATCTGCTGACTGGGGTACACCAGATACTGGTAGTTCATGTAAGGCCCAGGGTTCGACATTCAAAGAAATTAATAATCATCATATAGTCAATCGTAGAACTCTAACTGCCCCTCAAACAGCCTTAATCATAATTTAAGAGCCTTCTGTTTCTTCATTTGTGAATGAAATGTTCTGAGATGTTCGAAGCATCATCAATAATCCATATAATAACAAATATATGCTCACAGGGCCAACACCTCTAGCCATCACCCTTCTCTTGATAGCCAACATCGCTTTCCTCGCCCATTCGGTTCAGTAGGATGAAGTTCCCACCACGTAAGTATTTATCTAGTTGTAGGTTTGGCCTTATCACGGTCACTCACACCAGAGGAGGTGACAACTCTCAGTTCCTGAAGTACCTCAATCGCTACGCACTCATGGACTGTCCCATTGTCACAGAGATCAACATCGTCTGGAACAACGAGCAGTCTATGGAGCAAATGGGCATCTATGAGAACAAGTCGCAGTGGAAGCGAGCCATCAACTTCTACAGAACACCCAGCAACTCCATGAATTGGCGTTTCAAAATAGCTGAGGAGACAAAATCACAGGTATTTTTCTCTATCGATGATGATATCACTGTTGATTGCGAGGAGCTCAAGAAGGGGTTCGAAGTATGGCGCAAAAATGCCATTGGCAGCATTGGCCCCATTGTTTCCTACGGTCCTCGCTACTATTAGTACTCTCTCAGCAAGGGGTTCCAATACGGCAAGGGAAAGACAAAGGATTTTTTCAATATCGGCTTGGTAGGTCTGGCCTTCATCAGTCGACACTTCATGGATCTTTACTACACCGACCTGTTTGAGGTGAAGGAGATGCGGGACTACGTGGTCACCAAGAACAACTGTGATGATATCGGTCTCAACTGGGTGGTCCAGTACTACTACCCCTAGCTGAAGACCATCACGATTGACGGGAACATCCAGAACATCAGCCCGAAGGTAGCGCAGGCCACAGGTAAAAGCCACTACCCATTCAGAACACAGTGCATACAACAGTTCACAGAGATTTTTGGAGTGTCACTGAGGTATATTCCATTGAACGATGGCTATCCCGGCATGGAGAAGAGGATGATTCCTCTCAAAAAGTAAATCGTCCTGGCCAGAAAGCAGTTCCTGGATAAACATATCATCCAGAAACAAGAGGGAGATAATGCCAAGTAAGTCTCCCTTAGCTTCCAAACTGCTATCGATTCAACCCCCACTCACACCTCCACTTCTAGCTCCACTTCATCCCCACCAGTCCAGCCTTCTCTTGGCGCCAGTGAAAAACAGGAGTACGAGAAAAGAATAGACATCCTGGCGACTGATCTACAGGCAACCAGAAAGGAGCTTGAGATGGTAAAGGCTCAACAAGGCCCTACTGGCAGCGCTGACGCTATTAAGCTAAGCGAATAACTGAGAAGCGATCTTCACTGGCGTGCGTACCTCTAGTTAGCGATGGCTTTACTGATAATATTTTTATTGGCATGGCGAATGCTGGACTGCAAAGAAAAGCAGACCCGTCCCCGTCGTATTCGCCTCTAATCGAGTTAGTCGAACGACCTTGATCTTTGATATATTGGCAATTTGCTGTTGCTATGTCATAATAGAAATCATTGATCAGACTGATCAGAGGAAGTCGAGCTTATCGTTGTATATGTCGACAATCTGGTCCATTTCCTTGACCTGCTGCTCGATCTGGTTGAGGTTTTCAAAAATGCTGATCAACTGCTAGTGTCCGGGGTCCTCCCAGTCCTGCCCTTCCTCCTGCATTTTCATTATCTCCTCCTTCATCTACTAGTAGTCTTCAATGTGCTCGCTCAACTCGTGAGTGTACTTGCCTTCTCCCATCCTCTTTGACATCATGTCCAAAGCTCTCTCAATCTCGTCCTGTTGCCTGTCCATGCTGTCCAGAGTCCTGAGCACGTAGTCTGACTTGCTGGCAATCAAGGGTTCCAAAGTCTCAAAATTCTTGGCGATCTTGGTGTTTTCCTCCCTTTAGGTCAGGCACCTCAAAGTGCTGTCACAAATTTTTTGGAGACTTTCATAGCTCTGAAGGAAGATGGTTTTGCATTCCTGGATGAACTCACCTACTGTCTGATTAGACTTGTCGAACTGGGCTGAGTATTAAATGGAGTACCTTAAATGTCGTCTTGAGGCTGTTGAGGCTGAGAAGCGTTGCCTGAGCCAACAGGCTGATTCTGGTTGAATAGATTACCCTGTCCTGCTCCATTTGCAGCCGGTTGATTGGGCTGAGAAGGTTGATTGGGTTGACTTGGTTGAGTGGAAGGCTGCCCTGGCTGAGCTGAGGGCTGATTTCCTCCGAAAAGATTGGATGTAGGTTGAGATGATCCGGTGGCAGGTTTGTTTCCTCCCATAATATTGGCACCTGTAGCTCCTGTTACAGGTTGATTTCCTGCATTGGTGGTATCAGCGGGTTTATTACCTGAGAACATGTTTGAGGTGGGCGCTTTGTTGTCAGCTGGCTTGTTCCCCCCAAAGAGGTTGTTTCCGGCTCCTGTTATACCTGCATTTGGGGCTGTGTTGGCTCCTCCTCCAAAAAGAGAGCCAGCTCCTGGGGCACCAGTGGGTTGACCTGATATATTGGCAGTTGGAGGATTATTGGAAGTAGTTGATGTATTCCCTGCTGTATGTGATGTGTTTGCAGTTGTTGGCTGATTGTTGTTCCCAAACAGGTTTCCAGCTCCTGTATTTCCTGTGGTTGCTCCAGTACTGGTTCCGGTGTTTCCTCCAACTCCCAGCAGATTGCTAGTTCCTGCATTATTGCCAGTAGTGTTGCCAGTGTTGCCAGTGTTGCCTGTATTACCCCCAAATAAACTTCCAGATCCTGTGTTGCCTGTATTTCCCCCAAATAAATTGCCTGGTCCTGTGTTACCTGTATTCTGAGCACTCTTGTTGCCGAAAAGATTGCTTGGAGGATTGCTGACAGCATTGCCTGTAAGAGCATTATTGGCGGGAGTAGGGTTGCTATTGTTGGCGAAAAGGTTACCACCGCCCCCAAGGCCTGTACTTGGTGGGTTGGTTGCTGCATTGTTAGCTGGCTGGTTGCTGCCTCCGAAGATACTGGCAGGTGGGGGGTTGCCGCCTGCATTATTGTTGTTGGCCCCAAATAGATTAATTCCCCCTGATGAATTGGAGCCACCTGATGGATTGGGGCCACCTCCAACGTTTCCTCCGAAGATACTGTTTGAGGATGGGTTGTTGTTGCTATTACCGAAGAGGGACATTGGTTATTGAAGTGATAAGATCAATAGATTATATAATTCTCATACTCGCTAGCCAATCCTTATGTCAAACTGTTTCCATCAAAATATGACCCTTATGTCAATAATGACCTACATGTATAGAAATCACACATAGTCTCCCAGCTCCTTCGGCATCTTGATGTTCTACTCAACTGCTTCCATTGTCTTCGGCTCCTTGCTGAAAAAGTTATAGTCTATGACCATACTCTCGGCCTCAGGAGCTACCTTCCCGATCAACCAGTCCATCTGTCTCCTTTGGTTGTATCTCACTATCTTAGGCTCACCCTGGCCCTTAACTGCTGCCTTCATGTTTTAGTGGATTGTTGTGAGGCCATTGAGGAAATCGTCAATCGTCAGGTTGTAATGTTCTTTCTGTGTTTATTGATTAGGCTTAAGGTAAGGCAGATAGACAGGGGTCGGCATGCAATCGAGAATGACCTGAATGGCCTCGTCCCACATTTTGATGAAGGGGCTAATCACGATGATATGCTCAAATTGCATGACTCTCTTTCTATCTAATTTCACCCCCAGTCTCTGCTCTAACCTCTAGATGTGTATCTAGCTATTGCTGTCTCTGAAGGAAAGGGGTACCTTTAGAGGATAGGCCTGGCATAATTCCTAAAGGGTGACTATCTTTGTCTGATCCATCCTGTCGATCAGTTCACTGTTGTTATTGCCCACCAACAAGCTAACTCCCCTCAGATTCTCTTTGTGTTGAAACTCCACCTTTTCTTGCCTGAAGTGATGGTACAGCATCGGCTCATAGTATGGCACCACTCTGATGTTGGGGTTCTTGCTTAGCCCTGCCAATTGCTCGGAGTAGGTCTTATGAGTGAGGGCTTCGACTGTAGTTACGATGGTACTTTTGGAGGTCGTTGCCACCTTCTCGAACAGTTGCTGAGATGCTATTGCCTCAACTGTGAACAAGTTGACTGCTTTGCTGAGCAGTGGCTGAATGGAGTAGGTCTTCATCAACAGATTTATTATTCTTTAAAAGAGGATTGGATATAGACTATGATCACTTTAGGATGCGCTTCTTGGAGTCAAGGTAGTTATCGTATCGCATTTTGGCAAATTTGAGGTAATCAAAGCTTATGTGGGGGTTTTTAGATACGATGATGGCCCACCATCCCCACATCAAACTGCACAGTAACCTCCCCACCACTAAGTCCTCCAACATCTTGTTTCGCCTTTCGACATACTTCGGTAGCTTCCTTAGTTCCTCAAACCTGACCTTGACTTCCTCCTTTGGAAAGTCCCAGCAGATGTTATAAAAGTCAATGAATCTGACCCTCATCTCCTGTTCGTCTTCTCTCGGAGGAATGAAACCAAAGTAAGGAGGCTCATAGACATCATAGTCCAGCCTTGTTTCATCGAAGTAGTTGGAGATATCGTAGAAAGGGAAGTTGACAGAGCAATACTCATAGTCAATGAAGACCACCCTATCCTGCCCCTTGAGCATGAGAACATTATTAGCCAGTAGGTCGTTGTGTGAAAAGACAAAAGGTCCATTTTAATACTTCTTCATTATTGCTTCTACTTCCTCTATTTCCTGGGCAGTTACCCATTTTTTGAACTCCTCAACTATCGGCTGATCCTCAGGAGTATAGATGTTTTGATTGAGCTTGCCTCTGCAGATTTCCAGCATTTCTTCCTTTCGATTGAAGAAGGTTCTCTTGATGAGATGGTCCTGACTGATAGGAATGTGCTCGTATTTCAGCTTATGGAAGTCGCTGAGAGCCATGGCTACCTTGTCCATGTAATGAGGCTCCATCATGTTTTTACCAAGCAGAACCTCAGATTCAAAAAATTCCTCTAATCTGAACCTTTTGCAAGCATAAAAAATTCTTGGGCCGATGCCTAATTTCGACAATTCTTGGTAAGTGATATCCTAGTCATCTCTGTCGAGAAATAGGTCTACTTCAACATTTGCTTACTTGTTTGGCACTATCCGAATTTCCGATAGATGAGTGGAGTCAGTTATGTTCCTTCAGCCTGCACCTTGAAAGTGAGGTTGGTGAGTCCAGTCATCTGTTAAACCTTGATAGCTTGACACTCGACGTTTTCCCAACCAGGACAGTGCTTACGAACATCCTGGCGTATTTGCTACACTTCGCTCATCAGTATGTAGTATTATGAGGATATTTGTTGGTAAATAATTGAGACAGTATCAGCGTAAAAAATGAAGAGTTCATTGGTAGGAGTTGAGCATGTCGATAGAGGCCTGCTTGATCTTTTCCGTCAACTCAGTTATCAACTTTTTTTTCTTTTTGTTCTCCTTCTCCAGCGCCTCCACTTCCTTCAACTTGGTCTTGTAAAACTACTTGTTTTATTCGAATTGTTCCGCCCTTTTGTACTCGTTTTCCTTGACCATCATCAGCTTGTCGAGCTTGTCCAGCTCCCTGATGATAAATAGATCTTCCTGAATCCTTATATCGAACCCACTCTCCTCTTCGTACTCCTCGTTTTCTGACTGTCTGGCCTTAAGGACATTTCTGATGCGACTGTTTTCTGCCTAGAGGGTCCTGTACTCGTCTTCTTACTATTGGACGCACTGCTGCATTTCTGTCAGCTTATCGATCGAAATGTCTAGGTAGTCAAGGTATGCATAATCTGTAATCTAGGACTGAAGCTTCTCAACAGTGGCTTTTAGCTTGGCGTTGTATTGCTCAAGCTGGGCCTTCTCAGCCTTCAGGTCCTTCAGCTACCTTTCTCCTTCTTCCACCGTCCTCAGCAGCTCTCGGTATATCATTTAATTTTGGTCCTCTTAGTCAAAGGTTATGGTGACCATCGATTTTTGCTGTTGTTCATCAATTTTAGCCTGCAACTATCTGAGAGTATTTTGTTTGTTTTGGAGGTCTTCCTGTAGCATGTGGATGGCTCTCGTTTCCCGTTTGTCATTGATCTTGACCTTTTCCGTTTATTCTTCCATTTAGTGGATCTTTTTGTACCACATCAGCTCGAGGTCTAGATAGTCATCTTTCAGAAACTGGCTCTCAATGGACTCCTCTTCTATCCTGATTCTTGATACTTCCGTTTCCCTGTACATTTTGTCTATTATTCGATCCCTCCTCTCACTTAGCTCCTCCTCATTCCATTGGCTCTTCCTATGAGCAGCCGCCTTATAAGACGTACCGTTGCCAACATCTTGCTGCTGCTTGTAGCGATCGAGGTATGAAATTTTGGCTGTCTTGGAGCGAATGGGGGCAGCCGATGCTTTGGTGGACTTGTGCATTGAGATTATTATTTGAAACTATAACACAATGGAGTTCATCAAGACTAATTAGTTCAGGCTTCCCAACGAGAGAGAGATAAAATCGACCTTGACCTCAGCCAAGTCAATCAGAAGGGTCTAAAAGCCCAAAATAACAGTGTGCAAATTCAGTCCATAGTTAGAAACCCTCACCTGTGGACTCAACGATGGCAGCATCATTCAGTTCGCCTCCAAGAAGTTCAACAAAAAGGTATATCATCTCCTAAAGGTAGAGACTCACCTAAAACAAGGAGTACGAGGTCAAAAGGTTCAATAACTATGTAGGCATCCACAAGGGAGAAGTCAAGTGCCTCCTCAACGAAAAAATATTCGACCAGATATTCATCATTTCAGGCTCAGCCGACAGGACCATAAAAATTTGGGATACTGACCCGAAATCCAAGGAGATCGTACAGACCTTAACAGGCCACAATGGAACTATTCTGTGCATGTCTTACTCCAAGAAAAGTGACACCATATTCACCGGCAGCACTGATAAGACACTCAAAATATGGAAGTACTCCTGTCTTTATCCAGGCAAGATTAAAGCAGAAAATTCTTTCTTTATCCCTGGTTCGTCTGCTATCAGACCATCAGTGAGTTTAATCTCAAAAAGCTGGAAATTCCTGTTTACCCGACCTCTTTGGACCTACATGATGGCTAAATCAGCAATTTTGTACTTTACCTGGGCGACTCAGTGGGAAATCTTCACGTCTTGAGAGAAATTTAGCTGCATGAGGTTGGAAAGACTGCCTTTGAGATTGAGAAGAGCAACTTTGGCTACCACCGGCTCAACATCAACAACATCATTTATATTGGACAGTAGCATTTGATCGTCAGCTCCTCCTTCGACCAGTACATCTACGCCTACGAATCCCTCTCAGATAAGGTCATTCTCAAGTACAGCAATCCTCGGAAATGCGTCTTCACCTCTCTGGTTTGGTATGAGGGCATGATCGTGGCAGCAGATGAAGAAGGCACAATCTACTGTATACAAATCAACTCTGATAAGGGCATTGAGGAAATCAAAAAATATCACAGCAAAATTTATAGCTTGGTGGCAGTCCCAGGCAGACCAGATATCTTTGTGGTTACAGATGCTGGCGTTGATTCCGTCAGAATCATAAAGGGCATAAAAGCAGTTTAGGGCTAAAACAGCCACAAGGGGCCCA
>Ga0100402_1003903_pt1 | contig 16017 bp, 9 predicted proteins | sample CryGeyme20150102_FD_80419 | JGI IMG/M metagenome (GOLD analysis project Ga0100402, IMG submission 80419) | Groundwater microbial communities from Crystal Geyser aquifers in Utah, USA - Crystal Geyser metaG 2015-0102 | ecosystem: Environmental > Aquatic > Deep subsurface > Groundwater | place...
ATAACATCAATTTCTCAAAGAAAAAAAAGAAAAACACAAAAAAATGCAAAAAGAAAAAAAACTTTTTTTTTTCCCTTTTTTCCCCGCCCCCCCCCCCCCCAGTCAGCCAAGAGAGCTAAAGTCAAAAAATAGACTTGTACTGTAGTAGAGCTCAAGAGACTTGTGCGAGTAGACTAACAGTAGCTAGAACTAGTGTGCGATCGCTCGACTAACCCTAACTCTCCAACTCTATTGGAGTTTCAGGATCAATAATAGTAAATAGTAATATTCTTCGCCAACCACTCTCATCTCGTAATTTTGGGTGGCCTACTTTCAAGTTTGATTACGATAAGATAACTCGTCTAATAGTGCATTTATCGATCCTTTTGGGGCACTTCAAAATACGATGGTACCCAAATGAGCTGAGGTTTGATTTGATTCTACTCACGTTTAATTCTACTCAATACTCAAACAATTTGCAAAGAAAACGCGGAATATGAAAAAATCTAGTCCAATAAAGCTAGTACACCACGGGGCTGCAGCAACGTCTTCGTCCAAAATCCTTGCATGGCTACCTTTACCAGACGCCGGCTCAGACAAATCGTCCGATGATGTATCAAACATTCCCAGTTTGGTTTATGGATCTCATGCAGTAATCAACATTGCTCGTCCCGTCTCGGTTAAACTGCAGTCAAGCGACAAGACTGCTGAAAATCGCCACATTTGTTGGGATGTACAAGAAACTTTGCGCACCGTTTGCTCGTATAGCACTAGTCCGAACGAAGCTGCGCCCACAATAACAACTCTGACGCGCCTTGAGCCCGTCGGACTGGGAATGAATTTAGATAACAACACAAAAATTCCATCGTTAGCCTGTGGCTTTTCCAATGGAAGTGTCAGTGTGTGGAATAAGCTTAAGTCAAAGGGCGGTTGGGAAGAAGTAGTATTATTCGATGCTATTGCTGCAAAGCAACAGCAAGACATTTACCAGGAAGCACCAAGATCCCTAACCGATTTGAAGGGCGTCCTCTGTAGAAACATTAAAAGCAATCGAAACCAGAACTTGCTTTTTTTGGCATCTTGCTCTTCAGCTGGTGTCATGTGTTATACCTACGATATTGCGTCCTCTAATACCACCCTTTCGATTGGCCAAGTTACACATCACACTGCTTACGCTTTGCATTGGGAAAGCCTATCGGAAGATACGCTTCTTTTACTGGTTGGAACGGCTGCACCTCGTCATAACAAGATTTTGATCTATTCTGTATGTGTTTCTCAAGCACTACAAAACTCTACAATTTCGCTAGCCTTTCATTTTTGTGGGGCCCTTACTGGGCACGAGGATTGGGTGACATGTTTTGCTTGGCAGCCACTACTATCATCCGACAATTACATGCTGGCATCCGGGTCTCAGGATTTCAAAATTCGACTATGGAAAATGACTACCTCCACTGCGACTACTACCAACGTGAATACTGGTGCTATCGTAGAGGAATCCAATAGTTTTCAAGTTGAAGTCGATAGTGACGACGATAAACAGAACGTTGACAAGGAGGACGACGAATACGAAGAGCACGAATCGCGCATGGAAATTCTTTGGCGAGCTAATGGCAAGAGTATGCGAACGAGTGTCTCCCTCGAGGCGCTACTACTTGGCCATGAAGGTCCTGTGACTGCCGTCCAATGGTATAACCCTTTCAACAAGCACGGAACGTCGAAAGAACCCCTTGTGTTGCTTTCAAGCAGCATGGATCGTAGCATCTTGCTTTGGTCGCCTTCCGAGGATGACGGAATCTGGGCGCCGATTTCGCGAGTCGGTAGTGCTGGGGGTATCCTCGGTGGGAGCATCGGGTCGACACTACTTGGATATGTCAATGTTCAAACCATGTTACCCCAGACAGAGAATTGCAGTGGTACTCACTGGCTTGTGGGACATGCATACGGCGGAGCTCTTCATATGTGGCATAGGGATGTCAAACAATTGACAATGTCGCAATACAAACATCAACATTGGAAGGCAACTAATTCCATAGGCGGGCATTTCAAGAGTGTAACAGACATATGCTGGGAATCCACGTTTGGGGGATATCTCTTGAGCGTCAGTGCGGATCAGACCTGTAGATTGCGGGCCCCTTTAGAATGTAGCGACAGTGCTGATAAATCGGCGATATGGGTTGAACTCGCTCGACCTCAAGTCCACGGTTATGATTTATCAGCTGTCACCTCGCTGTCCAGCCAAAACCATAGACATTGGCTGGTGAGCGGTGCGGACGAAAAAGAAATAAGAATATTGGATGCCCCTATGACGACCCTTCGAATGCTTAAAGCTGTCAGTCTAGCAACATTAGGAGGCCAAGAAAATAGTAAGGAGAATTTGGACGAGGATCCTGCGTCGGACAAAATTGAACGCGTTCAACGTGCGTATATTCCTTCCCTAGGGCTTAGCAACAAAGCCTCCGCAGCAGATGGAGCGGAAGAGGATGCGCAAGACGTGGAGGACGGTTTTGTACAACAAAAGACAGTGGCGCTTCCTTCAGAACGTGATTTGGGTGCACTGTCGCTCTGGTTAGAGACCCGCAAGCTGTTTGGCCACAACACTGAGATATATCGTCTCACCTCCACCCTGGAAGCGAAGACGGCCTTTGATAGCATGGAGCAGCAAGAGGACGTACCCGTTTTGGTAGCATCTACAGCGAAAGCCAGGGATATTGACGATGCTGCAATTCGAATTTGGAACCCAAACAGTGGAGAGTGCATTCAAATATTATCAGGTGGACATAAAGCGACCTGCGCCGCGCTAAGCTTTTCGTCTGATGGAAAGTACTTGGCCTCCGGCGGAAAGGATCGCCGTCTTTGTCTCTGGAAAAAAATGGTGCCCAATTTGGGCGAACATCACCCCTCTTTTACTCTAGCTGCAGCAAAGGATTCAGCCCACAAACGGATCATTTGGTCTGTCCACTTTTGTCCCTTCAATTCATCTGTACTTGCCTCTGGGTCACGCGATGGAAATATCAAGGTCTGGGTGGTTGAAGATGTTATTGAAGGCCTGGCTGTAGGCATGAACCAAATGTTTAGCTTTGCGCCAGCAACACAAAGTCCAGCCAAGAAGCCAGATGCTGTCACAGCTTTGGCCTTCGCACCTGTGCCGTTGCCACAAAAGAACAGCGCTCTTCTTGCTTTGGGCTTTGAATGTGGCCTAATTGAGTTATGGTCTGTTCCACTTTTTTCCGAAGATGTCGCAGCTCCGTTTTTGCTGCACAGCTTTGCACCTAACCTCTGTCATGTCGCCACCGTTACAAAGCTCGCATGGCGCCCGATGCGCAACAACGAAGAACGACTAACTCTTGCAAGTGGTTCCGCAGATAATGGCTGTCGAATTTTCGAGATTTTGCCGTCCGAGCTTTCCTTTTGAAATGTCATGCTGCAAGTTGATTTGGTCGCTTATTACTGTTGTCTTCTCGTGAAGTCAAGTCCCGCCTTGAGAAAAAATGATATTTTTTCCAATTTTGACAATTTGAAATAGGCGCAACTATTTGCTCGACGGCGTAGCAGAATGAAGTTGCTACATTTTTCGTATTGCCTTACCCTTCCGCTTTGGCGATAGTAGCACTCTGTGAATAAACTTGAAACAGTGTTTGTTGTTCTAGCTAGTCCACTAGGTCTAGTAGTAGTAGAGAGTAGTAGGACCACTTTTCGACTTATCCACAGAACAGGCGAGTATGCGTCTTCTGCTGAATTTCTCACCGGTGCCACCGGCGAGAAATTGCAGGCCCAGTGGGCCTGCCTTTCATTTCGATAGTCTAGTACTACTTAGACTACTAGCAGGTAGTAGACTACTAGCTAGTAGTCCAGTTACTGGTACTTCAGTAAACAACTGTTAACCACGACGAGATTGAAAATTAAGTTTTCTTCGTATTCGAAACTCTGTAGACTGTAGACTGGCACACTGCTACAAGAACAAAGAACTACTAGCTAGTAATTCAAGCTTTATAGAGAGTAAGATTAGAAGTGTATTTGAAACAATGGAGACCAAGTGCTTCGCCAAAGCCTTTGCGAAAGCCAAGAAGCGTAAGCTTCATATTCCACAAGCATCTGTATCTGAAACATCTGCCATCGATGTTCAACCCAGAAGCAAGAAGAAAATGAAGATCCGTCCACCCAAAAAGAAGTCAGAAAGTCTAATTTTGCACTGCTCGAAAAAGAAACTATCGCAAGCAGCCCTAAACTTATCTGCTCAGCTCAAAAGCTTTTCGCAACAAAAACAACTTACTGAAGCCCTACAAGCTTACTGGGACACAACCAACGACGGAATCAGAGATGGATTTCATGCCTGTATTACTATTGACTGCTGTGCAAGGTGCGGGGCCATGGAGCAGATCGAAAAAATATTGCAAAATCTAAAAGCCTCTGGACAAACTATCAGCATCGAGACGAATACTAGTGCCATCAAAGGATTTGTTCATGGAGGAGGTATGTAAAATCACTCTATCTTTTATCGTTCTTCTACTTCTTGCCATTTCCTAAACCAAGTGTCGCAACTGTAACCGATAACAAAGATATGACCAGTGCCTACTCCATCTTTGTATCCATGTGTCAATCCAAGCAGGAATCACTCAAGCCCAACGTTAGGACGCTGAATCAGATGATTCGTGGCTGTCTTTGGACGGCAGCTACGGTGGACTCCGACGACAGAATTTCGGGTGGAGTTATAACTAGCGAGGCAGCTTGGCAGCTATACAAGGCTTTCGGACAGATAAATTATGGACAATCAAAACCGCAAGTCGATCTGAGTAGCTATGAATATTCCGTAACTCTCCTGTGTCAGGCATTGCAATTGGAAAAAGCCGAAATACGAATCGAAGAGATGAAAAGAGCGTACAATGTTGACGTTACTAAGGACACAATCACGGGTGGAAACAGTGCAGTCTTTGAGACCTTAAGCATGGCTTACTTGGCTTTGGCCAGAGGAAAAGCGTTGATTGGGGACAAGGTTGGTGCTATTCAGGATGGCAACTTCGCTTGGCGTGCTTTGGAAGCATCTCGCAATCGACAGGCTTCAGACTGCTACGACATAAATGACACTCTCAATATTGGAAGCGTCAGCGGAGAAAAGCGAGCCTGGAAAGTAAACGAGGACGATCGTCGTAAAAAGTCCAATGAACTGTTTCGAAACCATCGACTGCAAGAATTCGAATTAGAGCTGGCCTCAATACTCGAGCTATGCCAATCGTCTACCTTGCCGACTAGCACCGTATTGGCAACAAGATTGGTAACTGGCTTGTTTTATTTTTCGGGTGGAGCAACTTCGAAGTTAAGTGGCACAGATATGAATAAAAATACAGGAGGAAATAAATCTACCGCTGGCAGACGTCTCCGACGACATGTAATCAACTCTTCGTGGCTGAGCTTTGGGTTACAACCTGTACTAAAGCGAGCCGATTTGAGCATGACTCTCCCTGCTGACTTTATGCGCATCAAAGATGCAGACCGTGTCTTTAGAATTGCGGGGAAGACAATCAAACCCGTCCAAGATGACGGTAGCATTGATTTTGACAAACTATTTCCAAAGGCCGAAAAAAAACAAGTAGACATTGAATTGGGATCAGGTCATGGTGATTGGATCGTCCATCAAGCTGCAGGAGCACCGAAACGAAACCATATCGCCGTTGAATTGAGAGCTGATAGAGTGTACAGTACTTTTGTGAAAGGATTTTTGAGAAAGTCGGGGCCATTGGAGAATCTCTGCGTGGTCGGCGATGATTGTAAAGCCTTTCTTCGCGATCGCTGCAAACCCAATTCGGTTGCAACCATATTCGTCAACCACCCGGAGCCTCCTACACAAGTTTTAGGACGAAGCGCAGGCGAAACAAAGGCCATCATGGATGGCAGTTCCGCGGAGCCGGCTCATATGCTCAACAGCAGTACACTGATCGCTGCTGGAAAATGTCTTCAAAGGGATACCGGTAGTATTGTTATTGTTACTGACAATATTAACTATGCAAGACTCATTTGCGCAACGGTTGTGAAGATCAGCCGACAGGCTGACTCTTGGCTTCGTTCCCGCAAGGTTGACTTGAAGAGATCTGCCTTGCGAGAAGTTGAGACATTTTCGCTGATGAATGTGAATACAGATCGTGTAGTTATTTTCGAAGGCTACCCCTCCTCTGCAATCGGGCACGTGGAATCTAGCTCCTCCAAACAGAAGGGTTCCAGCTACTTCGATCGATTGTGGAAGACTGGTGCCAGCGCACACGCGTCAAGTGCGGAAAGGTACATTCTGCTTTTAGAGCAAGCGTGATCCATTAGTAGCTTTCAATCTTTCACGTCTGTCTAATCCAAGAGAAATGAGTAGTCTAAAACAGTAAAAAATGTTCGTAAATAAAGGCTTTTATAAGCGCGCGGCTTCTCTTCGACAGAAAAACCAGGATTAGATAAACACTTCTCGTTTTGGCGCCATTTCAGCGAAACAGGATAATTGCCGGCTGTCGATGCAAGCCAAATTATTCCTGGCAACTAAACGGCATAGCCTGTCGATGTCGTTTGAAGCCCGCCTCTGGCTGCAACATCCCTCGCAGCAGCTTCTCGCACAGGAGTGAAGTACATATGAGCCATGGCTTCTTTAGCCGACATCCTCTCTTGATGATCATATCTAACGGCCGATTTCCAAAATCAAAAGAAAAGTGGTTAGAATGGTAGACAAAAAATACCCAAACCATACAAAAGCTCGACGCACCGGAGGAGTTTGGAGACGAAATCAATCGCTTCATCAGAGACCAAGTGCTGATTATCGGGAGTAATAAACTTTTGCCAAGGTTTCTTCGAATGGCGACCAAGAATGCCGTCAAAGTGTGGATCTAGCTCGAGGTCATAGGTGTCGAGGTAGTGAAAGAGCTCTTCGGTGCCCAAGACCTTGGCAATTTTGACAAGCTGATCGTAATTATCATGTCCATGGAAGAACGGCTCCTTTCGAAAAATCATACCGGCAAACATACAGCCAAGACTCCACATGTCCAATGAGTAGTCGTATTCCTGCAAATCGACCAACAGTTCTGGTCCTTTAAAGTACCTAGAAGCCACTCGGACGTTGTATTCTCGACCAGGGTGATAGAATTCCGCCAGACCCCAATCAATTAATCTCAACTGACGCTTTTCATGATCAATCATGACATTGTGCGGCTTGACATCTCTATGCATGACTCCGTTGGAATGGCAGTAATCAAGAGCCTTGAGGAGCTCGAAAATGTAGTAGCGAATATCATAATCTGACAGAGTTGGGTACAAAATCTTAAAATCGGTATTGTTGACATGTTCAAAGATCAAAGAGGGTGTTTTGCTCTGTGGGTCGCGGACCACATCCAGTAGTTGAATAATGTTGGTTCCACCGCACATATTCTGCAAGATTTTAATCTCTCTCTTGATCTTCTTCTTTTTGACAGGTTTTAAAATTTTAATGACACACTTTGTATTGTTTACTACGTTGATGCCTTCAAAGACCTGTACATAGATACCAGGAAGAGAATTAAATCTAGCGACACATTTGCGCAACAAAACATCAGTCGCACGAACAAAAACCTGGACAAAACCTACCTCACTGTATTTTCCTCGTCCAATCTTTCGGATAACTTCGTATTCTTCCTGGTCCCCCCAGTTAACCGTCAGAGCTTCATAGTCCCAGTAATCTCTTGGACGATGCACATTTACGTCAGCATAGACTCTAACATGTTTGATAAGGAAAGATGGAGGTGAGATACGGAAGGGATTTCGAGCATTGGCCACGATTGCGACTGTAAATATCGTCATGACATATCCTACCTTGAGCGACTCATACTGCTATTAAGAATGGATTTGCTGTTAAATGCTGCAGGAGATGCTCGGACTTTGATTCCAGCGACGAATTGTCGGCCCTGGAATGACCGACGATTTCTATACACGACACTGCGTATCCTTCCTTCCGATTGCTATACTTAGATAGAGGAAAGAGGAAACCGATACAGTCCTTCTAATTCAAGAAATGTTAATTTCCAATCTTCACAGAAATCGCAAGAAATCAACTGATCAAGTAATTGGCAAGGTAAAAACAAACAATTGACTTTTCTAAAGGGTCAATAAGTGTTAATGGTGTTGACATTGAGCTTAAAGTATGCTATTAACCTCGAGGTCGCTTCGTGGCAGTTGGGCCAATTTTCCAAACAGCGAAAACACCCGAGCCTCACATCCTGCCTCCCAATTTGCGACGAGAAGTAAAAGGGGGTGATATTAGATTACATCTCATCACTGTTCTTCTCTATTTTCTAAATATTTCAATTTTCTGTAAAATTGACACTGATACGCAACAAAATTCCTCCATTTCCTCCATTTTCTTTAGTTTTCAGCAGAACTAAAGGGGGCCCCTTTTTGCACGCTGGCAGGCACCGAACAGAAGCAAGGCATTTGGCTAACAGCGTCACACTCGCAGCGCAGCGGCAGTATCTACTAGACTAGACTACTAGAGTAGATCGATCAACGTGATATTATTATTATTATCCAATTCCTTTGCTCCAATACATTTCACTGGTATTAATAATATTAACTTTGCTTTACTGCATAGCTTTTCTTTGCAAGAGAATTTCACCCAGCATCCACACAAGCTCCCTTCATCTTGAATGTTAGCTGGTCCGCATGGCAAGATAGTGCACTGTACCCCGAGTAGACATTCCAAACTCAGCCGCTTGAGAGTGCCAGTCGTTCCCTGAACAATTGCCATCGTTATAGAGCACGAGATACATTATACTGCAGCTACGGTCAAGGAAGGTGCTACGCTACTTGGTATAGCTCTCTTTTCTACCCTACTTGCCGACCGTAGTAGTTTTTAGTCCTTTACACAGATCAACAAATATATTCTCACGATGGAGGAAGATCTGGCGTTTCTAGACAACGCGTCAGCGCCGTATGATGAAATTGAAGTGAATGGGGCACCCAGTGCGCCTCTTCCATTCGATCGACCAAAAACGGGGAATGCTGAGCGCGTGGATGCTCCCGTGTACAACCCCGTCACCCACGACGTACTGGAAGTCTCCAACATTATCTACGAGAGACACGCTGATGGAAGACCGCCCGAACGAGCTTACTGGGTTGGAAGAAAATTAAAAAAGTGTATCTTTGGAGTCGTCAAAGAATGCACAATCCTGCGTTTCCGAAATGATATGAATGCCCCTTGGGAGGTCACAGCGCAGAAAGCCGCTGTCAAGATCATGTCCTGGCAAAAGATTCGAGATCTGCGCCACATCGAAGACCCACAAAAGGAGGTTGCTGCTATGCAATATATTTCTAAGAGCGGTGGTCATCCTCACGTTATGGGAGTGCTCGATGTTTTGCAAGACGATGAGTACTTACTACTTTTCATGCCCTTTTGTTCTTCCGGAGATTTGTTCGGCTTTGTACAACAAGCTGGGCGATTCCCCGAGCCCATGGCCCGATATTGGTTCAAGCAAATCCTTGAGGTGAGTCTTTTTTGTTGTAGTAAGAATAGGGGAATGACACGTGTGCTTGACAAACACATTCCGCGTTTTGTCGAGCTGGTACTAAATTCATTTCGTTCCTCTTCTATCTATATTCTACTCTCTAGGGACTCTCTCATCTGCAACGAATGGGTGTATGTCACCGCGACATGTCGTTAGAAAATATTCTGGTCGATGAATATCGCACATCTGTTATAATTGATCTGGGAATGTGTCTCCGAGTCCCATACGATGACGGTGACAGAGTCACTGATGTCTCCGCGGGTACATTGCGACGCTTAATAGGACCGTTGATTCCTTGCGGAAAACCAAACTATATAAGCCCCGAGATTTTTAAGAGCGAAGGCCCCTTTGATGGATTTGCAATCGACTTATGGGCTGCTGGTGTAATTTTGTTCATTATGTTGGTAGGTCTGCCACCTTGGGAGTTTGCTGGAGAAGAAGATCCTCGATATCGAATGGTTGCGAGAGGCGGACTAGAACGAATGCTGGAAAGTTGGAACAGAACGGTAACCCCTCTGGCGTCAGACCTGCTACAAAAGATGCTACGAGAGGATCCGAGGCAACGATTGTCATTATGTGAGGTCAAAGATCACCCTTGGGTTCTTGGAGACGATTCAAATGCGGGATCATTTGGAGCGCCGTCCAATGAAGGTTGGCGGGGCTAGAGCCTTTCCAATCCGTGACAACTACGTTCAGGATTATAATGATATAGATCAAGACAGAATGGTGTTAGTATAGACAATGGCTCTAATCGCTGGAGACTGAGGGAAATTCGATATTTGTTTTCCTTAACAGCTTGTATGCGAGCTGACCTGCGGGTGGGCTTGGCAGCGCGGAAGACTTTCAGTCGAAATTCTCTCTTCGTTTCTCGCATTTTGAACCTGTTACTGCCGAAATCGTGTGAAAAATGTGCATCGTTTTTATGCGGCTCTCGTTGTTAGCTGTATGTATTAGTCTACTACTAGTACCATTATGCTACTCTCCTCTGAGTACAGGTACACTGAATAATAGTACCACTTCCCCATATAGCTACCTATTACCTCTGGAGGCTGAAAGCAACTCGTGATTGAATTGAGTTTTCGTGATTAGTAACGCATTTATTTACTTCGAGCAACAACCACCCATCACAAATTTTTCTCCAAGCTCGTTCGAACATACACACCTTAAATTCCCTCCATTATTAAAACTAATATCACTTGCTTCCTCTACATCTTAAAGAGGTAATAGCACTTGCTTCCTCTACATCTCAAACAGCTAAGAAAATGAAGCAATTGTTGCAGTGTTGCAATCAAGTAGCTCTGGCTGCGTTCAATGAAAAGGCATATCTTATCCAAGTACTGCTGGATACTTCCAAATTACAGATTGAGCTCTTGCCACCAACTACGGAGGGAAACGAATCCAATCCACCAGGATCCAACAAAAACCCTATCCAAGCTGTGGCTATTGAAGCGGAACAAGAAAATTCGCAGATTTTGTGGTGTGCCGTCTCTCGATTGGATAAAACCCTAGCTCTCTATCGAGTGAATTTGGGGGAAGATAAGGTTTGCACCTCTACAGTTTCTCCCAATTTGGTGCACATATTAAAAAAGAGAATTGGATGCATGACATTTGCGCGCATCCCTGCGCCACCTGTGACGAAAAAATTTGACCAGCCCCATTCATCTCTTGTAATTTTGGGCGGGGATTTCGTTGGTGATGCTTGGGCATTCAACGTCACAGGAAAAAAACGGGAGACAAGATTTTTGTTGGGGCACACAGCCTCCATGTTGACGGGAATCAAAGCTAGCATCTACGCACTCTTGACATCAGATCGAGACGAAAAAATTCGTGTGTCGTCTTTTCCGCAGACTGTGGTTGTCAATGGATTCCTGTTAGGACACGAGGCATATGTATCATCGATTGATATTGCAGAGGCATCTCCAATCTGCGTGAGCTGCAGCGGAGGCGACCGTACGGTGCGTATTTGGGACTACGAAAGGTTAGCAGCTTTGTCTAAATGGTCGGAAAACCGTAAATTAGAAAGCAACGATAAGGATCAAGATGAAATCAAGACTCCTGCACGTGTTGCGATTGATAAAAATGCCAGATATGTTGCCGTCATCTATGACCAATGCAAAACTATGCACATTTTACGAATCACTGATGAAAAAAGCTTGCGACTGAGTCAGGTTATTGAATGTTCAGACCAAGTTCTGTCGGTTGAATTTTGTATGGATGACAAGCTTTTGGTTTCCATGAAAGACCCCTCGTATATTCAGGCCTACGCAACCAACAATTCTACTACAGAAGTACAGTTTCAACCAACGGAATTTTCTGGTCTCGTCGCCTTACGAAGAGCTGCAGAAGAAGCCAGTATCATTATTTCCGATAGTGCTCTCGAAAAGGATAAGCACGGCATGCCTACTCTACAAAAAATTACCGAATCGCGCACAACCACGCCATTGGAACTTCAACAATGGAATAACCCAGATCGTGTCAATGTTGCCAAGGAACGCAATAAGAGACATCAAAAGCGACGGAAGCTCGCAGGAAAATCCTAAGTTTCTAGTGATGGCTTTTCATATTCAATAGTTTTATCCTTCACTGTAAATTTCACGTTGTACTCATTGCTAGGTGGTATGTTTGCCATGTAGTAAAACAGTACTGGAATACCTACTCTCACTATATACATCGCGCTGCTCGTACGGTACGAACGAAAGCTTGGGACTATATGCTTCACAGGAGTCGCCACAAATGTGATGCTTCACATAAGCTGGACACTTAAGGGCGGAAAGAAATTGACACCATTGCAAAAGGAGGCCTTCAAAGGGGCAGTCCTGGGTTGGCTCCGTAGGTCTTGGTCGATGTTTTTCTCTCTTTTTTCAGTCGACTAGAAAACGAAAGCCACAACATGTGTAGTTTTTGCCCTCAGAAGCTGAAATATTTTCTGATCATGGCTGGCAGCAGCTTCAAAAGCGGAAGGGCATCCCAATCCTACCCGAGTTTTGAGACGCACTTTTCTCCCAGTATTTCATGGTTATGAGTCTACCACCACTCTGTTGCAAAAAGATCCTGAGGCGCCGCAGCCAGCATTGGTTGATTATAACAATTTTGTTTTGCAAAAATTAATAATAGTAATAAATAATAATTAGAATCTAACAATAACGAATTCGATAAGCGTGCCAAGTAGACTCGTACAATACTACCCATAAACGAATTTAGCTGTCGTCATGTCAATGGTTTACGGTACGTTCATCAGATATTGCGGACGTTTCTGCTTTCTACGGTCTAGCAAGTCTTGCCTTCATCCTTCCTTAACACTCCTTCTTATCCCCTCAACTCTCAACTCTCAACCCAGATGAATACGGAAGGCCCTTCATTATTTTGAAGGAACAACAGGCAAAGGGCAGAGTGAAGGGAATTGAAGCGACTAAGTCCAATATTTTGGCTGCTCGGTCCATTTCTTCGGTCCTGCGAACATCCTTAGGTCCTAACGGACTGGACAAGTTGCTTGTATCCCCCGACGGAGACGTGACAATTACCAACGACGGAGCCACGATTTTGCAAGAAATCCAAATCGACAGTCAAGTAGCCAAGTTGATGGTGGAGTTGAGTGCATCCCAAGATGATGAAATTGGAGATGGGACCACTGGGGTTGTTGTTCTGGCTGGAGCTTTATTGGAACAAGCTGATGCTTTGCTGAGAAAAGGACTCCACCCAATCCGCATCGCGGAAGGTTTTGAAAAGGCTTCCGAAGTGGCCATTAAACATCTATCGGCCATTTCCGATAATGTTGATATCAATAGTAACGGTCACGAGGCGCTCATGACAACTGCCATGACAACCCTTAGCTCCAAGATTGTCCAACAAAATAAACGTCAAATGGCAGATATTGCTGTCAAGGCTGTCTTGAACGTTGCTGATCTAGAACGCAAGGATGTTAATTTTGATCGCATTCGTGTGGAAGGAAAAACCGGCGGCTCTCTAGAGGAGACCAGCATTGTCAATGGATTGGTTATTGACAAGGAAATTTCTCACCCACAAATGGCCAAAGTGATTGACGATGCCAAAATGGTGATTCTCACTTGCCCCTTTGAGCCACCCAAGCCAAAGTCCAAGCACAAGTTGGAAATTTCCTCCAAAGAAGCCTACCAAAAGCTATACGAAAACGAGCAAAAGTATTTTAGGGACATGGTGCAGAAGGTAAAGGACAGCGGTGCCAATCTTGTGATTTGCCAGTGGGGTTTCGACGATGAAGCGAATCATCTCTTACTCCAAAACCAACTCCCGGCTGTCCGTTGGGTGGGTGGTGTTGAGATGGAACATATTGCCATGGCAACAGGAGGCCGCATTGTTCCACGCTTTGAAGAAATCACACCTGAAAAATTGGGCAGAGCTGGCAGAGTCCGCGAGATCAGTTTTGGCAATACGAATGAACGTATGCTTGTGATCGAAGACTGTGCAAACTCTAGTGCTGTGACCGTTTTGGTCCGTGGTGGGAGCAAGATGCTTGTCGAGGAAGCTAAGCGCTCTCTGCATGATGCCATGTGTGTCGTGAGAAATCTGATCCGTGATAACCGCGTCGTATATGGAGGTGGTGCGGCAGAAATCGCATGTTCCTTAGCGGTCAGTAAGTACGCTGATACAGTTACAGGTGTCGACCAATACGCTATTCGTGCCTTTGCGGATGCTTTAGAGGATATTCCATTAGCACTTGCTGAAAACTCGGGTCTCTCTCCCATCGAGGAAGTTGCCGCCGCGAAGGCTCGACAAGTAAAGGAGAATTGCCCGACTATCGGATTAGGATTGGACGTTGATGGCGGAGAAGATGGTTTCCACTCAACCAACATGAAAGACCATGGCGTTTTTGAGACGTTGGTCGGAAAGCAACAACAGCTTCAGCTTGCGGCACAGGTTGTGAAGATGATATTGAAGATTGATGATGTCATTTCAATGGGTAGTCATCAGTAAGGAAAGTCTGTTTTTCCCGCAATAATGACATTTCTTTTTATAACACAATTCTGCTAGACACTTTGAATCCCGCCTTAGTATACTAGTTTTCTACAGAGGTAACATCTAAGGGGGCCATGGAAATTGTCATTCACGCTACTGCAAATCTAGGCTGGTTCGCAAGACTTGCTTGAGTGTGTCGTCTTCAACATCGTCACAACCCCAAAGATCCATATTAGAGTGTACCAAAGACATGAGTGTTTGCAAGTCCAGGTCGTCTCCCGATGATTTGGATATTCTCGGACATCTATAAATGAATCGGCTAGACAATTCCATGGCAAGGCAATTGTGTTTCGTACCCTCTAGAACAGACAAGAGCCCCGGCAAGAAGCACGACGTGAATCCAAAGAAATCATAATCGGGAAATGCCGTCGTCAATAGAGAGGTAGAAAGTGCAAGAGGTACGGATCGAATCGTACAAGCTTTGTTTGTTGCAAGTCCAAACGATATGGCCGATCCGGAATTCACCATCAGATGCAGTAATTTCCGGCTGTCTTCTCTGGCAAGACCTTCGCTGTTGTTGGATTTGTCGATAAGGTCAGAGGCCAAGTGAATGTTTCTCATAATTTCATCTTCGTCATTGCATCCACGATACAATTCATCGAGGGCTAGTACCAGTCCCGTGTATATTGTTGCCTTAAGAATTTCAGGATCGTTCTTTGAAGGATTCGAAAGATCGGAGAGTACAATATGCGATGCCACATCTCTTAGCGACTTAGTTTGGGCAGGAAGCAGAGCAGATTCCTTTGGATCCAAAATGAGTCCGTGAGATGTACTGGCAAACAAAGTAGATCCATAATCTTCCGGAACTAGGATAAGGTGTTCTATTTCACTCTTCTCTTGAGCTACAGCTTTGGCCAGTTCGACAGCGCCAGATGCCCCAACTCCAATAACAGTACCAGCACCCGTTCGTCTAGCCAGTTCTATCGTGTCGACCATGTCCTTTGCAAATGGAAAATGCCCAGACGAAGGATGCGTTGTCGCGGTTCTCAAGCCTACAGCACTGCAGTAAAGCTCAACATGCTTTAACAACTCTGTGCTGCTATCACCAGTAGAAAAACTGTCGATCAGAAGGATCGGAGTGGAAGCCAACTCTGATCTCTTCTGTTGAAGGAAACGTCGGAATTCCTTCATACCGGTCAGCACTTTTCTTCCGGGGCGTGCGACCGTTTTCATGGTGAATTCAGTTTTTGTTATAATAGTCAGAAAAGCGAGTGGAATCTTTTTGGCCAGAGGCTACTGATTACTCGTTCGTCGCTAGCTATAGTAGTGTTAAAAGCGGTGCGAGGAAGGTTTAAAAAAAAATGGAGTACTAGAAGTAGCTAGCTAGGCAGTAATCCGGTAGAGTATGATGTTAGATGTTAGGATGTACTGTATTGCTTATGAATTATGAATACTCTATGAAATAATTGAAAGAGTTCGTTGTGTGCTCAGAGCCAGCCGAAGGGAACGTGAGACAAGGAGACCCGAATCCGACGTCACCGGAATGACCCGAAATGCCCCATCCCGTCTCCCACTCAGAAACAGGAACACATCGGGAGAAATCGGA
>Ga0100402_1003909_pt1 | contig 15990 bp, 18 predicted proteins | sample CryGeyme20150102_FD_80419 | JGI IMG/M metagenome (GOLD analysis project Ga0100402, IMG submission 80419) | Groundwater microbial communities from Crystal Geyser aquifers in Utah, USA - Crystal Geyser metaG 2015-0102 | ecosystem: Environmental > Aquatic > Deep subsurface > Groundwater | place...
AAACTCTTTTTAGCCCTCGGTATATTGTTCCCAGGGTTTATGTTGGTGCTTTTTGTGATATCTCCTATCATGTGATGTTTCGGCACTTCACCTAGCTTTTTGATGGACACCTCCGGCCTTCACTTGAAAGATCCTGGTAGTCAATTAGAGCATATTTATCATAAATGATCAATGATAAGGCGAGGGCGCTCGGGGTTGTATACCTTTTTCTCCGTGATGACGACCACTTTCTCAAGCTGGGGCCTGAGAACGTCTCTGGTCTCTCCGATTGTTCGGATGCCTCTAGGATTGTATACTTTGCCAATTACGTCCTTGAAATCATCACCTCCATTGAGCAGGAAGCCAGGTGCCAGTCCTCGATACTCCTTTCCTTCCTATATGGTACTTCCATCAGCAAAGGTGACGCTGGCTAGCTCTCTGACTCCATCAGGATAAATGTTGACTTGTTGTTTGAGGTTTGCAGTGGAATAAAATCCTTTTTTGCCTGCTTGGATTATCCTCAAGGTTTGGAGCAGTTACCGGCCATTCATTTGAAAGGAGACGAATTATCCGTCAAAAGGGAACATGTTGTAAAAATGTTGTTACTGGATGATTCCAGGGGTCCAAATTGTTCTGAAGCTACCTTCGTTTATGATGACGAAGTCATGTTCGGGGGCTGCCTGAAGCAACAAATCGGTAATGAAGTCACCTAATTTACTCTCTCTGGCATTTATTTCTTTCTTTAGGATGACCTCATTCATGACAAGAGGTCGAAGGTACTCTTTCATCTTAGGAAGCCACTTGGTCTCAAATAATTCCTGAACTTCAGGATCAGCCTCAACTTTTTGGCCATGGAACTCCCACTCAACCAGAGAACCTGCTTTGGCAGCTTCCTCCTTGATGAGATACTCGCAAGTGCGCAGGTTCATGAAGACCTTTTCGCATACTGGGACAGGGCCTTCGATGTGTGACTCATAAAGTTGCTTATTGTAGAACTTAAGGTAAAGCACATTAAAGTAGTTTCCTAGATTGATGGTACCCATGACAGGGACTCCTTGTATCCAGTGATGAGAGAACTTGTGGCGATGACCCTGGATGACACCGTTGACGGTTCCTGTAGGGATTGATTTGAGGAGCATAGACATCTAGTCAGTCATATCACAATTGCTCTCCTGGATAGTGCTTTCCCACCAAATGTCATAAGTGTTGTCAGCATCACAAGAGTTTCCAATGTGGCTGAGGAGCAGTACTGCATGGGCCCCCTGTTTTCTCAAAAGCTGGCTCTATTTGATGAGAATCGAAGAGTATTCTTCGAATTTGTATTTTGGAAAAAGACCCTAGTTGAATGCAGCAGTAGACGAGGTAGTTTCCTTGGTGGCTAGTCCAACAACTCCGATTTTGATACCAGAATCAAGAGTGAACAGCCAGACGTTCTTCTGTTTAGGGAGAAAATCTTCTTCTCCACTCTAGGATTTCAGGTTTGCTGCCAAATTATAAGAACCGTCTTGTTTATTCATCCAGTAGGGAAACAAAAAGTCAGGTCCAAAGTCAAACTCATGATTGCCGATGGCTGAACTGTCTACTTGTGTGCTTTTGAAATAATCGTTCATGATCTATCCTGAGCTGATGAGAGGGGAAGCTTCGATTCCGCCTTGAAATTGATCTCCAGCATCCAGATAAAGAAAATTACCAGGGTGTTGCTCACGAATTGTGTTGATCATGGAGGCCATGTACTGTAGACCTCCTTGAGTATAGGTCTAGCCAGTGTCAGTTCTAAAGAGATTAGTGGGGAAAGCTGATCCATGAATATCATTTGTTCCCACGATAGCGACTGTTACGAAGGGGTTCTGCTGGATATAGGCTGAGCTTAGCAGCAGAAGCATACTGACGACAACAAACACTCTCATAAATAAATATTATGATATCTCAGCTCAACAGAAGGACTGAAGGGAGGGATTCCACAACAATGGGCGAAACAGAGGAAGAAAGAAGTGATAGATTTTACATGAGAATATGGAATATTTTCAACTACCGAATACTATAAATGATTGGTGACGTTGAACTGTGAGGTTGACTTTTTGGACATAAATGACATAAGACCCCAACATTATTATGGGTGGTGATTAGTGTTATTATTTGAAATGATTTAATCTCATTTGTGATATATTTGATTAATGCAGAGAATCAACGAGTCCGATGTCAAGGTGACCAAAGACGATCAAACTCAAATCAACAACTTCAGCAAACTCTACCAACACAGACAGGAGATCGACTAGACTCTTGTTAGACTCAGGTAAAGAGTCAGCCAGCACCAGGACACGTTGGACGAGACAGAGATGAACGACGATGACGAAGTGCTTCGGTACAGGTTCGGGTCATGCTTCTTCAGATTGCCCAGTAGTTATGCTGTTACTTAGCCAAGCAAGTGAGAGATTTGGTGGAGAAGGAGATTGCAAAGGTCAAGGAGGAGTAAAGAAGGAATGCCAAAGACAAGGAGGATACTGAGAAAAGAATGAAGAAGTTAAAGGCTACCCTTTATAGCAAATTTGGTAACTCCATCAACCTGGAAGACTGATTGCACTGAGCCTTGTTGTATGTTGCCATAATTGAATAAAAGAAAATATATATTTGAGCCAACCTAATCAGGCGAGCTACAAGTTGTCTTTATCTTTGATTTCTGGCTCCTTCTTGATCTCCACTGTGACATTTTTTGGTGCCACCTTTTTCTGGGACAACTTGTTGCCGCCTAGCTCGACCCACATTTCTTGAAAGGCTGGATCTTCTTGAACCTCCTAGCTGTCATCGGGCCACTCGATCTGGTATGTATTCTGAGCATCGGCCAGCACTCCCCTCCAATCTTTGTCTTCAAGAGCCTCCTGAACTTCCCGAATGTACTTGTTGGAATCGTCAAGTACTTAGATGGTCTGAATGAAGACAGATGTACATCTTTGTTGAGCTGGCTCATTTCAACTTCTGCTAGTTTATCGTTGACGAGATTAAGTCGGACTTATCCTTGCTCGACTGCATTCATAAGTTGTTTTTTGGCTTTGAGCAGAGGCACCAAAGCCTTTTTGTTGTTGGTCTCCTGATACTCTGGCAGTTTGGCTTGGATTTGTAAGTCAAGTTGAGCGATGTCAGCATTTTTTCTGCTGATGAATGTTTTGATTCGATCACGAGCTTGTTTGAGTTTCATTTTGACGACATCGACGTTATCGACCTGCATTTGGGCCTGGCTTTTTTTGGAGATTTATTTCGATGCTGGCTCCTTTTACCTGTTGAAACAAATGCCTCCCATTAATATCAATATTATCGCACCCTCATTAATACTGGCCATCAACTATCTTTCAGCTATCTGTAAAAGTATAAAGCAACTCTCATCTTCAAAAGGTTGAAATACCTTAAAAAACTATAATAATTTTGTGAATCAGATTGACCTGCCACTTGGCCAGACAAATCATCATATTAGAAAATCAATTATAAAATCTAGAAGAGTGAGCATTAAACAATACTAGTTGATCTTTGATCCTGAAAAAAGGATCGGACTTGTGAAGCAATCAGAAAAACTGATAGTTTAGACGTTTGTATAATATAGTGATGCCACCTGAGGAAACTAAGCCTCCCCCGAAATCACAATTCAAAGCATCGGAAGTTGCATAGGCACCCAACTATCACATCTACTCTCGCTCTTTCTGCGGGTTCCTCATTGCATAGCCTCAAAAATATATCGGAACTCATGTCCTTGTCATCTGCCTCATGGCTCTGTACTATGCAGTCTGCGGGTGGAGAGTTCCCAGAGCATTGCTTGCAGTCACAGCAGCAGCCCACCTGCTTGGTGTCATTTTATTGTTAGTCTTGGGCATCAAGGACCCTGGATTCGTTGCCAAGATATACCCTGAATACGAGAGAAAGGAGTTGAAGAAGATCCCCATGAGTGAATAGTACTCGAGTGGAGCTGTACGAGATTATCAGCGTATATATCCGATGGTCATAAAGACTCACTTCCTTAGGATAAAATTTTGCCAGAACTGTCTTATCTTCAGACCACCCAGGACCTCACATTGCTACGAGTGCAACATGTGTGTCTAGAGATTCGATCATCACTGTCCGTGGATAGGGACCTGTGTCGGTAGAGGAAACTATGGTACTTTTCTGGCTTTCGTGGCAACCTTATGGGTGCTATCAGTATTAGCAATCATTCAGAGTATTCTAGTGATGGCTTGGGAAGGCCCATCCAATGCTGGTGCTTTCTACCCCTGCCTCTTGCTGACATTGCTGGCCTTCATGTCCTTTCTCTTCTTGTGCTCCCTCTTCTTCTTTCATATATTCCTGAGCGTTAAAAATCAAACGACCAACTAGTTCTGTAAGGATACCTGGGATCGAGTTGCCGGCAATCCTTTTTACAAGTACTTTGTAACTTATTCAGGAATATGTTGATAAAAAATGTAACGAAGGCTGTGGCAGGCAGCAGATGGCAAAAGGCGGACCCTGATGAGGAGTTGGTGGACAGATTTGGAAGTGATATGAACAGAGGAAGTAACGAGGTGGCAGCAGAAGTAAGGCAGGTTCCTTTTGGTGAGACGAGTGAGGCCGGTCTGAAGAAGGAGCCCTAGACAAAGAATCATGATTTGTGAGGGTCAATAGGAGCTTCATGATGGATCATATGATTAATGCTGATGAATCGTATAGACAATATAAAATAGACAGGATCAGAGAGTCGAGCGGGTTTCCTCATGCATTTCACTATCTGAGTCGAAGTGTAGAGTCTTTATTTTTTTGGCTAATAGCTCTAAGTTGTCTTACTAGTTGCTGTCCAGAGATTCCAAAACACTCGGTATTCTTATTCTCTTAGGTAAGGCCTTCTCGATCGACCAAAATTCAATATTATTCCTATCTTACTCATGCTCAATATCCATCGAGCTCTAGGTAGGAGCAATAAGGGCAATTTGCGAGTCCAAGAAGATGGAGGTGTTTTCGATGATTAATTTCCAGAAGTTACTCCGGTTGAAGTGGTAGTTCCAGGCTGCCTTTCTGTTGAGGGGGTTGTTGGGGACAAAGTAACAATTGGGCTCAATGATGAGGTACTTTAACTGATTGAGGACCATTTGGAATCTTGGATAAAAACAATTATACTCTCTTGTGGGGTTCCATTCAGCAATCAGCTCCTTTGATATGAACTCACAGCTGAAAATGTTTATGTTAGGGTGGAAGATGCGTCTGTCGTTATATACCTTTGGTCTCTACATACACTCCAGAGTGTTGACGTAGATCTTAGGCCTGAACTATATGCCTTGATAGGAGCCTATCTTTGGGCAACAGAAGGTCTAAAGGACTATGATGCTTCCTCGGAGATCGTAGTTCCTGTTAATGCAAAAGGTGCAGTGCTCGTCTGAGATGTCAAATTTTGTCTTTTCAAGCTCCTCTTCAAGCCACTTGACGAAGCCAGATTTCATGGCTGCGACTTCGATACTTTTTTTGAGCTGCTTTCGATTGATCATGCCTCTTTATATATAAGCCTTATATCCCCGCCGTACTCGATATCATAAAAAGTCATGGAAAATATTCCATCATTAAAGGGTGTCCCTGATCACTCTCGCAGCCTTGATTTTAGTATCTTTGTGGATAGATCTTTGTCTTCAAAAGTAACAGGAATGCTCCTTGAGGCGTAGTCTTCGTATTAGATGTTGAAAGTTTTGCCAGATGGGCACTAATGTATCATAACATGTCTGCTGGGCAGGTTGTTAGCTCAATTTCCTGCAAATCAGATCTATCTTGCCTTCCATTCCTTATTTGCAATGACTTCCTTTTGAATACCCCTACTGCTCCTTAAGTTTGTTCTACTTCTGCTGCTTTGTACTTTTATCATCTTCCGATAAATCAATAATATCGTCCTCCTTGAAGGTAAGATTATTGACAGGTGATAATTAGCTGATGTTAGCTATTAATATCAGAATGTATAAAAGTTAAGCATCACTTTACTGGCGGCAGTTTTAGCATTCTTGTTTAAAATATCGGTTAATCAAGTTAGGCAGCTTTGTAATATCATGAACATCGTTCAGGATTGGCCCTCTCCTGGTAGACTTTATATGGACCTTCATTTTCACAGTGATTAAAATACAGTCCCGACGGTAAACCCCCAAGCACAGACATCGCCTCCCAATGCACTTTCGATAAAGGATACCCCCCTATTTGTAACAGCTTGAATATTGATATTTTTTCATCCTTTGTATCATACCATCTCATTGAGTCAGACTTCAGAAGGGGAGCTAGCAGAAGGATCCTCATTCCTTATCAAGATTATGGCCTGAAAGGATGGTTTTCAGGACCGGAGTCGAAGCTGAAGAGGTGATTATGTGGAGCTGGGAGTCGAGTATTCTCCAGGATCCAGGCCAAATTCAATCTAAAAACAATCAAAAACAAAGGAAACCGCAAGTAAAAAGTGTTTGGAGACCTATTGAGGGCACAACGTCACTGTTGTGAGTTTATTACATGGCAAAACTCTCGAGTATTATATTAAATTGAATTTGAGGCCATCTAACTCCAGGATGAAGAGCGTTCCCCAAAAAGCACCCGAAAGCAACCGAAATCACTAAAATCAATAAAACATGAGTGAGGATCATGGAAATAGGTCCTCCTCCCCCAAAATATCAAATTAGGGAAGCAAAGTCATCGAAAAGGGATCATAATTCCTTTTATCTAAATCATAAAAACCTAAACGGGGAAGGCCTAAACTCCTCGACCACGAACGCAAAGAGCGTTACTAACCCAACGAAACTAAATAAAAAGGACCTCGGAGAAAAGAAGTGCCTCGCAGGGAATCAGCTCCTGAAAATTTACAGACTATTGATAGTTTTCGAGGCAAATAATATTAGGGTTTAAATAAACAGATATAAAAGGCTGAAACTGGAAAAAACATCAGGGCAGCCAAGGAAAAGAATGGCCCCGCTTCCAGGTACATTGTCACATCACACAGAGATAACGAGCCCGAGAAGAAGAGCAAGCAGGATCGAAAATAAGCCAAGAAGGCATAAAAAAATAGGGACTTGACTCCTCCCATCCGAGAAGAGCCCAGTTAAGAGATATCTTCCCTCAAAAAGGAAGAGTCCTCTGTATTCCCTCAATAAATTCTGTAAATTTTTCGAGAGAAATACCCTTTCTATCTGTTGGGAGGTAGCTCAATAGTGTTTCCCATTGAAGACACCCTTCTGTAGACTTATCCAATCCTAAAGACAAAACCAGGATAGATGAGGCCAGAACTTTCGACTGACATCATGGAGAGCCTTCCTGACACATTTAATAAAGAGCTTCAGATCTGGAACATCCTTGTGGAAAATGCCTCCTTTTTCGCAATCAAAGATGAACTAAAGGTATCGGATATCTATCAGCTTGTAAATATTTTTTGATTTTAGTTTAGCGGCAACCCGATGAGCGAATAAGGCAAAAGATTGTGGAAGGGCTTTGCTCGTTTTTATTTAAACGACATACTATATCATAGATATGAGGACTCGAGCAATGAGGATTACTATTCCTTCATATCTTTGTGGCGCTATACAGATGAAAACAGCTTTCTGGATAGACTTTTCCATACAAACTGGAATAAATTCTTTCTTTTTTACATCAGACTCACTAAACATCACTATCATAATGCTGCCATCATTGCTGAACTGGCCCATTTCGAATAAATGATCGAGAAAGATATCAAAATTGGTAAATTTACTCTACCAGAGTCATACTCAGAATTACTGGATTACATAATTCTTCTTATCGACATGTGCTTCTAGACGCATACATTCAAGACTCTCATTAACGGAAAGATGGTGTTTTTCAGAGACAACAACAAAATCAAGAACTAGTTGCTGGAGGAGAAAAAGGCTCATGAAAATAATCTTTGGGAGCTGAAGGATTCTGACAAAATTTTGCTCAAAAGAGAGAAGGTAGCAAGGAAGGCTCTAAAAAAAGATGCCAAAGCGAGCATTGATAAGACCAATGAATACCAGAAGGAAATTGATTAGATCAATGATGAAAGGACGACCATCATGAACCGAAAATTATTCTACAACCAAAAGATCGTAGATATTGACAACAAAATATATGAGTTGTGCTGTCTCCCTGAGTTCTCTAATGTATGGCTTTTGGGAGAGGACAGAAATAGGAATCTCTACTGGTTTGTCAGATAACACGACGAATAGATATACTTCGAAGATCACCAGACAGGAGAGTGGAAAAGAATCAAAGGAGACAATATTGAGAAATTGCACCAAAGTCTCAATAACAGAGGCATCAGATAAAGAAAGCTTTTTGAGAAAATTCTATACTATAAACAACTTGGGTACATCAAGACTTGCAAAAGTGCTGAATTCACAGTTTCAATGGAATGTGAATAGAACCTTTAAGAGAAACAAAAAAAAATAATTTAAGAAGAAAAGGTCGATAATGAGGCTCCTAAGAAGTTAGCAGACATGACAGAATTTGACAGGTTCGTTTATGGGGAGTATAAGCTAGCAACTCCGGAGATCATCAGACTGATGATTGTCAAGAGCTAATGGCTGATGACCAAATATCTCTATGAGAGAAACTCTCGCTGGATCGGTGAAGAGAGGCGCCAATAGTACGTACCTTATTGACTTATTCAGATAGCAAAAATGAACAGTTTCGATCTTGTCAACAACTGCGACTACAGTTCCCTCACAACTGAGCTGCGACTCTTCAACTAGAAAATTTGCGTGGTGGAGATAAATATCAAGATCGTCAACGAGAATGAATCCCAGGAGGTCAAGACCAGAAAAATTCAGAGTAGTAATCCATTTATTCAGCTAAAATATGGGGCATCAACGAAAAATACAAACACTTCTGGTATGACTACTCACGAAGGTGCAAAAATTTGTCAGATCTGCACTTCTTGGTATCCGTACTTTACCTCACAATAGAAAGATACGTCACTAAAACCAGAAAACCAAACAACACTAAATACTTTTTCAAAACTGTTGAATTCGGAGAGGCTCCTTATCTCTGTGAGGCCTGCGAGGGTGCCGGAGAACTCACAAATTGTCCCGATTGCTAACAACTGTTCCATCCTGAGTGCCTGAGTAAGCACAGACACGATTGTGCTCGCAAGATCAGAGATGTCGATATGTTTGTCGAGTTGGGCGATCCGGTTCCTCAGGTTTGTGACTGATCATCTATTAACTATCCTCTAGCCATCATACATATTGATAGATGGATTGATGTATATATGAATATCAGGTGATAGCTTTGAGAGCTCTCAGTTTTTCCTCCTCGCTGCCCTTGAAGATGTACTATTCGTTGAGGTAATTGATGATCATCAGGTTGTTGGAGGTCAAATTTTCAAGATTAATGAAGGCCCTCTCGAATTGTCGAGTCATTTAGTTGTAAAAGTCTATTTCTGACTCAGAAACACTCGCCATACTCTGCAACCTCCGACAATGTCTGAACTTGAGCATCAGCTTTCTTTCCTTCATTTGCTATCTCACTCTCGTTTTTCTCTTATGATTAAGCCACATCCTCCATACACTTTATCGAATGAACTATCCAGCCACTTGTCTCAGCTCTGTATGCTTCTAGAGTCTTTTAAGAATGTTCAAGGTCTGAGATTCGTTTCTGTTCATGGCAAAGGCCTGAGTCAATACGACGACCATAACAGACACAATTAGGACTCCCCAACTGACACAAGCTGCAGCAATCAGTCTTCCAATTTAAGTCTTTGGGTTATAGTCTCCGTATCCTACTGTGGTCATGGTGATGACGGTCATCCAGAGCATGTTGGTATAGGTCGTGGCAGGAGAGGTGGTATAGATGACGGTCTCTGCTATTCTGAAGGCAAAGGTGAACATAAGGACAGAGATGAAAAATATTGTGGCGACAAAGCAGAAAGGGTTATCTTTGAAAATTGATCGAAGACAGAACAGCAGACCGGGGTAAGCTCCATATAGTTTGCATATTCTGCCAGATCGAGGGGACATGTATTGACTTCTGATCAAAGCTGCAGTTCCGAAGTAGGACACTCGAAAGCAGGCGAGGATAATCATGATGTAGTTGACTTTATATTGGTAGTCGGTGTTTATTCCTGATGATGGGTCGACGTAGTTGAGAGATACGTTGACATCTTCCAGAGCTCCAAAAGGCATTATCAGACACATCGATAGTCTTTTGATGAGATCGAAAGTTTCGTAGCCTTGTTATTTTTCTACCTTGCTCCAAGGCTAGAAGTGACGAATGATGATGACAAAGGCGGCAAGTCCTCCACAGGCTTGACTTCCTCTCAGGAACCATAAAACATAGGCGTTTTGCTTGATGTCCATTTCGAACTGAATAAGATGGTAGCGTACGTAACAGTGAAGGATGAGCAGTTGGAGAAAGAACAGAATGCTGAGAGTCTGATCGAGAGTGGCTGCACTTTCGTAGAAGCGTTGGTTTGCGGATCCATTGAAGATTTGCTCAGAAATTGTTGTTTTTTATGCTGAAGGGGTCGTCATGATGCTCGTTTTCAACTAAACCAACTTGTTCGATACACTTTTTCCACTAGAAATCATCGAAAATATAGTTATAAATTTGCTTGAGAATATGGTCGACCTGGAATGATATTACGTCAATTTAATCTTTTATGAAGAAGACTGTATATAGATCTATTATGATTGACAATAACTGTTCTTTTTAGACTGAGTATTATATCTTAATATCCTATGGGACAGAAGGGGTCAAAGTAAAATCCAGACGTTGCTGTTGAAGACGTGGTATATGAGCCGGTGCCTTACACTGAAGAGGAAAAAAGCAAAGCAGAAGTATATGTCTGTCTATCTAGAATAGTCCCAACAAGCCACTTCCGGGATATGCTCATTTTCGGGACAGACGACCAAAGATGTATCCCGAGGCAGAAAAAACATACCAAAAAGTCCAGAAAAACCTGGGTATTTGTTGAATTAGACTTAGAAACCCCTCCTGAGAGAGGTGAGGAGCTGCCAGTATATGAGCTAGCAACCATGCCTGGATGTTTCTACCATGGAGAGTGGAAAAAAGGCAGACCTCATGGCCTTGGTAGGTTGTACGGAATTAACGGTATCTTTTACCAGGGAGGTTTTGAGGGAGGAGTGGCTACATGCAAGATGGGTCTGTTTATTTACCCTGACGGGAGCTATTACTAAGGAATGTTCAAAGACAACGCCTTTCACGGCACAGGCACCTTCTACTATGTCCCCAATGGGACTGTATATGGTGGTTCTTGGCGATAGGACAGGCCCAATGGAACAGGAAGGGAGCAATACAAGGACGGCAGCAAATACGAGGGCAATTTCTTGAATGGGAAGAAACATGGGCAAGGCAAGTACACTTTTGCTGACGGGAAAATCTACAAGGGAGAGTTTGAGAACGGTCACATTCATGGAACTGGAAGGATGATGATCAAGGGTAAAAAATCAACATTTCTTGGAGTTTTTGAGAATGGAAGGAAAACATCAACCAAGATCGAAAGAACCGACAAGGACCAAAAAATAGGAGGAGCCTTAGTATCAGACAAAGAACTCCAGGATACAGGAAAACTTACCACATAATATGGTACCTACGAGGGAAAATTTGTCAACGGGCTCATGCACGACAGGAACGCAACCTTCACTTACTTTGACGGTCATGTCTACGTTGGCCCCTTTGAGTATGGATAAATGCACGGCGAAGGAATGATCAGCAGTGGGGGAGGCCACACGATCAGAGGAAAATGGGAGAGAGGTCGCAATGTGTCCATCATCAGCATCAAAAACAGCAATGCTTGATAGGCCTTCCATAGTATTTACAGCTATTATCAGTATCATCTATCAGTATCAGTATCATCCAGTTATTAAGTGCATGCTATTAAGAACACAATTATCGATGGGGTATTCAGTGGATGACTTATCATTTGTAGTTTTAATAATAGAAATGAACTCATCAAGAAGCAACCCCTACAACCCTTACGAACTACCCGGAAGGCCATAAAGCTCACGATTGCCTGTTACACTCCAGCAATCACCATTTCTCCAGCCCAGCAACTCCCAAGTCGACTCCTACTATTACTCGCATCAGCAGCCAAAAAACAAAAAATAATACGGCATGTTCAGCAAAAGGTACCTCCCCAAATAGAACCAAATGTCAGCGAGCAGGTCAAGAGTATCGCAGTATCAAATGATGAGCCAGCATAATATGAGTATGAGTGGACTGCTGCCATAGGAAAGATTATACTCAGAAGAGATGCTCTTTTTGTTAGGAGAGGAAGATAATAATCTCTCGTACTTCAAGGATAAAATTTAAGGGGAAAAAGGCAGACTAACACGTGATTTTGAAAATGTCCGCAAACAACTGTAGCACATTGTCGCCGATCTGTAAGGTTCAATTTCAGCAGAACTGGATCAGATCTACACATACTTTCTTAATAAGTACAGTGAGTTCAAAAAGCACATGGTGGCATTAAGATAAATCAGGAGAAGCCTTCTCAGTTAGTTGCCTCAAGAACAGGACGACTACTTGACTCGCCTCAACCAGCCCAGAGGAGCAGCTTCTAACAGAGATTTGCTCTCAGATATCGAAAAAGATGCTCAACTGTTCAGAACACAAAAAATATACTCGCAAATCAGCTAGATGCAGAAGGATAATGCAGGGCCTGCTCATAGAATTGCCATATAACTCATAGCTCTTGGAGGGCTAGAGGTCAGCTATTATCAGTAAAGCTAGTGTGGAAAGATGCTTGAAGGTCTTGTCGAGAGTATTCAGAAGTAAGCCAAAGAGGCATACCCGAACATTCGGGGTGTCTTTGTCACTCAGCCTTAAGATGTCTCTCCTCAAGAAAATGTCCTCAATGGGATATCCGAGTACGCCCCTCCTGAGCAGGATGAAGGAATCAGAACTTTTAGAAGTGCGGATGCCAAAGATGCATTCAGAGGCATCCAGAGTCCTCGAAAGGATACACTCAAGCCTCAGCATGAATGGTCCATTTAGGGCTCCCGAAAAGTCAACAGGCCTGGGAGTTCTGGCTCAGATATACCGAGTGGCCTTTCGAAGTACAGTCGCATCAGAGACAAGGATGACAATCCCGTCTCAGACATCAAAAGGAGCCAGTCGAGAAATTATCATATGGGCAACCTCAAAGAGCCAGGCTCCCACATCTCCTTTAAAGTGACTCCTGATCAGCAAAACTTAACAGCTGAGTGGCTATAGGACCTCTCCATGCGTGAGATAGGAACCATTTAAATTCAGCAATACACCAACGACTCTTTGCTATGTTGCGTCTTTGCCTGTAGCGGGTCAGTTCTGGTGGTAGGAGGTAAGGACGCAAAGCTGAGGGTCTTTGAGACGAGCACAGGCAACCTTTTGCATACTTTGTCATGTCACAAAGCCAGTATTTGTTCTTTGTGCAATCATGGTTCATTGGTAAGTTCTGGAGGTGACAACAACTGCAATTCTCTGGTGACTTGGGATGTGAGGTCATGGTCGGTGAGGAACAAAGTTCAGCTCCACTCGGCAGCAGTCACTTGCATCGTAGATCTTCAGGATGGAGTCAACTTGGCCTCAGCAGGCTACGATAGAAAGATCAACATATTCAACCACAAGAGAGGAGTGGCTATTTTGTCAGCCACCAACAAAACTGGAATCGGTTGCATGACATTAGCCGGCGACCGAGAAAGATTAGTCACTTCTGCCCTCGATAACTCCATAGCAGTCTGGTATTTGACTAGATAAGTAACTCAGTTTTTATTCAGGGCTCATCAATAACAAACATAACACTAGAGAAGCAATTTATCAACAACGCCTTAGTCTGTTCTTTAAAGGCACTGACCATCAAGGGAAACTTCATCGTAGTCGGAACCAAATAAAGTAAAATTCAGATCATCAACTTGCTGACAGGTTAGACTCACAAAAAATTGTCAGTGGGGACAACGCCAGTGGTCGAGTTGCTGGTGCTTGAAAGGCAGAGTAAGGCAGAGTAACCTCTGGTGTTAAGTTGCATGCCGAAAGAGAAATCATTTGTGCTGACCAAGACAGATACAGGTAATAGCAGTTTGGTGGATGTTAAAGGGCGACTAAATGTGGAATTTGGATGTGGAATTGGTCCTAAGGTAGTGTTGTCTGACAATGGACTGATGGCAATTTTATCCCAATCGTCTCACACCAAGCAAGTTCTGCTGTATCAACTCACTCCTCTATGATACTCCTTGATAATTATACATCCTATTGATAATTAATTATATGGACACAAACTAAGCAATAAAACGGCTGCAAGACAAACTGCGAACAATAATCCAGTCGAAAAAGGAACAATCTCTTTCGACTCCCAGAGTTACACTAGACTGGAAACATGCTGAACTCTCTCTCCTCGACTCTTTGCATTCATAATAGATGCTTGAAGTTGTCATATAATTCCAGAAAGTATGTGTGAGCCAAAAAGTGGCCTGTTTTCATTCTTATTTTGTTATGAAATGGGCTTAAAGCCAACCTGAAGGATCAGTTTAAGCATTAAAAGGAGAAAGTAGAGTGTTAGAGGGTGGACTGTCAAAGTACCAGTCTATTTGTGGTTATGTCAGAATGAGATAGCATCTGGTTGGGAAAGTAGGTCAGTTCACGGGTAACTACCTCAAGGCTCTCTTCTAAGACATAGATGACATTCGTTTCTTGAATTTTGAGATAGTCAATCTAATCGAATCTTGGAAACAGCAGTGGAGGAGCTCATCAAGTGAGCCAGTCTTCTACTCTGCAGGAATGAACTATATATTGAAAATGGCTAACGATAATGCTGACCTCATCAATCTTGCCAATTTCAAAAAAACAAAGTTCATTTCTCCTCCCAATCCATTCTTCCTGTCAGAGGATGGCAATCTGACCTCGATGGCTCCCAATCAGAAAGAACAGATTGACAGATGCCTCACCTTCATCAACAAAGAAAGAGCTATTGACCTTCGTTTGGCAGTGGAAGGAGCTCCTTTTGTTCTCAGCTCAAAAGATAAACGAGCCCTTGAAAAAAGGAATCCCAAACGGAAGGTCGAGTCGAACGAGATTAGTTTCACAAGAGAGGCCAAGTAGGAGATGGACTCTAAAAGGGAGAGCTAGATTAGAAGTATTTATGCGATAAAGTCATCAGTGTCATCATCTCGACTCAGAGCTCATAAAGAAAGCCAACTAGCCCAAAATAGAAAATTGTCACAGCAACACCGATAAGTAGACACCCGAGCTTACGCTTCCGAAAACAAAAAAGATTAGCCGAAAGTAAAGCAGCCAAACTATTCGAGCATTAATTCTTCTCAAAACAAGGTCGGGAGAAAAAGTATTTCTCCTAAAAAATAGTCAGAGTAAAGGAAAAGTACAACGACCCTGAAGATATCCAAGGCCAAGACTGTATATCCAAACAACTCAGAAGTAGCCAAAAGCAGTCGAGTCAGTTCAGGAAGCGATAGATTAAGGTCGACAATTTAAAAGGCTCTTCGGCCCAGTCATCCTTCCAGGTAGGTGAGGTAAATCAAGCCAAAGATAAAAATGCTGGAGGAGAAGGAAAGCTCGCCTGATGAAATCACTAATTCTATCCTGGCCTACTCACTAGACAGCTTAATGCCAGGAGGCAACAAAAAGAACAGCACTTTCTACAAATCTATCGAACCGATTATTTAAGAAGAGACCCCCAAGCCTTCTAACATCATTAAGCAAGAATAATAGGAAGATGATCTGGAGAGCAGTCTTCCGAGAAAGACATCCATGACTCAGGTAGATTTTAATTTACGAAAACCTCGTAGACTTCAATCTAAATCCCCAAACAGACCTAAGCAGCCCAAAAACAACGAAATGAGTCATACTGTCAGTAATGAGTTAGGAAAAAAATAATCAGATATCAGAACTCTCAACAATAATTTGAAAAATTTCACAATCATAAATATATATGGAAACAAAGTGTCCAAACACCATCACTCGCAATCCAAAATAAGCCGGCCCGAACCATCTGCCAATCTGCAATCATCCTTCATCACTGAAATTGAAGAAAAAAGGCAG
>Ga0100402_1003920_pt1 | contig 15962 bp, 10 predicted proteins | sample CryGeyme20150102_FD_80419 | JGI IMG/M metagenome (GOLD analysis project Ga0100402, IMG submission 80419) | Groundwater microbial communities from Crystal Geyser aquifers in Utah, USA - Crystal Geyser metaG 2015-0102 | ecosystem: Environmental > Aquatic > Deep subsurface > Groundwater | place...
ATTACGTGAACGCCGTTTTGCAGAAGTAGTACGTTTAGAAATTGACTCAGACACGCCCTATCATGTTAAAGAATTACTCATAGAAAACATGAGAATTTCGTGGGCTGATGTGTTCGAAATGTCTGGTCCTATCGGACTTGTGGATTGTATGCAAATCGCAGAAATGCCAGGTTATGATGAGCATAAATTTAGATCGTGGACACCTACTTTGCATCCAGTATTTCATCACGAGTGGGATGAAGATGCGCCAGATTTATTTAATATTATTAAGCGTGGCGATTTTATGGTGCATCACCCCTATCAAAGTTTTGCAACTTCGGTACAGCGATTTATTGAAGATGCAGCTTGTGACCCCAAAGTACTTGCCATAAAACAAACCTTATACAGAACTTCCAAAGATTCTCCTTTAATGCATGCTTTAATGAAAGCAGCAAATATGGGAAAGCAAGTAGCTGTTTTAGTAGAACTTAAAGCTCGCTTTGATGAAGAAAGAAATATTGAATGGGCGCACAAGCTCGAAAAAGCAGGTGTGCATGTCGCTTACGGTTTACCTGGCTTGAAAATTCACACAAAATTAACGTACGTAGTTCGGGAAGAAGAAAATGAACTTAGACGTTATGTACATATTGGAACAGGAAATTATCACCCAAAAACAGCGCAACTTTATGAAGATTTAGGCTTGTTTACATGTGATGAAACCATTGCTTCCGATGTCTCAAGTTTATTCAACTTCTTAACAGGTTATGCTCCTGAGCAGCAATACCGAAAATTAGTTGTTGCACCAAAATACATGCGTAAAACGTGGAATTCTTTAATTGATAATGAGATTGCAGAAGCTAAAGAAGGAAGACCAGCCCGGATTATTGCAAAAATGAATAGTCTTGAAGATCCTGCAATTATCGAAAAATTATACGAAGCTTCAAAAGCTGGTGTAAGTATTGATGTAATTGTGCGTGGTGTTTGCCGTTTAAAAGCACAAGTTCCTGGTTTGAGTGAAAATATTAGAATTCACTCCATTTTAGGCCGTTTCCTTGAGCATTCAAGAATATTTTATTTTTTGAATAAAGGTCAACACAATTATTTTATCGGTTCTGCAGATTGGATGCATAGAAATCTTGACGCACGCGTTGAGGCTGTTGTTCCAATCGAACATCCGAATCTAAAACAATATCTACAGTTTATGCTTAACGTTTATTTGCGAGATAATGATCAAAGATGGTTATTAGATGCAAATGGTAAATATGCAAAAGTAGAAAAAGAAGCTGATTCTGTTGAAATTAGAACGCATCAGATTTTTATGAATCATGCCTTGCATTCTATGGATCCGATTGCTTCAGGAGCTTCAACGAAATAAGAAATAAGTCGATTTCTTATTGAATTGGTTTAGGCACAGGTTTCTTAATAACGGGATCTGTGCCATTATTTGGGTCGGTTTCAGGTTCATCAGCATTTTTCAAAAAAAATGGGAAGAGTAAATGTTGTGCTTTCATAGTGTATTTCTTTTCTGACAGTGATTAGTCTACGTAAAGATTTCTTGAATATAATGGTAAAAAGTAAGTTTAGAGTTATAAAGCTAAGAGTAGCTACGGTTTATTTAAGTATTATTTTTCTTCTAAGTATAGGTTGTCACTATCTAGAAGCTCAATCGCAAACAATTGCATATTCAAAAATTGAAAGCTTTTTAAAAGCAAAAAAGTTTGAAAAAGCTTTAATTTATGCAAAGAAAGAGATTGCTGATTTTTCAATAAAAGGAATAATTCCATTTCAGGAAATAAATCTTTTTAGGCGTTATTATAGGTTAAAAGATGAAGAAGAGTTGCTGATCAATTTGAGAACATTTTTGTCTGCTGATGATCAAAAAAAAGAGTTTTATCTTAGAATAGCAGTAAATCAACTTAGTCAACTTAAGTATTCTCAGAGCTTACTTTATCTCGATTCATTAACAACACAGGAATCTTATAAAAACGATAGTGAAACTCAAAGCAAAGTCTTAAGCTATAAAACAATCATCTATTCTGATTTAGGTTTATTCATTGTTTCGAATGAATGGGGCATAAAAGCATTAGATTTACTTATTCAGCGTAAGGATTCTATGGGCTATTATGATTTGACACAAACTATTGCTTATAACGATGTTCAATTAAGAAATTTCGATAAAGCCTTACGTTATTTTAATCAATCTGCGGCGTATTATAAACGAACGGAAAAAAAAGAAAATCTGATCAACAATTATCTTAATGTTGGTGATTTGTTTTGGTCTATGAATAGAGTTCCTGATGCTGAACGGAGTTTTTTACTTGCATTGGAATTAGCAAAATCACGAAATCAGCTAGATTTGCAAATATTGTCCTTGCGTTATTTAGGCATTGTAACTCAAACTGATGGAGATTTTCAAAAAGCTCAGCAATACATGCTTCAAGCAGAAAACCTAGTAAAAGAGAATAAGCTAAAATCTGAAGAGAGTCAGATTAAGCACACTCGGATGTTAATCGAAATTGAAGCAAAAAATTGGCAAGAAGCAGGCAATTTGATGAATTGGATTGATTCAGCAAACGCCTCTAATGTTCCAGAACTTCGGGTTCCAAAAATTTCGCGTCTTCGCTATTTGATTTCTCAAAACAAAATAAATGAAGCTAATATTGAATTAGAAAAAGAAGAAAAGGAATCCATTTATCCACTAAATCCTGTTCTTGAAGAATGGTTTCGCATTTGGATTCGAGGGTTGCAAAATCCAAAAGAAGCCGCAGTTTTACTTGAAAAAGTTTTAGAAAATGAGTCTATTCAAAAAAACAAGGCATTGGGTAGCGATTATCATAAAGCACTACTATCTGCTATTAATTCAGGAATTTTAAAAGAAGCTGTAGAGCCTATTTTTAATTCAACTCAGAATACAGCATTACTATTTAAAGTAAATGAGTTTATTAAAGGCGTTTTACTTAGTAATCGTTTAGGAAAAAATAATCAAATAGAATCTATTGAGTCCGATTCATTGAAATTGATGGCAAGACAACTGCAAGAACAGATTTCATTGATGAAATTAAGTAATAAAGGCATTGATGAAATTCAATTTTCAGAGCAAAAACTCACGACAATCTATGAAGACCTTAAAAAATGGCAAGCATCTTCAAGCACAGATGAGAAAATTTCATTAATGAATAGTGATGATGCTCAGCGTGAACTTTCGGAAAATCAACTATTTATTCATGTTTTAGAAACTGGAAATTCTTATCAAATATTACTACTTACACAAGAAAAAATCGTTCATCGTGTTCTGAAGAATAAAAAAGAGATTCAAGAACAAGTTCAGCAATTAATTGATAATTGTAAGAATCCTCGTGAAAAATGGAATTCAACTCTTAGTGAAAACCTGAGCGAATTGATTTTTCCAAGTAATGAAATTGAAATAGAAAATTTTGATGAACTTACGATTTCAGCTGATGGTATTTGGACAGCCTTTCCGTTCGAAACACTGATAAAATCGGGAAAATATCTAGCTGAAACACATAAAATTCGTTATATCTCAAGTTTTGCGGTGGCTAAAGGCTTAGATAAACTTCAAAATAAAACTCAATCTGATGAAATTCTGGTTTTTTCGAATCCTGAATACCCTGAAACAAGTTCTTGGCAATCATTAACTTTTTCAAAATTGGAAGCTGAATCCATTATAAAAAATTGGGACAAAGTACGTTTGTTTTCTGCCTCTGAAGCAACGATTTCAAATTTCAAAAATGAATTGAAAAAATCTAATTATTCTATAATCCATATTGCAAGCCATGGACATATGGATAAAACACCCGATAAAAATAGATTGATTTTTTCTTACAAAACGGATGAGTCAACAGCATTCTTTTTTCCTCATTCTCTAAGCTCGAATTCAATACATACAAAATTAGTTGTCTTAAGTGCGTGTGAAACGGCTGCAGGGCAATACATTGGAGGCGAGGGAATTTGGGGAATGCAGCGTTCGTGGATGAACGCCGGTGCGGAATCGGTTTTAGCCGGATTGTGGCAAGTGAACGACAAAAGCACAGCGCTGTTTATGGATTCATTTTACAGAAATCTCAAGGAGCAAGATTCGTGGATAAATCATAAAATATTGGATTTCTTTTCATCTGAACTGTCTTTTTCAGAAAGGGCGAAGTCGGTTTATGAAGCAAAAAAGAGCATGATATTGAACCAAGAATTTTCGCATCCCTATTATTGGGCAGGCTTAATGTATTTTGGTTTATGATTGATTTGTTGATTGCATTGCTAAGAAGTGCTTCAGGATTTCTTACCTTTAGGCAAAATTAAATTTACCTTCTATCTCGAAATATATGATTCATAATGATGTCCTCCGTTCAGTTCGTTACATGCTTGCTTTAAATGAGCAAAAAATGGTAGAAATTTTCAAGCTTGCTAACTTTGCTGCTAAGCCTTGGGAAATTACAGCGTTTATGAAAAAAGAAGAGGAAGACGGGTTTATCCATTGCCCAGATATCGTTATGGGTAATTTTTTAAATGGCTTAATTTATTTTAAACGCGGAAAAGACGAATCGCGTCCTGCACCAGAAGTGACCATTCCTGTAACCAATAACACTGTTTTAAAGAAACTACGTGTAGCTTTCGAATTGAAAGACACCGATATGCACGATATTTTTGCTTCTGTTGGTTTCCCGATTTCAAAACCGGAACTTAGTGCGTTTTTCCGAGCCGAAGGCTCAAGTAATTACAGGAATTGCGAAGACCAATATTTAAGAAATTTCTTAAAAGGTCTTACAATGAGAGTTCGCAAATAAGAAAATTGATTTCATAAGGCATGAATCAAATCATTGGGATTCTATCAAGACTTTCTCAGATTGTCTTGTTTTCTAACTTAAAATCGTCGGGATTAACCATTTTTATCTTATTAAGTGGTCTTCCTTTTGTGGGGTTTTGGTTTTTTGGATGGAGCCCACAAGTGCTTTTTATCAGTTATTTCATAGATCGCCTTATTTATTTGCTCTTTTATTTTTTATATGAATCAGTTGTTGGATTAAAATCAAAAAAAATGGAAGGGAAAGAGTTTGTTCGTTTAATATTCATTTATTTGGTCTCTAGTTACATGTTGCTTCAATTTTTGGGATTGTTGATGATGTTGTTTGGTTCTCTATTTGAAGAGAGTTCCTGGCTTGAAATTCAGCAAGTTAGCGCTGCAATTTTCTTATTGTATGGTTTCCAATGGATTACAAGTTTAAAAAGTCAAAATATTGAAGCATGGAAACCTACTTTTTTTAAGCAAACAGTTGGGATTATACTTATTTCTGGAGCTACCTTAATGATTTCGTTAGTAGCCGGAATCTTTCTTCGTAATGTGATCGATGGAACTTTTTTAGCTCCATTTTTTAAATCAGGTCTGGGAATAATGCTCTTTGCCTTTATTGGGATTCGTTTTATGATTGATGCTTGGTTTTTTATCCCGAAAAAGAAAAATTTAGAAGAGACTGCTTCTTAGCTTTTGCATAAGACAGATTAAAAGCTCAAAATCCCGTATTTTTAGAAACTATACACAAATTTAACCGACTCAACCGAAATGTCAGAATCCATAGTAGCTACTGCTGCCGAAAAAGAATTTATAGCTGAAGTAAAACAGCGACGTACTTTTGCCATTATTTCTCACCCAGATGCGGGGAAAACAACCTTGACCGAGAAATTGTTGCTTTATGGTGGAGCCATTCGGGAAGCAGGCTCAATCAAACAAAGAAAAGCGGCTAAGCATGCAGTTTCAGATTGGTTAGCTATTGAACAAGAACGTGGTATTTCGGTTACATCATCCGTTTTACGTTTTGAAAAAGACGGAATTAAATACAATTTATTAGATACTCCAGGTCACAAAGACTTTTCTGAAGACACATTGAGAACCTTAGTAGCGGCAGATTGCGCTTTAATGGTAATTGATGTGGCAAAAGGCGTTGAGGAACAAACAGAAAAATTATTTGAAGTATGTAGATTACGAGGAACGCCAGTAATTACGTTTGTGAATAAATGTGATCGTCCAGGTATGGAACCACTCGAAGTAATGAGCGACATTGAAAACAAATTGGGAATTCGTGCGGTAGCTGCTTCGTGGCCTATTGGTTACGGAAGCGAATTTCAAGGAGTGTATGATTTAATCGGTAAAGATTTACACTTGTACCAAAAAACAGATCACGGTTCAAAAGAAGCAGAAACAGTTGTCGCAAAATTAGAAGAAGGCTTAAATACAACGCCACTTTCTTCATCATTCAGAGAGCATTTGGCAGAAGAAATTATGCTCATTGAAGACGAAATTCATGAAATGGATTCCACCGAGTTTGATAATGGAAAAGTAACCCCAGTATTTTTCGGTTCAGCTTTGAACAACTTCGGTTTAGATATTTTCTTGAAATATTTTGAAAAATATGCGCCAATTCCACAAACGTATGAAGCTCGTGATGTAAATCAATACGAATTAACAAATTCATTCTCAGGTTTTGTATTTAAGTTGCAAGCAAATATGAATCCTGAACACCGAGATTGTACGGCGTTTATGCGCGTTGCAAGTGGTGTTTTTGAGCGTGGAATGATTGTTACTCACGAAGCCACAAATAAAGCGGTTCGAATGGCCTCGCCTCAAAGTTTAATGGCCGATGATAGACAAATTCTAGAAAAAGCGTATCCCGGTGATATCGTAGCTTTATTCAATCCCGGTTATTTTAAAATTGGTGATACTCTATTTCACTCCAATGCTGTTCGTTACGATGTAATTCCGTTGTTTACTCCTGAACATTTTATGAAAGTATTAACCAAAGATCCTTTCAAAAGAAAACAGTTCAGAGAAGGTTTAAATCAGCTTTCCGAAGAAGGTGTTGTTCATGTGTTTGAAGTGCCAAACGGAATGGGAAATGAATTGCTATTGGGAACAGTAGGAGCGCTTCAGTTTGATGTAGTAAAGCATAGAATGATGGCTGAGTACAAAGTTGTGATGGATATGCAACCAGCTAGTTTCCATGCAGCTAGATGGCTTCCTAACGATAACGTTGCAGCTCAACTAGAAAAGTCCTATTCAACAGATATTACTCGCGATTTGGAAGGAAATCCAATTGCCTTGTTCCAAAGTAATTATGCCTTAAGACAAGCCGAAGAAAAAGTAGGCGAGAAGAACTTGTTGAAATTCAAAACGAACTAAATATATCGTCATTCTGGGCTTGACCCAGAATCTCGGTCAAGAGAAGAAAGAAATTCATTCCATTACATTAAGCATAGCACATAAAAAACGATGGGCTAGGCCGGGATTCTGAATCAAGTTCAGGATGAGCGTGAGGTTTTGTCGTCATTCTGGGCTTGACCCAGAATCTCGGTCAATTTATGAATGTCGTGTTCAACTAAAATCTCGGCAAAGATGCAAAAATATTCTCCATTTGATAAAAAAGAATGAACGAAAACTCCCTTTGGCCAATAACCTTGAGTACGATGACGGAAGAAATTGATAGGGAAATTTCAAGATTTTTAAATGAACTAAAACCGTGATTTTAAAGTCAACGATGCCAAATCAGTTAGTGTATTGTTGTAACAGTTATGATAATCCTGAACTCAGTCTTTTACTTAATTAAAGTAATCGCTTTAGATTGATTCCCGAAATTAGATTTTACTAAAAGCCAATACGTTCCAGAACCTAAATGACTTGCATCAACTTGAACGTCATGTTTCCCGGAAGAGAAGATTTGCTGGGAAATATCTTTTACCAATCTGCCATTCACATCAAACAATTGTATGGAAACTTGACTTGATTGAGGCAAAGAAAAAGAAATTGTGGTGGTTGGGTTAAAAGGATTAGGATAAACCGAGTTTAGCTTAAATGTTAAGGATTCATTTTCAGAGAAATCATCAACAGAAGTTTGATTTAAAGTATAGAGTGATTCAAACTTTTCATTTCTATAAAACAGTAATTCATCTCTTGTTAAAGCATAAAATTCATTATTGAATAGTACCATTTCATAAACACCAAAAGGGACTTCAAAGAGTTGTGCGAAGGATTTACCTCTGTTTTCTGTAATAAAAACACCTTCAGAATTGAAAACGTGAAACGAATCTGCAGATTTTATAGAGCTATTTGTTTGTATTAATTTATACGAACTTGAAATTGGGTATTCATTGAGATCATTTAGATCAAGAATGTATGAATCAGGTTCTCGAATGAAAAGTAAATCTTCGTTGATGCGTTCAATAAAATTATTAGTTAGGTTCTCTTTTAACACTTGTGAAGAATCCCCATTTACAGATGTTCTAGTTAATTGGAAGGTATTCTGTTTACTATCTAGATATATATATGGAAATGGTTCAGTTTGAGCTAAAGCTGTTACCATTTTTCTTGGAACATAAGTAGAATCACTGAAATAAGTAGCTTCACAATAATTAGGCTTAATACAATCTCTTAATGAGTTCCAATTGTTTGCTAATGCTGAATCAATAGTAGCATAAGTATAAAAAACAGAGCCATCATAACTTGTGACAAAAAAACCATTTAATTCAGGTGCGTTTAGGTATTTAGTTCCCCAAGAGTCAAAATAAAGGAAGTTATTATCAGGAGATAACACGGTTAAGGTTTCATTTCCCCAAGAATAAAAAACAGATGATCGAACACCACATTCAAAACCAAACCCAGAATTTGAATAATACTCACCATAGAAATACTGATTGTTAGGCCCGAAAGTATCTGTTACTTGAATACCGAAATCGTAATTTGATTGAACCTCACCAGAATTTGTAATTGAATATGTTGTATAATAATTAGGGTCATACCAGTCGCTAGCTGCCTGATCACTTTTTTGATGAATCCAAGTTAATATTTCTTCTCCATTTGCATCAGTAGTGATAGATAATCCATAAATATAGTATTTATAATTATCCGTTTGTTGAGCAAAACAAGTTGTAAAACCAAGAAAAAGAAAAGTAATTAAAAGATGAAATTTCATATCATTTACCCTAATGAATTTATAAAATACATAAAGAATATATGAAATATCCTTATGCAAAACATAGACTTAGCCATCAAGATATAATTTTAGGTGTAAAAGCGCTTAAATCTGGGATAATAAGCAGAGGGAAATTCACGCGTGAATTAGAAGAACGATTGTGTGAAGAGACAGGTGCAACGTTTTGTGTTGCAGTTTCTTCAGGATCTGCGGCATTACATTGCGCTTATTTGGCGTTTGCAGATGAGTTTTCTCGGAAAAAAGAAGCAATTGGAGTGAATGAAAATTCAAATCCTTTGCAAAGAATATTTAATCATTCAAGGAAACTGATTTCATCTCCAATTACATTTGCTTCGGCCATAACGACTGGAGTTCTTACTGGATTTTCGCCAGAATTTTGTGATATTTTACCAGATGAACCTCAAATTGATACAAAATTAGTTCAGCAAAAACTAGAGGATTTAAAAACACAGGGTGAACAATCGATTATCGTTCCAACTGCTATGACTGGTCAATCTTATAATCAAAAAGAATTATACAGAATTGCTAAATCGTTCAATACACCAATCATTGCGGATCATTCACACAGTTTAGGAGCCTATATTTCTGATGAAAACGGCTTGTTACCCATGGCAAATACCCGTTATGCTGATTTAATTATTTTAAGTTTTCAGACGACAAAAGTGATTACGGGTGGCGGTGAAGGTGGCGCAATTCTTACAAACTCAGAAGAAACTTATAGAAAATTACTTGTGATTCGTTCGCATGGAATAGTTTATGAAAATCTACAGCGATCAAATATGGGCATTCACTACCACGAAATGCAGTTGCCTGGTTTAAATTATAGAATCACTGAAATGCAAGCTGCTTTATGTGTTTCTCAATTAAAACGAATTGGGCAAATTATCGAACAACGAAATATCGTAGCATCTTGGTACTATGAATTATTGCAAAAAGTTGAAAAAATAGAACTTCCTCAAATAAAAGACTCAATTCCAGCTTGGCATTTATTTGCAGTTCGGCTAAAAGAACGAAATCGCGTTGCAACGAAATTGCGTAAAAAAGGAATTGGAACTCAAGTTCATTATTTACCCGTTTATAAACATCCTTGGTTTGAACAAAATGGTTTTGTTCCGAAAGAGAATTGTATAAATGCGGAGACTTATTACGAATCAGCGCTTTCTTTGCCAATGTATCCTCAACTAAGAAAAAAAGATGTACTTTTTATTGCTGAGACTTTAAAAGATATCCTTAAATAAAATGCGACTCGCTAACTAATAATTAGGACTCACAGTCCTTTAAGGACTGTGAGTCCTAATTATTAGTTAGCGAGTCTAGTTAAATCTAAATTTTCTTGAAATCGGCATCAAAATAATGATACCATTTTCTGAACGGAGCGAATGCATTTTCTGCACTAAACGGACGCAAACGTTTACTGTGCATACATTCTTCACTACAAGCGCCCTTGTAGACTTCTGCGCCTTCTGGAGAGCAAATAAATAATCGGTTACAATCCATATTTGCGCAGTTTAAGTAGGTATCGGCAGGAATTCCAGTTAACTCACAATGAGAAATGGGTTCATCATCGGCAGGATTTACAGGAACTACAAGGCGATCATCAAAAACGAAACATTTCCCTTTAAAATGGGCGCCACCTTCAACTTTTCCGTAATTGATGATTCCACCATCTAATTGATACACATCGTTCCAACCTTTAGCTTCCATCAATAAGGAGAATTTTTCGCAACGAATTCCGCCGGTGCAATACATGAGTACTTTTTTTTCTTTAGGGATTTCACTTTCAACTTCGTTTAGCCAATTCGGGAAATCATAAAAATTCTTTAAATCAGGAAGAATCGCGCCTTCAAAATGGCCAACTTTACTTTCGTAATTATTACGAGCGTCAATAATTACAAAATCTTTTTCGTTTTCTAGAACATTTCGCCATTCTGTTGGATTTAAGTGATTTCCTCTGCGCTCGTGTGGTTTTATAACTACATCGGCTCTAAGTGAAACAATTTCTGGACGATATTTAACGATTAATTTAGCGAAAGGAATTACATCCGATTCATCTTCTTTAAATTGAGTGGCTTCAAATCCTTTAAGTAAACGTAAATGTTCCTTGTAAGAATCTATGTTTTCAATCGTTCCTGCTAAGGTTCCATTAATTCCTTCATCAGAAACATACACTCTTCCTGAAAGGTTTAATGAGCGGCAGAGTTCTTTATGAGATTTAGTAAACGCTTGTGGTTCTTCCACATCGTTAAATTTGTAATAGAGAATAACTTTATACATAGCGTAATTTTACCTGCAAAGTAAGTACGTTTTGGTTAGAGTTTAAAAACTGATAATCGCTTTTTTAGCGAAAACCCGTAAATTACGGAAAATTATACACAAAGCCTGTTCACAGCTTTTCAGAAATGTTACAAAAGAGCGTTATTTCACTATTTTTCGTTTTGCTTCTCAATCTGGGCCAGATTACTGCGCAAAATCAAGAATCAAAAGGGTCGCAAATTACTCACATTTTAGACTTAGTTGAGCAAAATCAACTAAGCAGAGAACTTGGTATAAAACAAGTTCAAATGGTGCTTCAACAAAGTCCTGATTCTCATACAGATTTGTCAATTAAATGTGGGAATCCAATTTTGCATACGCTTAAGATTTCTGGGGATGAATTGTTGAAGTCATCAAGTTTGAATAATCCAGAAGTTGCATCTGTTTATTTAAGTCCAAGTGGGAAATTTTCCTTTACCTATTACACCACGGGTTCTGATTCTGTCTGGACAAAAGATTTAGATAATGATGGGGTTCCAGATTATGTTGAAACTGCAGCCTTCGAAATGGATAAAATTTGGGAAAGTCAGGTTGTTGCGCTCGGATTCTTAGATCCCTTAGTTTTAATTAATCCCTATCCAATTCAATTTAGAAAAATTGATTATTACGGTCATACAGAATTCAATGGTAAGAAAATTGTAATCAATTCAACGTTTGTTGGCCTTACGGACAATACTGATCCGGTTGATAAAACCATTGGTGCACTTAAAGTTACTCTTGCTCACGAATTTAAACATGCTGTTCAATTTAGATATAATAGGTTTTCAGGTGATTCTCATAGATGGGCCGAAATGGACGCTACCTTAATGGAAGAAGTGAATTATGACGAAGTAAACGACTACTATAATTATATAACATCAAGTGGTTCCTTGTTTACCAATCCTGAATTAACGGTAATTCCAGGTTCGTATGAAGACATTACATTTGCTCTTTATTTTTATGAAAAATTTGGCCCATTATTTTGGACAAATGTTTGGAGTAGAATAAATAATGGGACAACAAATTTCTTAGATGCCGTTAGTGATGAACTAATTTTTAGAGGATCAACAATGAAAATGGCGTTCTCTGAAATGGCTTTGTGGCATTTTTATGCAGGTAGTCGAACTATTGAAGGTTTTGGTTTTAAAGATGCTCCTTTTTATCCAAACATGAAAAAACATAGCTCATTAATGGGAAGTTTAACCCAATTTCAGTTGCCTCAAACATTAAATTCATTTGCATTTCAGGCTGTGGAAATTCAAAAAGGTTCAGCTACAGGTTACGTGAATTTGGGACTATATAATGAAAATGCTTCAAGTTCTGTTGTTTATGCAGGTTATAAAGATAATCCAACTTGGAAAACGATAAACTCAGAAGAGGAAAATTTCATTGAGCTGCTTAAAGATAATTTAACTTGGGATGAATCGAATACCGTTTGGCTACTTATTCCAAACGCTTCTCGCACTGCATCAACAAAATACAGAACGATAAACGTGAATAGTACAAATCCTGGCTTATTCAAGTGGGCAGATTTAGACGAGAATGGATTTTTAAATAATCTTGACATCAGAAAAATGATGCATAGTATTCTAAATGTGGAAAAACAAACAAGTCTTGATTTCTTAAAAACGGATATTACTTTAAATGGTGAACTTTCAGGCTTAGATGTGAGTGAAGCACTTGCAGTAGTAAATCAGAAACAAGATTTCTTAACTGTTGATGTGAATTTAGATGGAATGTTACCCGAATTAGATCAATTCAGACTTCCGGTTGCGAAAAATGAATCCTTCCCAGATTCTCTAATTCTTAAACTTGAGCCATTAGAAGGCGCAGATCAGCAAGATACTCGTATTCAATTGTCGTTGGATTTTGCAACAAATTCGTTCATTCGTTCTTTATATGCTAGTATTCCAATTGATACAAGTAATTTTTCGATTGTAAATTTAGTTGCTGATTCTTATTTAAGTTCAGCTGAGCTTGATTGGGTTTTTGAAAATGGAGAAGTGCGTTTTTTACTTGTAAACGATGAACTCATTCATTCAGGACCAATTATTCAAATTAATTTGAATAGAAAAAAAGCAATTAACTCGGCCGATTTTAGCATTTCAGCTGTAGTTGCAGATGAGATAAGTGATTTAAAATTCAATCAACCTTCTATAACAGCAGAATTGCCGACAAAATTAGGTGTGTTTACAGATAGAACAAATGAGCAATTAACACAAAATCTTCCATCTACAATTGAATTATTACCTGCTTATCCAAATCCATTTAATCCAGAAACAACGATTTCATTTATTCTTCCACAACAAACAAGGGTTAAACTTGATGTGATTTCGCAATTAGGGCAAACGGTTAGTACATTAATTCAAAGCAATTTAAACATGGGTAAACACTCTTTGCGTTTTAATGCTTCAGGTTTATCAAGTGGAATCTATTTTATTCGTTTACAAACAGAATCAGGCCAATTGATTCAAAAAGTGATGTTAATTAAGTAAAAAAAATTAAACTATTTAAGTGATGTTCAAATTGTTAACTTTGTGAAAGAATAGATCTTTTACCATCTCTAAAAATTAGTTGCATTAAGTAACATCCATTTCCATTTATGAAGAATTATCAATTACAGAACGAGCCTGAAAATAATGAAACAACCCGATATCAATTCATTGTGCCAGATGGACATTCAGAAAATCAAAGAGTTGATGCTTATATAACCCAGTTTGTTCAAAATGCAACTCGCAATAAAGTTCAGGAAGCTATTAAAGCAGGTTATGTTCTTGTAAATGGAGAAAAAATAAAAAATTCGTACAAAATGCAACCTGGAGATGTCATTGATATCGAATTGCCAAAACCGCCTCCGCCAGAAGCCGTTGCAGAAAACATTCCTATTGATGTAGTTTTTGAAGATGAACATTTGCTTATCGTAAATAAAGCTGCAGGAATGGTAGTTCACCCTGCATTTGGAAATTGGACAGGTACTTTGGTAAATGGTTTATTGCATCATGCCGATCAGCTTTCCGATGTAGATGACGATGTAATGCGTCCGGGAATTGTTCACCGATTAGATAAAAATACAAGCGGTTTACTTGTGGTTGCTAAGAATGATTTTATGCATGCAAAATTATCAGAACTATTTGCAGCGCATACGATTAAAAGATGTTATCATTCTATAACTTGGGGCTTATTTCCAGAAAAAAATGGAACATTGACCGGAAATATTGGTCGTTCAAGAACAGACCGAAAAAAAATGACTGTCGTTGATGCTGATACTGGAAAACATGCGGTAACACATTATCGAGTTTTGGAAGAATTAGAACTCTTGAGTTACGTAGAGTTAACGTTAGAAACAGGTAGAACACATCAAATTAGAGTGCATTGTTCTAATGTAAATCATCCTGTATTTGGCGATCAGGAATATGGTGGAGATTCAGTTCGTTATGGCTCAAATTCTGGCGGACGAAAAGATTTATTTGAAAAATTATTTAAAGCCATGCCACGTCAGTGTCTTCATGCAAAAACTTTAGGTTTTGTTCACCCAGCAACGGGAGAAGAACTCTTTTTTGAAGCTGATTTACCAGAAGACTTTCAATATGTGTTAGATGCTTTGCATGAATTTGCAAATCGATAGTGAATAAAGTTTTAAAGTATGCGCTTATTCAATAAACGAGATCTTTATTTCTTTTTTGAAAAAATTTCTTTGGGACAAGCAGAACGAATGTTTATCTATGTTCTGTTTGCTATCATTTTAATTATTCAAATAGCCATACTTTCTACTCCATTTTTAAACGATCAAGAACAAGAAGATTACACAGAACTAAACAAACTCATTTCTGAAAGAACCGAAAAAATGCAACATGCATTCGATTCGGTTTTGGCAAGTCAATATTATCCAACTGATAAAGAAATTACCACTGAAATGGAAAGTGAAACTCAAACTAAAAAGAGCAAAACAAAATCAATAAAGCCCAAAAAAGACGAAGCTCCAATTCTGATTAACATAAATTCGGCAACTTTAAGTGAATGGATAAAAGTACCAGGAATTGGGGAAAAGACAGCACAACTCATTTTAGATTACAGACTTAAAATGGGTTCTTTTAAATCAATTGAAGAATTAAAAAATGTTAAAGGGATTGGTCCCAAGAAATTAGAAAAATTACGGCCATTTATAAAACTAGATGAATAACCTGAGTTCGGGATAAGAAAGAAATATAAAAACTGGCATAAAAAACTTCCGTCATTCTGGGCATGACCCAGAATCTTCGCCTAATGAAGCAAGAACTAAGATGCTCTACTAAAGGCAAAACGATGTGCTAGATCGAGATCCTGAATCAAGTTCAGGATGACCGTGAGGTTTTGTTGTCATTATGGGCTTGACCCTGAATCTTCGCCTGATGAACCAAGAACTTAATGCACTACTGAAGGTAAAACGCCGTTCTCTTAGTTTTTTTCTTGTTAATTGCTAAAATCTTTTGCACCTATTCTTGTCTCGAACTCAGGTTTTTAGCAAAATAATTGGCGAATTCTCAACATTTAGAAGGGTTCAAACCGGAAAAGTCGATTTTTTGGAGTGGCTCTTAATAAATAGTCGTTCCTTAAAAACAATATAAGTAATTGTTAATATTAGATATATGTTGACTTTTTATCTATTTTTAGGTATATTCTTTTGCAAGAAATCCATTAAACCACCATTTTTTCTTGCAA
>Ga0100402_1003921_pt1 | contig 15956 bp, 14 predicted proteins | sample CryGeyme20150102_FD_80419 | JGI IMG/M metagenome (GOLD analysis project Ga0100402, IMG submission 80419) | Groundwater microbial communities from Crystal Geyser aquifers in Utah, USA - Crystal Geyser metaG 2015-0102 | ecosystem: Environmental > Aquatic > Deep subsurface > Groundwater | place...
AATTCCCAACCCCAACTGCACCACCGTCACCATTGGTGGAGTTGCCACTATTCCCCAGGCCGACCTCAGCTGCCTCAATGTCCTCTGGAAATACTTCGTCCCCCTTAACGGTTGCACGTGATTCATTCATTCATAATCCAATCCTCTCACTCATGTTGAATTGAATAAAAATAAATAAAATCAGGATTTCACTTATTTACTGGATGGTTTTGTTTTGATGCACTGAACCCTTCCTTTTATTTATGTATCGATCAGAAACTATTTATTGATTTTGGTTTTTGTAGAATTGAAACTACTCAGGCCTGCAAAGACAAATTGTATGTAAGTCCTGATGAAATTATAAATGAATATTAATGGTGGAACTGGTTTGTTCAAAGAGGATGATCACATTGTTGGAATAATCATTATCGAGCTAGCCTACCAGTTATAAATATAAATATCTAAAATCATTCATAGTAATCTTTGAACTCAAGAGCTTCGGTGGTCAAAGTCGCCAGGGTAATATTGGGCTCTCTCTATTTTTCGGAAGGGATTATGCTGATCAAATCTTTAGTGAAGAGTATTTTTTAATCCATTTATCTCAAGGGAAACCTTACAAAATATACAGTGAGGATACAGACCAATGAGATGGCAACAAAAGAAATGGCGATAAGAAGTTGCTGGACATTTTTTTCCTGCTCCTCAATTATTCCTTGAATTTAATTCATTACATAAGTAAGCAAAGGAACAATAAGTTCATATTACATTTTGACTACGTAAACTCATGAGTACCGATGGCTATCCACTTGTCTGTAGTTTCATTAAGTGAGGAATACAGGTAGCTATCCAGAAAGTTGATGTTGTTAGCTAGACTGTTATCTTGTTGGATGTTCGACTGACAGTAACTTTGCAACTCGGTTGTAAAAGTCTAATAATAAGCCTGCTCAACACAGAGGTTTCCCTTCAGCCAAATATCGATATGAGGGTGATCTAAGTTCTATATGAAGATGGACCTTTCAAATTATTGTGAATACTGGTGAAAACTATTGGTCAGGTTGAAGCTACCAGTCATGTTGAGAAATGGGAATAATTTTTGGAGAGTTGCCAAAGATGAACTCGGGGACATTTCTGAACCTATTTTCCAAATACCTCTGTTACTTTTGCACTTATTGATAAATATTGTGATGAAAACACCACTTACCAGGCCGATAAGGAAGAGTAAAAACAGGGGTATTGCTAAACGATAGGCTATCTTCGTGTCCCAAGATTCACTGCTCTTCTTGATTTTTTTCATGATAGGACTTTCTTATTCGTTTTCTTCAAGGTTTTTCTATTGATCTTAGTCTTCATCAAAATTGTTGCTGGGATAGTGCAAAAGGTAGTCATATAACTTTTGTGATTCCTTCATGATTTCTGTTAGTTTTCTGTCTGTGACCGAAAGGAAGATCGAATACATTTTTTGGATTGTGGCCTAGTAATTAGAAAACATGCACAGAACTGCGACAATCTAAGCCAGAAGCAAGCCAGAAAAAAGAAAAACCAAAAGAATGACAATCGTTTCTTCAGGTGGATTTTAACTTGAAAAAGCAAGAAGGTCAGGTTCAAAGGTAATTCTTTACTGATAATAAGCTGCATTAGTGATTCTTATCATGCTTTATTTTTGCCACTGGGCGATGGTTGACAGGGTCAAAGAATTTATGAATTCATTGCGGACAGTATCAATTTTGTGAGTGTTAGTGCCCAAACTTGAAGGAAAGTAGCTGTAAATCAGTAATTAAGGAAACAGAGTGCGTATTTTCCATTTTGCCAGTAAATCTAAATTGCTTTCTGTATATCTATCCCCCAAAAAGATGGCCTCCAAGAGAATAAGAATAGCGATGGCAACCAGAATGACGGCAAAGGCCTGAAGAACCATTTTATAAAATGAAGCGACATTTTTATTGTTCTCGATGTTAATTTCCTCATGCATTCTCTGGATCCTTTTCAGAACTGAAGACTACCTCCAATTATCCTAGCTAATTTCAGAAGCAAAGCTTGATTCTTAGATGGCAAGTTCAATACGATTATTGACCAGTCTAAATGTTCGAATACCCTCTCCATACTATTTTCTGCTCTCTTTGACGGGGCTTCTGTCTCCAAACATAACCTCGATATCTTCAGTTCGAAGGAATGGGATGCTCAGATCTAAATTGTGAGTTCTGGAAGCAGAGGCATCATTTTGGTAAATTTCATATCTGAAGGTAACTTCGTTGAATAGAGTCCTCCCTTAACTTTTCCTGAGCATATCTCCCAGAACCTTCTTTTTGGTGCTGATGGTGTTCATGTTGTCGATGGTGTGACCTTCGATCAAATATCCCACTCGGTTTCCCTTGATGTAAAGAGGGTACCCTGTAAATTAAACCTCAAAGGAACCTGATGTTTTGTTCACCATACACTTTTCTTAAAAGGAATAGTTGTTCAGATGTTATTACTCTTGCTCTTAGATGATTTTGAAAAAACTGGGAAGAATGACCTGAATATTTTCGATCCTTCTATTATTGATTTTGCAGCCTAAAAAAAGCCAGGAAAAGGTTGAGCTAACATTTTTTAGATCTCCTTCCAAGTCGACGATGCAGAGAATCGGAGCAGTCTTGGTCTTGATGGAGTTGACACTAGCAATAAAGATCAGCTCATCATTGGTATTCCAACTTAGCTTGCGTAGCTGCAATTGGATAGGAAAGATAAAGCCATTTTTGCTCCTCCCATACACTAACCTTTCATCTTGGTTGATGCTCTTGTATCTATTTTTCAGAAAAGAATTGAGAATACCATCATGGACTATGGAGTAAACTTGAGGCATGATGTCGTTGACTCTCAGGGAAAGCATCTCCTTGCTACTATAGTAGTTGAATAGGCTGACTGCTAAGCGATTGACTGAGTGCAGATTTCCCAGGGATGACTCTGAAAGGGAAATAGCCACCACTCCCGACTCCGTATCGAACTTCACTAAATAACACAAAGGGTACTGTAGCCTAGCTCTTGCTTGCTCTTGAGCCTGGTTTCTAAAATTTTACTATAATCATCAAGAATACCAGAACGAGTGTAGTCATGGAGAATGCTCTTACAGTATATCGTATATGTTTTTATGATACTCCAGGAGGAAAACTTTTCCTATGTTAGACTCTTCTTCCAAGCGTTCTAGATTTCGCGCTTGATTGGAAAAACCTTAGAGCTCTTTAAGATGAGGTTGTTTATATCGATTTTTTCCTCACTTAGAGCCGACCAAAATTCCCTTAACAGAATCAGCATTTCCATGATGTTTTTTTCTACATGAGATACAACTTACTGAAAATTTCATACTCATCCTCTGCTTTTGAAGAGTCAATGAACTATGTTGAATTCATAGAGTTGGTCTTTTAATTAATGTTATAGACAACTAGCTTGTTCTTGAGGGTCAGCTTCCGATACTAGATGCTTGACATAATATGCTTGATTTTGAGTTTGTTGGTCAGATGGACCGAGTAAAATTGCATCTTCATGATCTTCAGCCCCACATCCCCCGTGTTCTTCTCAGAGTACAACTAGATCAAACTTTAAACCTTCTTCACAATTTTGTGGATCACCATTTTGCGATAGCTGTGCTCTCCGCTGTTCTGAATCTCATCATAAGTCTAAGTCAGCTAATATTTACGCTTTGTTGATGTAACAGGCAAGCAGTGTTTGTGCAGACACTGCGATGGATGGCGATGAATATCATGAGAAAACTGCTTTCGAACGGAATATTGATGTTGGTTTTAATTTAAGTGATCTCCGCACTGATGAAATAAACAAACCTCGTAAATTATTCAATAGCCAACTGTCCGTTGAACAGTCTAGAATCTAATGTTTATTTTCCCAGGTACACAAATGAGTACACTAACAGTAACAAGACTATTGGACAGGAGGCTAATAAAATTTTATTGCGAAGGCTTTATTAGTAGCCGATATTGCTGAAGATTAGCATTAACAGTAGGTATACTTTGAAATAAATAATGAAGCTGATAAATTTATTACTTGTGTTTTTCCTGACCTGAGGCCGCATCAGAGAGTTAACCACCAGTGACAAGATCCCCCATACTGTCAAAGTCACAGGTAGCCAGATAGTTCCTTTAGCTGGTAAGCTCAAGACCATCAGAGCATCAGTAAACACCAAATACTTTGCGTACTCCGATGAACTGTACACAATTTAAGTCTATGAGTATTCGTGGAAGACCAAACTGCAGAGAATGTAAATGATCAGAAGCTCAACAAGCATCAGAACAAGGGGCAGCCAGGTGAGAGAACCAAAGTAAATAGGAGAATTGATTTAGCTGGCGAAGAAAAGCATGCTTAGAGGGAATATGAAATAGCGGTAAAAAACAAGTTGATTATAGAGTTGCAGGTATATTTTCCAGACCAAAGCCACAGCTATCTATACCAGTATCAAAGCAGTAATGACCCCTATGACGAGGACTAGCCCAATAGACCCCAGCAGACCTTTGGTGACCGAATGATCCTGGTTGGTGATGACAAGGAAGATAAGGATAAGTTCGACGAAGTATAGTCCCTGAAAGAAGATCTCCATGATCGCTTTTTCTTGGACATTTTTCTTGATTTCAATGATGAGTGAAAAGATGTAGTTGTACTCAGGTTTCGATAACATCCTCTGACTTTTAAATTATTAAATTTAAAAATAGTAGCAGTCAAGCAAATATGTCAAACAATATTGAGAAATCAGTCCAAAAATCCTAAAAAAAATTATCATAATTAGCAATCACTTGAGGACCAATAGACCAAGAAAATGGACCAGCCAGTTTAGACAAAAAGCAGTGGGGACTGCAAACTACTATTTCATTATGCCGTTCCAAAGTTTGACTACCAGGTAGTATCCTCCTTGAATTTATTCAAAACGTGTCCAGATTTACTTGGTATGCTTTATCTACAAGTTAACAGCAGAAGTGTTATCTTTTGAGGCACGTAAACCTCTGTTGTCTATCGTCACTACCCTTGGCTCCCACTCGCCCATCACGAAAGATTTCTTGTATAATTTTCCCACAATCTATCTTTCCCACTGTCCGAAATCGGAGCACTCCCTTTTCTAGAGAATCAGCTTAGCCCAAACTAGTCTCAAAAACCATTAATTGAATATGCTTTCTTTGAAGGCCAAAAAATACACCTGCTCTCTGCAAGTTATTTTCATAATTTTATGCTCAGGTAGGGTGCTTTCGTATCTGGCTTTTAACTTGGTTATATATCTGATTTCAAGTTGGCCCACCTTGAAAACGTTCATTGTAATTTTGGGTATATGTTTCCAGTATTTGCCGTCCTGTGAGGCGTATCCCTATCCGATGAGAATGGCCTATTCGTCGGGGGCCTTCTCCTGCTTTTTATCGCCAACTCGGATAACTTATCCCCGAAAATGAGCCTGTTAAATAACTACAGGATCACCTTGCTCAGGTTCATAGTCATTTTAGATGAGAATGCCCTCAACGGCATTGACTGGCGCTTATTGACGAGGGTTGTTAGCCCAAGAAGAAGGATTTATTTGCTGGTTGAACTGCTGATAGTTAGGGTTAATGGGTGTAGCATAGGGATTGCCAATCACAACAGGCTGCTGATAGATGACTCTTCTAGACATTCCCATTCCATATGTTCCTGTGTTGTACATATTATACATAATAAATTATCAATTTTGGTACTGATTCTGGTAGTTAAAAAGGACCACCCTGTCGTTGAGACTCTTTGATCTTATTTACTTCCCCATGCAACAGCAAGGATTGTCTCTCTATGCTGCCCCGAATTATACTCCTTGAGCCATGCCAGGATTGGCTGTTATCACTCGTTCTCTCTATTGATCGAACCTCCGCAAATTAGCATAAGCCCCGTAATACTCATTGCTCATTTCCTGAGGGCCTGCCTGAAAGCTAGATGCAACTGAATATTGATCTTGGTGGCGGGTGTCCACCATGATTTTTTGAAAACGAGGACTTCTCACTCCTTTCATGTTGTAATCTTAATTTTCCTGTGTCGATCCGAATCTAGGATTAGTTCGAGTGGTAGTTTTCTTAGAAGATATGGTTGTCTGCTTCTATCTATTGCTATCTTTGGTCGATTGCTCTAGCCTTCTTTTCTGGTAAATTGTGATTGGAAATATAGAATTTTTCATTTCGGGAGAACACTCTCTTTCGTATTTTTAACGAGAAGTGTAAGTAAATGTTATTTTAGGGAGGCTTCTGATCCGAGACCTCAAATTAGGCTACTGCATCAGAGTATTTCGAGTTGATTTTTTGCTTTATTGCTCTCCTTTCTAACCTCCTTCTTTTTAAGAATTTCCAAACAACATTCTATTTGCATATTCGGCATTACTGGCTAGTTCATCTCTTCGGCTACTTTTCCGAAATCCATTAGAAATTCTACGACTGCTGTTAATTTTTTTTTATGAAGGATTGAGGTGATTTGAGGGTTGCTCATTAGGTTCCTTGGTGGGGTGGTATTCTTCTGAGGGGCTATTGGTGGTCGGAAATGCGAAAAGGCTGTAAATTGGAGAAGTTGGCTTAGATGATTTTTTTTCATTATGCTAGTTAAGCTTTTTGGTGAAGATAAAAGCCACCTGGCTGAAAAGAAGCTGGATTTCGTCAGATTAACTTGTAGAATATCCTTAAATATTTTATGCGACCCTAGAATCAGGTTCATAGACCTTCAAGGGCTCTGACAACTTCTAAGGAGATATGTTGATTTATTTGAAAGATGATTAGATGAAGCCACCGTAGAAGCCAAGTTTAGGGGCATTTAGTTTAATTCTACTTTGAACCAAATATTTAGGCTATGCCTCAACACTTACCCTTCCCATTGGACTATGCTAATTTTAAGCCGACAGACTCAGATCTTATCGGGTGGTAATGTATCCTCTGCTTATATACTTCCCTTCTCTATTTTATTTGACAGGAGTGTCCATGTTTCTAAAAGAAAAGCTTCCCTGCCGATCTCTTTCCTTATTGTCATCTATCTCCTACTGGGGAAGCATCAGATGTTTGGATATTTCTTTGAAATAGTTAAAGCTTTAGGCATTCATGGCAGTCTCATCGGTATGCTCATTTATTGGCATCAACTTGTCCTACTTTCCTCTTGATATTTTTACGGTATCGTTGAGGTTGAGATGCCTTGATTGTATGAACAGCTCCATGTTGTTGGAACTAGCGGTCATACTGTATCGTTTCAAGGCTTCAAAGGTGGTTCTGATGTTGTTGCTAGTTTCTATGTAAAGTAGTATTTACTTATTAATTTCTAGAGAGCACGCATCATCTTTTCAATACCTGAATCTGATTATTTGCTCTGAGACCTTCCATTTTTTATCAAACTTCTCAACCTATCAATATTGCTCTTGAAATCTGATCCTACCCCCGATCCTTATAGTTACTTTCTTTTGTCCTTGAGCTCTTGCATCTTGAGGTAATACGCTGCTGACTTCTATGCTTTACTATGTACATGATTGCGATCATCCTCTTTTTTGGACTTTACTTTATCGGGTGAGTATTCGAATATATAAAGACCATTGCTGACCTCTCTCGCTCGATCTACTTTTCTATTTCTGATTGAGTTAGAGCTCCCTTCTTGGCTCTATAGCATCGTGTGTTATATCAAATAAAAAACTTCAGCCTAGAAACTGGAAAATCTTATTAAAAAAAATATGCTACGTTTCATTCCAATTTTCTTTCTTCTTTCACAGAGCAACTTTATCATCGAAGGATTCAAAAGCAAAAATCATAAAATACAAAACTCATAGATCAAGCAAATTTTGCTATCCTCCCTTCTTTGGTTAAGGTTTGGATTCTGTCTTAGGGTCGTTGGTAGGGAAAAAGAAATCATACATATCGTTTTGAGTTGTTTGAGGTTTCGGTTTTTCAGCAACTTTGCTACTGCTTGTTGGTGCACTGAAAAAATCATCAAAAGATACAGCTTTATTCATTTGAGCCTTGTTTGAGTTTTCAACTGACACATTCGAAGGAGCAGTTCCCCAAAAGGACTGACTGGCTACAGTGCCTTGCTTAGGTCTGGGAGCTTCGACTGGTCTATGCCATTAAGTTGAATTTTGTTGTTGCTGAATGGCAGGTTTGGGTTTTGCTGATACACTCATAGCAAGAGGCATATTTGGACTGTTCTTTGAGACAGGTTTGCTGGAGAATGACTTGAATTATGTTTATTATTGTGCATTTTTATTTTTAATCTTTTGTTGAATTTCTAGTAACTTATCCATTGGAATATCCCCATCGAAATCCACCACTTTCTTGTTGAGCACTTCCAGCTCCTTTTACTTTTATCTCTCCTCTTCTTTCCTCCTTCTTGCTTATTTCTAAATCACTGGATTAGTACATTCAGAGGAATGCTGGATAATTTTTTCCAATCTTTCAGCAGTGCCAAAGCTTCATCTACTGTGGGGCGGTACACTGGATTTGGGGTCAATAAGTTTCTGATAAGGTCTTTTATTTTATCAGACACATTGTATTTGGTTTATTCGGGACACTTTGGAAATCTATACACTCCGCCTGCTATCCCCACAGCATTGGAGTCAACAAAGGGGTGGGTGAAGAATGCCAAAGTATAAAGCACACATCCGACCATCCAGACATCTACTTTGAAGCCAACTTAGTATTGCAGATAAGGATCCACGATTTAAGGAGGTCTATACATGGGAGTTGTAACTGCCTATATCTACTCTTTGATATTGCTGTAATCAGCTTTGTTGACTTTCTTGAAATCGATGAAGCGGTTAGAACACGATCCAAAGTCGCACAGCTTAAAAGATTTGTCCTATCCGACAAGAACATTCTCTATTTTGACGTCCTGATGGTATACTCCAGCCTGATGAATGCTTCTAAGCCCCTCAAGAATCGAGTTAGTAATTAATACCAGCTCCATCTAGCTGAAGCCCTTGTTTTATTGACACTAGAGCATGTCGAACAGAGTGCCATTAGGACAATACTCCATCAGAATAACAAACACTTTATTTTCAACGTTTCCGTTTTTAAGAGTCACTAGTTCCCCTCCAAAGCAACCGACGATATTCTTAGACTTCGGAAACTTCATCTACATGACATAAGCCATACCATGATCTATAGTTCATTCTTCGCAAGCTGGAATCTTTCATTGTTGATGCACACTATTCGTTTTAGAGCAAATTTTTGTTTAGTATTGACATCTTCTGCCAGCCAGATAAACCCGAAAGAACCTTCTGAAAGCAGTTTGATCTATTTGATTGTTTTGCCTTTGATGTGGAAAGTTTGAGGGGTGCGAGTTACATCCTTAATAGCTGAGAAGCTTACTGTAGGGGTCTTTTTGCCGAAGGGGTTCTTTCCCTTTACCATATTCTCAAAATCTTCAAACATGCCTTTAATTATTACTATAACAAAATTGCTACAACTCAAAATTATTTGACATCATTCATTCTATTGTATTTTCTTGACTATGTTTTGCCATGGTGGAAGTCTTTTTAACTGAGAACTGCCAAAAAATCCAGGTTCTTTTTTATATCGTCAAGAAGTTTCTATTGCTCAAAACTGAGGTACAAGTATTATTCAACATCTGTATCAGCTTCGTTCGTTTGTCTCGCTTCGGAATAACTTCTTATTCGAGATGGCTTGGTTTTAAATTTTTGAGGCTTTTCCAGTTTAGGCAAAGAAAGGACAGGTCTATTCTTTCCAACAACGAAAGGAGGGGGATTATCTGAGGCTGGTCTTCTGATTGAATTTGGGGATTTTTTCAAATCATCTGAATTCATATCTACCCTATCTTTGATTCTTCCTGTTTCAGTATGTATGATCTTTTGATCCAGATATCTTTTGCTTCTTTTCAGTTGAATGGTTTAGCAAGCCGTTTTTTTATTGGGTTTTAGCTTCATCGAAATTGCATTACTTTTGCTTCGATTTATGGGAACTTTGAATTCACCAAATTTATCTTAAGCTTCTTCTGACTCCTAGTCGATGCCTTACTGGCTATACATCCTGTAAGAAAACATTTATTTCCCTTTTTTAAGTTGGTTTTGCAACTTTTTTTATCGACATCTTAGAAGAAATTTTATTTATCTATCTTCGAGAACAATATTTTGTGATTCGTTTGAAAACATCGCTTTATGTTGTTAGAGTTACTTAGTCCTTTTTTGTTTCTTTTCATTTCTTACCCCAATGCCTTTGAGACTAACCTCTATCTATTTCCCTAGTAAGTCAGTCTGGACCTCTGATGATTCTAAGAGCTTTATTTCAGTTTGCATCTCCTTTGTTACATACTACAGTTTTGGTATAGTCTATTTATGCCCTTGGTCAGTAGAAATCATATGGTTCTTTTTTGTTTGGGTCAACTTCAAGTGGAGGTTGGTCTCTCTAGCATTGGGAACCATTGATGGAGGTGGTTTTTTGATTTATCGGTGAGGTAGTTTCTTAGGCAGTGCTCCTCGATCTGTCATTAGAAATTGTTCCTCCAATAAATATAAACTCAATCTCTTTATTAATAAAGCAAGATCATAAAAATTACTATCCCAGCTTCTACAATTTTTTAGTCAATCTATCTTAAATTTGATTCTTGTTGAGTCTTTCTGTCAAAATTTGCCTCACTCCATGCTTCTTCCCTACTAGAGTTAGTTCAGCCCTGGTCTTCAAAATTTCCTGTAGCCGGCTCACCTTACTGAGCTAATTTTTGAAGCAGATCAATTGCTATTTTTGTTGAAATTTATTCATTTTTCTCCTATAGACATTTTATTTACTCTTCATCTTGGATCTATGCTTATCTTCAAAGAGATTTTGATAGGAAGATTTTTGTTAGTTTATACTAAAATATATCCGATAGTTTTCCTGGCACTGCTTCTAAAGATAATTTCTCTTGAAGAACATTTTTCTTTTATGAAAATTGTTTAAACTATCTTCCCTTTCTGATGCTTGCTCTAAGTAGATGCCTGGTTACCCTCTGATGGGATATAGCTATGGCTGCTGTTCCTTCGTGCAGTCTAGGCTCTCTTTAGTTTGGACAATTTGTTCAGTGCTTTTTCGGAGTACATATCTGTCTGTTAAATTATAAAATTAACTATTGTAATACAAACACATATAATTGATCACCAATTTGTGAAGACTTTATTTTCACCGACATTTCTTAGAGGAAGTTTATCATCAAGGTAATCCACTACATTTTTGGCGTGTCTAATGCCTCTAATGATCTCGTATTATGTGCCTTATCTGTTCAGGTTTCTCTCGAATCTAGGTGCCTCCAATTTCTTATCATAGAGGTCTTACCAGTTGATCGACTCGAACCAAGGATTGTTCTTCAAGGACATATAAGTGGGACCTCCCAGTCGACCCTCGGGCTCATTTTTGTTCAAAAGTTGCTCCATAAGCTTTCTAGCTTTCTTGTCCTTCAAGGAACGAGGATATTTTAGCTCTAAATTGAGTATTTCCTAATATATTTCCAATGGATCTTCGGACTTTTACCCGAAAGGAACATAGCCACACATAAACTCAAACATATTAATGCCAAGTGAGTATAGACTCACAGTAAAGGTATATCCTTTGCCAATGATGATCTCTGGAGCCATATAATGAGGCGTCCCGATGAGTGTGAAGGTCTTAGCTGTCATAATATTCCTCCCCTTTACAACCTTGGCAGCCACTAGATCAATGAGTTTCAGATATCCCTGAGTATCCACCATGAAGTTTTCGGGTTTTAGATCACGCATGATGACTCCTTGAGTTGTGAGGTATTCCAGAGTGAGGATCATGGAGGCAATGTAAAACTGAGCATCTTCAGTACTGAGGAGACCAATCTATCTGATTGCATAGTACAACTATTCTCCTTGGACGAACTCCACCAAAGAGTAAAGATAATTTTCATCTTTGAAACTCTTATAGTACTCCATGATAAAAGGATGATACAAACTTCTCAGCAAATTTTTTTCTTGAGAGATGTATTTGAACAAGGAATGCTCTTAGATTTTCTGTTTGCTGTATGTCTTGAGGACATAGAGTTTTTGCTTTTCCATTTAATTTAGACATCCAACAAGCAAAATAGGACCAAACTCTCCTTACTTAAGCTCCTGGAGCATCACTAACTGGTCGAGGCCATCGATAAGTTTATTTCTTTTCTTGATTTGTTCGTGGAATCTTTCTGCCTGCCTTTTTTCATTTTATTCAACGACGGTGTCCATGAAGCCTCCGATGATCTCTTTTACGATATCGGTCTTAATTTCAGCTATTACACCATCAGACTCCATTACTATGTCATCTTCATACCTGGCCTTAGTTTTATTTTCCAAAAGAAACTCCTAGCCGTAAATTTGAGATCTGACTGCTATGGGATTAATGTTTTTATATTTTTTGAGAGCCCCTTCAATCACAATTATTATCTTCTGATTATTGATATTTTCTGTGTTTTTTTTGATGACTACATTTCCTGCTTTGTAACTATTGATCTTCATCAAATCTAATATTTTCTCTACTTGCTCTTTAGATAGTTTAGACAAGTGAGTACTTTTCTATATTGACCACTTCATGAAATTCCTAAAAGTCACCACAAAAATTTGATCTCCAAGGACTTTGCTCAAAGTCTATCTTCCTAAAATAAGGCAAGTCATGTCTTACTCTGCTTTGACCGTCATTTGTCTTACAGTGTTGTAGAATAAGGCTTGCTCTCCAAAAGAATCAGTTTTTTATAGCTTTGTCATGAGTTTGTTTCCTTTGTAAACTGCGGCTGTTCCTTCCTTGATGATATAGAAAGAAGATCCTGGATCCCCTTCGTTAACAATTACTTGACCTTTGATATATTATTGAGATATCAAAGCCCCAGCAATGGTATCCTTATGGTCATTGGACAAACTACTGAAAAATCTTACATTTTCCATGAACTTTTTATTCTCTTCGTACTCCTGAATGATTATCTATTCAACAGCCTTTCTGAAAGTGTTTCGATCGATTGCCCATAAACTGCAATGCTCACATGCCTTTACTGAAAAAGCTCTCGGAGATTTATACAAAAGAGCGATTTACCCAAAACCATCTCCGACTCTGAGTGTCTTTTTGATCTTGTCGTTAGAAATAATTTGCATCATTCCCTTTTCAATAATGAAGAAGCACATTGCTTTTGATCCCTCGGAGAAGATAAGAGTATCTGAGGGTACACTACAGTAGAACATCTTCTTTGCCACATTCTATATCTCTGCTTAGCTTAGGTTATAAAAAATAAAGTGGTTTTTGAGACACCCCAGCAGAAAAGTCATCTCTTGATATTTTTTTTATTTTTTCTCGGGTTTGAACACTTCCTCGAATATAATATCGTTGAGAGTCTCGTCTCTTTCGCTGTCCTGAATCACAACAATGATACCAATTAGTCAGAGAGAGTCTAAAGGCGTTCACTATCGCTATCCATATTCTTTTTTCTATGTTTTTTAAATTATATCACAAAGTTTATCAGATTTTGATAATTTGAATAATACATGCAGAAAAAGTACAAGCGGGCCATCATAATTACCTCTGTCTCACTGGCAGTTATTACTCTTGTGCTTATCCTGGCAGGACTTAAGCAAGTCAAACTTGATGAGTACGCGCTCAACTACAACACAATCATGGCAAATTATTCAAGCTCATAGCTATTCGGTCCAGGTCTGTATCTAATTGGGCTGACCAACCATTTCATAACAGTCAAAAAGACCCAACAAAGCCTATCATTCGATAACCTCACTACCTTTACAACTGACTTCTACACAGTCACAGCTTATCTTGAGGTGTCCTATCAATTCAATTTCAGCACAAGTGACAACTTCTCTACTCTCAGCACTTTCTATGAAAATTTTGGATAAGACCCCACTTCCATTTTACAGCCAATCATCAAAAATGAAATATTGCTTATCTTGGCCTCCAAAAGTAGCAAATATTATCAAAACTCGACACAAGCTACAGCCTCTCTTGAGGTCTAAATAGCCACTAAAATATAATCGGTCTTTTCGACCTGGGTTGGGGCCACCATAAACGTTATTATCGAGTCTTTGGTGAGCGAAGGGACAACCACCAACACTTAGGTTGTTGACAGATAAATTCAATCTCTCATGCATGATATGCAACGAGTAGTCAGCTAAAAAATTTAGTTCTCTGACTATTATACTGCGCTAGCCTCAAAGAAACAGTTTGAAATTAATGCTGCTAATACTGCCATGCGGGCCCGGGCCAGAAATTTAGACAAAGTTCTCTATAATTTGCTGAGTACAGGTAGTAGTTTAAGCGGTTTCAACCTCACCAAAGATATATATGATAACTTACCCTTGAATTACGATATGAATATGCTCAATATTCTTGAGGAACTTGTTCTCATAGGAAATCGTACTTTTCCTTACTGATTTGTACAACTACCTGTTTGATATTATGTGTTATTGTAGGGAATGGAATAAAATGTGACATTATAATCGAAGAAATGAAAAGTTTTTCCAAAATGTCTCAAGTCAAACTGCCAACCATCAGAACTGAGAGGAAGGTTCATGTGAGTCTGACCTATCGCTCAGGGGACTACCATCTAGAAGAATCGATGGACAAATAGAATTAAAAATCGCAAATCAATCAGTTGGATCATTGGACAGCTCGGAAAACTGTAACAAACGTGAAATCAAAGTCTAAAATTATTAACACTCTCTATCGCAATTCTCTCAAAAAAGGTACCAAAACCAACATCAATGTGGAATCAAGTTTATTAACCTAAGCCAAACTGTTTCTCCTTCGACTGAATGCTGAGCTACGCAAAGTCAACGACATCAAGTATAGTACCATGTACAAAAACATATAGTATTGCACTGGTGTTTACGAAAGCTTCTACAGCGATATTTTGAGGTAAAACTAGAGATTACTTGCGATACTAATTGCGAGAAAAGAATAACTGGAAAACTGTATTGAGCTAAAAAGGTCAGAGCACATCAAAAGTCTTTAAAATACCAATTCATCATACAAGTTGAGGATCTCGGCTGTGAGAGAAAGCATCGAAGAAAAGTAATTAGAGCTTTAGCCTCTCAAAACGACCATTCAAAATCTTGAAATCGCCAAAGTCAACATCTTAAAGCACTGTCTTTATACAGGTTACGACGTAAGAAACTAAGGGTTGATATGGATTATTCGCAAACTTGATAGTGTACCTTCAGCTGAAGAGTTTCCTCCTTTCCTGACATAAAAATAAATCAACTTCATTAAAAACAAATACAAGAATTAATTAAAATAGCAACAAAAAACCTCATAATTGAAGTCAGACCCAAACAGAATGACTGACTTTGGCAAAACAACTGAATAGATATGCCAAATAATAGGCCGCAAGAAGAAGAGATAGCTATCCATGATTCGCTAAGGAGATGTATTGAGCCAGCTCCAAGAAATTCACAACTCAAACTACAGATCGTAACATCACAAATACATAAACGATGATGTTCTGAAAATAGCATAATAAACATTTCCGAAGACCAAACACACTAAATACGAAATCATTTACAAGGAAACTTCAAAAAAGCTCAATAAATACTGTGTCAATGAGATTTATAAAAACATTAATCCTAGCAAAACAAAGGATATCGCCTAATCCAGAAGGGAATCTCTAAATACTTTGAGGATCCTTTCTCACTTCTAGGCTAAAATAGAGGATTATTTAAGGAGAGCTAACACTGAGACGAAGATTCAGTCTGCATAGGAAAGATAACTTGATCAAATCATTCGAGCTCTGAGGTACGAGAACTACCAATAAAATTCAAAGATGGAGAGGAATCAGAGAAATCCTGTCAGTGTGATTTGCTGTCTGGTTGGTCACCAGAAAGCCAAAAGAATAGTGTAGCAGGAGTTGAACCATCTTTTATGATCGATACTAATATAATCTAATGAGAATATATTTCCAATACGATCAATCAAAGTATATATTTCATATTCCATCAAGGGGTTGTGGTTGGGGTTGGGGTTGGGGTTGGGGTTGTGGTTGGGGTTGGG
>Ga0100402_1003922_pt1 | contig 15955 bp, 13 predicted proteins | sample CryGeyme20150102_FD_80419 | JGI IMG/M metagenome (GOLD analysis project Ga0100402, IMG submission 80419) | Groundwater microbial communities from Crystal Geyser aquifers in Utah, USA - Crystal Geyser metaG 2015-0102 | ecosystem: Environmental > Aquatic > Deep subsurface > Groundwater | place...
AATTGTAATAAAAAAAAAAAAAAATCAAAAAAATTAATATATGAAAATATAACAAAAAATATTTTAAAATAAATAATAAAAAAAAAAAAAAAAATTTAAAAAAAAAAAAAAAAAAAAAAAAAAAAAAAAAAAAAAAGAATTTTATAAAAAAAAAAAAAAAAAAAAAAAAAAAAAAAACTATCCCCCAAAACAAAAAAAAAAAAAAAAAAAAAAATTACGTACTCCTGATTGTGCTCGTTTGACACTGGATGCTTCAGCTGTTGGTTTATCGTAATCTGCTTCGTTGTAGGCAATGCCTTGTTCTAAATTTTCAAAATATTTTCTCCAACTTGGATGAATCGTTTCCGGATGTTCCAAATAGTGTTCGTACATTTGTTCGGCATACAGCGATGATGTACCGGACAAAAAGGATTCCGATTCATGACTTTTATTATTAATATTCCTTTTTTCTTCTTCATCTTGCTCTTGTAAGGCAGTGCTGCTGAAATATTTGTATTGTTGCTGTTGATTTCGATTCCGAGTGACAGCTGTAGCTAGTCGAGAAGTAAACGAACGTTTGGCACCCGTACCTGTACCAGTACCAGCATTAACACCAGCACTGGTTAAACGAAATAGCATTTGAGATGCCATTATTTTTTGTTATTGTTATTGTTGTTGTTATTGCTGTTGTTGCTATTTTAGTATTATATAAATAAATAATACCAGGTAATAATAATGGCTAGACTACTGCTGCTGGTCTGCCTGCGTCTGCTGTTGCCTGTAGAAGTAGCTACCTTGACCCTTGTAATAATATTATTATTATTATTATAACTGAATCCACTCTTACTATAGTGCAATACTACTCAATACTACTCCTAGTAATAGATAGCTAGAGTATAACTCACTAATCCAATACTAAAGTACTCACCTTCTTAGCTTTTAATAGAACAAAGGACAAAGGAAGGAATATATTATGATGTGATTGTTGTTCGTATTTTAGTTGTTGTTTTGGAGAAAGAAAAGAAAGATCCATCACCAGCTGGCTGTTTTTTTTATCAGTAGTCTACAAGGTACTAGACTAGTAGTACCTGGTAACCAGTACCAGGTACTAGCTAGCTAGCTACTGAGTAGCTACTATTACTACTACTCCTAGTAGTCTAGTAGACTACTGTATGGCGGAAAGGGCAAGAAGATCATCATCAAAATATGATGACACGCGAAGAGCCGACAAACTTCCTGCCCGAGTTTTAAAATTAGATGAACGGAAGATCCAAAAGATTTCCATAGTAGACCTAGTAGCTAGAGTAGTAGTAGACTAGCTAGACTACAACAGTTTACTATATTCTTTATAGTACTGGTAGTGTTCACAATTAGCTTGAACACTAATAACATTAATACTGATTTTGGTTCGCACACTAGAACTAACATTTTCGTCCAATACTTCGCGCCAATTTTGAAACGCAAGTTTTCTACTGCGTTGTTGTTACTCATAAAGCTTGCTTGCAAGTAGAGTAGTACTAGACTACCGTACGTAGTACTGAACAATCCTCTACTAGTACTACTAGTAGACTACAGTACTACTACTAGTGGCAGCAAGCAATTCTTCGGCAGCATTTCCGCATTTCCTGCTTCTTTCAACGTTCAACAGAGTTAGACAACCAACAGACCACCTCTGACGCCATCATCACAACAACCATTTTTTATTTACTAGAATACTCTTACCATCATTGAGTATCGTCATCAACATTGTAACAACTAATACTACTGTAGTCTAGTAAACAAGATCAATCAACGTGAAGAAGGGAGCAAAAATAAGAAAAGGTCTTCATTCTTATTATTATTGTTATTATTTCATTTTTCATTCCAGCATCAATTATTGACAATTATATACGACCAACAAAACAAACAATGTACCGCCGCCGTCGCACGACCATCAGCAGCAGCAACAATAACAGCAACAACAATGGTAACGGCCAGGACCATGATGATTGCAGTTCGACAGGTACAAAACATATCAAAACGACTACTTGTACCAGCACAACAACATCACGTCTCTTTCGTCCGAGTGTCAAAATCATTGTCGTACAACGAGCTCCTCTCATGACTGGTTTGTCGTGTCCGAATACGACTACCATGTCGTCATCGTCATCGTCATCTTCTTCCAAACTGTACAAGAAATTTCAACGTCCTAGTTTGAAACGACGGGCATACAACAAGGACAGTGATCATGCATTGCGTTGTTCGAGTCTTGGACCGAAACGACGGATGGATGGAATGGCAAAATTATTAGCACGTGCAGGACGTGGATTAGCGTACAAGCTAACGTCATCATCATCCGACGACAATAATAATAATAATAATAATAACAGTGATAGTGACGATAGTGATGATGAAGACACAACAACAACAAAAGAACCTGATCGTCCTTTTGAACCATTGCGTGTTTGGCAAAGTCCTCATCAAGGAGGACAAGCCAAAGGATTGCCACCCACCAGGTACGCTTGTTTTTTGTTGTTGTTGCTTCTTTTTTGATAGTTTTTGCTTCTGTTTGCAGGAATTGTAATGAAGAAAAATGTCGTTTTTCTCTAACTAAAACAAATGCTGCGTCGTGTCATTGCATATACGATATACGTACATACATACGTTCACAAAATAACTACTATTATTATATTATCATTACAGTGTCATGGAAAAAGTGGAAGATGAATTTGGCGTGGAAGAAATGGTACGAGTACTCAAACCGGCACCTCATCAACATTACAGCAAACACGATGTATTCGTACCACCACTACTGGCCAAATGGTTGCGACCTCATCAGCGGGAGGGAGTCAAATTCATGTACGAATGCGTCATGGGACTCAAGGACTTTAAGGGATATGGATGCATTTTGGCAGGTGCGACGTCTTTTTGTGTTTGTGTCTATGTATGTGTTTGTGTTTCAAGAGACAGTGCAGTAAAATACCGCCGCCACCATTTTGCTGCTAGCTACTACTGTGTGTATGAATGATTCTTACATATCCACTCACAACCAACAAACGGTCCACTCTTTCTCTCTCTTGGTCTTTCTTAACAAAAGATGATATGGGATTGGGAAAAACATTACAGAGTGTGTGCCTCATTTATACCTTGCTCAAGACAGGTATTACAGTCGATGGTGCCCCCACTGCCAAACGTGTCATTGTGGCCTGTCCGTGCAGTCTCGTCAAGAACTGGGAGAACGAATTTGTCAAATGGTTAGGACCCGGTGGTAAGAGAGAGCGAGAATTGTTGTTTTTTGGCACAGCTTGTTCTCTGCCTTTTTCTATTGTTTGCACATTGGTTTTTCTTTTGTATTATATGTCCAAATCTTACAAAAGCCAATCGAACCTTTCTCTTTGCTTTGCAGTTGTCAAGACCCTAGCCATTGCAGAAGCGGATCGTGCAACGGTAGAAAAAAATTTGGATTGTTTCGTCAAGACCAAACTGTTCAATGTCTTGATTGCTTCCTACGAGTGCATCCGGGGTCACGTCAAACGATTGAACAAAGTCAAAGATTGTTGCGATTTGCTGGTCTGCGACGAAGCTCATCGATTGAAAAATCGAGAAAATCAAACGTCACGGGCCCTGGATTCACTTCCCGTTAAGCGCCGCGTCTTGTTGACAGGAACGCCCATGCAAAATGGTACGTTCTCCATTATTCATATAAATAAATGAATGGATAGTGTGGTTGCTGTATCGAACGAACTCTACATGGCATTTGTCCACGCGCGTCTTTTTGCGTGCATTTTGCATTGATCTCACATTTTTGGAAAACAATTCTACCCTTCTCGTCCGACTCAACACACACACACACACGCACACACACATTGCACGACAGACTTACTGGAATTCTTTGCAATGGTAGACTTTACCAATGCGGGCGTCTTGGGAAGTTTGGAAGATTTTCGCAAGTACATGCTAGCTCCCATCCTTCGGGGACGAGAACCGGGTGCTTCCGACGCCGAAAAGAAAAAGATGGTCGAGCTTCAAGTAGAAATGAGTTCTACCGTCAATGACTTTATTTTGCGACGTGTCAATACCTTGAACGCCCAACACTTGCCTCCCAAACTTGTTCAGGTCGTCTGCTGCAACCTGACGCCTACGCAACAGCAAATGTATCAACATCTCGTGGAAGCCAAGGAATTGCAACACATTCAGGATGGAAAACAAGTCAATTGCCTCGGAAGTATTCAAACGCTTATGAAACTTTGCAACCACCCATCCCTTGTTGTCAACGACGATGACACGGGTACGTCCATGAACGGGAGCCGCCGTGCGACATCCAAGAAAATCAAGTATACAGATGATGGCGACAAGGAAACCGCGGATACTCCCGGAGCAAGTGGACTTGCCAAGTATCTGCCGGACGGTGGCGGTGGAGGGCGGAATGCTCCTGTCTATCCAGAATGGAGTGGCAAGATGTTTGTCTTGTACCGCCTCATGAAGGAGATGCGAAAACCACGTAATGGCGCCGACAAAATTGTGATTGTTTCCAATTATACGCAAACCCTGGATTTGATTGGCAGAATGTGTCGGGAAAACTCTTGGCGATTTTGTCGATTGGATGGAAGCGTTGGTATGAAGAAGCGTCAGAAGATGGTGGAAGAATTCAACGATCCAACTAGTACTCTGATCGCCTTCCTCTTGTCTAGTAAAGCTGGTGGATGTGGCCTCAACTTGATTGGAGGTAATCGCCTCGTCTTGTTTGATCCAGGTATGTCCTTGCATTTCAGCTCTTCTATCCAGCATTTTTCGATTATCTTGTCAAATTTGTTTTGGTTTTGTTGCATCTTGTCTTACACTTTTTGTTGGCTGGATTGCACCCGATTACTCGTTCAACACAGATTGGAACCCAGCTGTTGACAAACAAGCCGCGGCTCGATGCTGGCGCGATGGCCAGAAAAAGCGGTGCTTCACTTACCGGTTCATGGCAACAGGAACAGTTGAAGAAAAGATTTTTCAGCGGCAGTTATCTAAGGAGGGTCTCCAGTCAGTCGTTGACGACAAAGAACAGGTCAATGCATTATCGACCAAAGATCTGCGCAACTTGTTCAAGCTCCGAACTGGTACACCTTCCGACACACACGACAAATTAAGGTGCACGCGCTGTGAAATCATTCACGACACGGCCGAAATGGAAGAGGCGAAGGTACTGCCCAAAAAGCTTGAGCTTTGCAAGGCGTTGCTAGACCGTATGGTGAAGGAGGAGACTGCTGTTGACTTTTTAGTCCCGATGGACGCTACAAAGTATAACACAACAAAAGAGGATTACGAAAGCCTTGTGAAGCAACCCATGGATCTCGGCACCATTCAAAAGAAACTCAACCAGTCGTTGGAGTTACAGCAATCCAAAAAGGAAGAAAATGAAGACAGTGAACAAGTTCCAGAACAATCGATTGCTGCGGTTGGAGAAAAGTCGACCAAAAGACCCAAGAAAATCCCAGTCGTGGCAACCTACAACAGTGTTTCGGCATTTTCGAAGGATGTTTACCGTGTAATCAATAATTGTTTGAAAGTTTGGGATCCTCCGACTCCTGTTGCCGAGGCGGCCTGTCAGCTTCGCACCTGGTGGCAATCAGAATGGACAGAGTTGACCCATCAGCTGGCTCGCCTCAAGTCGGATGATGGTGATGCCCACGACACCAACAAGGCGGACCATGAAATCATCAGCAGCGCTGCTGCCAGCAAACGCGGCGACAATTACGAAGAGCAGATTGGCATGCCTGAAGAAGAGGACATGAGAAGTTGGTCTCACCATCACTCGACCCAGACTGTTGACGACCCAGTGTTTCGTGCCGCAATGCAAGGCTACGACGATATTGTATCTTTCGTGTTTGGATTGGAAGTGACTTGGAGTCTGATTCAGGAGCGTCAACAACAGGAAGAAGAACAGCAAGCATTGCTGGAACTCCAAGCGATTGATGAATTGGAAGAAGAAGAAGAAGCGGACGACGAGGAAGATGAGTCTGATGAAGATTGCAACGTCAAGAATGAATCAAAGGAAGATTCTGGTAAGGAAGAAGCCGGTGGCTGCGCCCTCGACATCAAGGCGGAAGATGCTGAAAGCAGCAGCAGCAACGAGGACGGGGACGATACCAGCGAGAAATCGGACAGTGATGATGATGGTGATGACGAACAAGAAATGGCTGCATCGGAAGTGGATGCGCAAGTTGCTACCACAGAAGAGTCTGAAATATCGGACGACGAAGACGATGATGATGATGATGATGATGATGATGACGAAAACAATCATGAAGTGGAAATTCAGTCGGCTACTTCTTCAAATGTCCTCGAGGCCGAGATTGCCACTCAAGATGACGACGAAGTGATGGCAGCAGTTACTGCCGACTCTTCTCCCGAGGACAAGGAGAATACCGAACCGACGAACCCTAACAGCTGGACATGTCAAACTTGCACTCTTGTCAACAGCAACCGTAAGGCCAAATGTGGAGCATGCGAGCAGCCACGCCCCAAGAAGCGTCGTCGTTAGTACAGTAGGAGAGAGAGAGAGAGAGTATTCGGTATAGTAGACCTTTGGACCTGTGATAATTTAGAAGAGAGCATGAGCATCCATTTTTTGTACGTTCACAGTGTTGGTAGCAGCTTCGCAAACAAAAGAATTGCATTCTTTTTGTTTTCCTACCACAAAGGTATTACTGAGTAGTAGTTAGTAGTAGGTGCTTGCTATTCCAGTGAGTATTCATCAAGAGTAATGCGGGAGGTAGAATAAAGATACAGTACTGCACTTTTTAGATTATGCTATCTTTATTCGTTTTTGAACTGCTGTCAAAGTTTTCATCACTGCATTTTTTGTTCTGTTTCCGGTACCACACAAAGCCCAGAAGCATAGACGCTACCAAAGCTGCCAGACCAGCAAATAGCCCAATTATTAGCCATTGTAATTCTACACTTTCATCTCCTCCCTGACCGTTGACAATGACGATACCATCGCCGCCACCTGCCAGGTTCCCAGTTGCTGTTGCACTATCAATACCATTGACACTGGTGGTGGTGGTGGTTGTGACCGTGGCAACAGTGCATGCCTCCAAACCAGCAACTACCAATTGACAGTCACACGCAGCATCGCAAGCAATCTCTGTGGCTATTGTATCTGTTACTGTATCGTTGTTAGATATTGTCGTAATGGACAAGTTGGCATACGGAACTGTAGATGTGTACGTTTGTACACTACTATCCGTGGATACTACAGAGCTTTGTTTTTCAAAACCGTTGGTTACAATGCTGCATCCTCCTCCTCCTCCAACATCATCATTATCATTATCATCGGCAGTGGCACAACCAACAACGGTGCAAATCATGCCCGATTTGGGACACACAAAATATCCATTGGCAGGACTGTAGTTGTTGTGATCGATCGTTCCACTCGTTTGACGGAACAGAGCCACACTGCAACCTATCCAGAGCAAAAGAGGAGTCGAACGTTTGTTTTGGCGGTGGTACATTTATAATTTATACTACTACTAGGTCTAGTAATTATTTATATGAGATATCAGGGCAGTATACTAATACGCGCTTTACTGAATGTAAAAACGGATCGCTCTTTCAAGAAGTAATAATAATAGTAATCTGTAGTTCAAGACTATTTTTCATATTATTTTTCTTTCTCTCATAGTTTATTTTCTTAAAGATTAGACTCGACTACACACACTCATCATAATAAATATTTTCTCACACCGAGGTCCTTTAAAATATGAGATTTTCCCTCTCATCAATCCAAGTTCTAATAAATAAGTTACACACGATTGGTTCGGTAGAGGTGCTGGGGTTGCTTCTACTGCTGGTAGAAGACTACTAGCTAGCTAGTAGGTGCAGGAGAAGTAGCATACTACCATACCAGTAGTCTACTAGCTAGAGTAGCAGGTCTAGTCTCTAGTAGCTACTACTAGCTAGTAGTAGTAGTACCAGGTAGCTACTATTCTAAATAAATAGTACCAGGTACCAGGTGGTACGATGTTGTTGCTTCTTGGTACGACTACTACTACTTCCTGGAAGCTTCGTAGTACTAGGGAGTAATACTACACTGCAGCGCTCGTTTTTTTCCTTCCGACGTGCCAAAATACTATAAAGGTATTTGCTTGTGTAAAAAAGTGCACAACGGAAATGTTTGCAAGTAGTCGACTACCTGGTACCGTAATTTTTTTCAGAGTGCTGTACTGGTACGAGTACTAGCTAGTCTAGTACGAGTAGTAGACTAGACTACTACTAGTCTAGTAGTAGTAGTAGACTAGTAGTAGTAGACAATAATAATAATAAAATAATAATGCCTTCCTTTGCTTGCATGGAAGTTTCAGAATATTTTGCGCCAACGAACAAGAAGCACTCGAATACACGGGACTTGAACTATCACAGTAATATTGGTAGAACTAGTACACTACCTGGTACTACTACTACTAGTAGTAGTAGTAGGTAGAGTACTCAGTACGGTACTGTAGCTTGTTAACTCATTATTATTACCAGTAGTACACCACTCGCAGTACTACTAGCTACTACTAGACTACCGGTACTAGCTAGTAGACTACTAAAAGTACAGTAGTAGTAGGTCACAAATAAGATCCTTGCAGTTTTTTGTTAGGTATCAGTGTGCGTTAAAAGAGGCAAATTCCTCTAGACGCACAATGACTAAGACCAATATCTTATCTTGGTAGCTACTACTCCTAGAGTAGCTAGCTAGAGACTACTAGACTACTGTATCTGCAGATTAAGGCGATAGACGGACGAATCAAAACCGAATATCGCAAGATGCGAAGGCCCAACACACAACTACTCTACTCTATTGCTGGACTAATTAATACTTGAGTAGTAGTAGGTAGTAGTCTACTATTATTACTACATGAACACCAACAACACAACACAAACAACAAACAACAAACAACAAACAACAACACAGGCGACGTTTTATCATTAAAAAAAAACACGAACGATAGGACCTATCTTAAAAAGAAGTATTATTTACTCCGAACTAGCCAGCTACTCGAGTAGTAGCGAGCTAGAGTAGCTAGATAAACAGACAGACATCCCGATTCAACAACTAACTACTCGGGTACCTACTATTGCCATCGTTTTTCTTTCTCTTCCTTTCGAGTAGACTAGTAGCTACTCTACTAGTAGCAAGTGCACAGTACACATACATCCCACTTCCTTCTAATTACTTACACAGAAAAAATAATGTTTCACTTTAACAAACAGAAAAAGCCGACGTCGTTTTCTACGGACACCAAAGTAGGTGCGAATGTTGTTGTTGTTGTTCCGGAACAACCACAGCCAGTAGACCTAAACGAAGAAGAAAATGATGATGATAATGATGTCGACCAAAAACAACTGACAGAATTGAAAGCAACGTTGCAAGAATTGCAAAAGCAAATTGCACGAGAAAAAGCTGGCAAACGAAAAATCTTTCATTCGCTCGTCAAGATTGCCAGTGAACTCAAGCGAACGCAGCAGCAACAGCAGCAAGAATTTGAAAAATCGTACCATCAGCAACCCTGGTACGAAGGTGGGATCTGGAGGAATCAGGTCCAAGTATTGCCAAGTATTATAGGCAGTACCGCTACCAAGGTGAACAAGACTAGCAGCAGCAGCAGCAGCAGCAGCAGCAGCAGCATCAGTAGTGCGTTGGCTGGGGGTGGAAACATTAGTGAATTGTTCTTTGATTTGGTCATTGTAACGGCTTTTACGCGCGTCGGAGAGGCCATTTCGACGCGGGCTACCATTACGGGTGAAACGGTGCTCTACTTTGCCGTGTTTTGGACCATCTGGAGCAAGGAAATGGCATACTCGTCCCGGTTCGATACATCCGATCTGAGTGCCAAAATGAGTACGCTACTCACGTGCTTTGCTGTACTATTTGGAAGTTTGTCGGCATCGGCATCGCCCATGGCTTCTCATGGAGCTTCTCGCATCATGATGGTTGCCGCCTTTTGTGCCATTCTCCACTGTCTTTTACACTTGCGCATTGCTCTTGTGTTTGGAAGTAGTAGTAATAACAACACCGACGATGACGAGAATAATAATTTATTGACAACAGAGACAATGACAGAACAACAAAAACGGAGCTTGCAAGAGTTGAGAGAGCGAGTACGACGATACGGAATCTTTAATACTTGCACGACGTTATTGGAAGCGGTGATTTGGATTGTAGGAATTGTACTGGTTCCAGTAGATTCGCATTTCCGGTGGCTTATCTTTGTCATTGGAATCCTCTCTTCCCTGAGATTGCCAAGAGCATTTCTCGCGAATGACTTTCACGGTAAAGGACTTACCACGTTTGTTCGTACTTTTGATTGCAACGGTTGGGAGTACTCTGGATCTCTGGATGATGTATCCTGAAGTGCTCTGGAGTTTTTTCTCGTCCTTTTTGTACTTGTCCTGTGTTTGCATCTCACACAATCGTTTTTGTTTTGCTTTCATTATTTATAATTACAAATTGATTGATGGATGGATGGATGGATGGATGGATGGATGGATGGATGGATTGATTCATACTGTGCACTGCAATGCAGCGGCCTGCACAAAACGTGGTGTACTCTTCATCTTGCTCCTTGGATTCGTTATGCAGAGCATTGTGGTCATTGCCAGCGAATTCTTCGCATACCTTACTCCATCGTGGGAACAGTACAGCTTTATTGGAACCTGCTGCCTCATTCTATTTTGCATCAAACTCCTCTACGTGGACGATTCCAATACAGCTGTACAGGATCACGCCCTCTTGATCAATCAAACATCCGCATTTCTATTTTCCATTGGCCACTTTTGTCTCCTGTTCAGTACGACGGTCATGGGATCGGGGCTCAACTTGGTAACCCACGAGTTTCTGGCGGCAACAGCCGCACTGCCCAGCACATCGAAACAGCTGGTGGCGGGAGGATTTGCGGCCGTCATTATGAGCAACTTCTTCATCAAATCTATGCACATCAAGCGCGTCCCTGCAGATAATTCGCGACATCGCATAATGTTCGTGACAGCGTACGTTACAGAAATGATTGTTACCCTGGCAGTGGTGACGGTTTGTGCCCTAATGGGTCACGAACAAGGTGGTCCGTTGCAGTTTTTGGAACAGAATGGACCATCTCTTATTTTTTTTATGAGCGCTTTGGCCGTTTTTCTGGTAGTGATTAGCTGGTTGGATCAGGGAGTGGAACTCTCCCTCTACGACACAGTGGCAGATTCTTTAGAAGTTCGTGTAGAGCCCTTTGGCTTTTGGTCCTGCTGCTTCCCAGCGTCCGACGAAGACGTACTCGAAGAATTGGCAGAAGAAGACATGTCGCTGTCGAGACGATTTTCCGTCCTGGCGCCTCTTTTGGGAGCAAGTCGTTCCAGTACGGCATTCTTGAAGGCGGAACTCAAAGAAACAGAAGGTTACGGTTCCGTTGAAGAAGGATTGGCATATCGCGCTTGAGCACACCTCTTTATGACTTGTCACGTTGCTTTGGAATGTCATACTGAGAGTCAAGGGTGTGGATTGTTGGTGTGTTTGCTCGTCATGTGAAGAAAATGGTGGATTGCAGTTTTTCCTAGCTCATTGGTTGGAGAGTGCAGGCAAAAATAGGAAGAATAAGAAAACAGCAGAATATGTCAATATTTGTGTACATTTATTTCATTTATGAAGTCTCAAACAACAAACAAACAAGCCTTGCAGAATGCGTAGTTCAAAGTAAGAAAACTTGTTTTAAACTTTGTTTTAAGACATAAATAATGGTGTGTCTGAGCGGAAGAGAGGAAAAAACTAAATGGGTTACGGGAGTACAGATAGGAACACTACTACTAGGCAGATATGAAGAGCAAATAGTTATATCAGTAGTTTTGCTTGGTTTTGGCCCCATGACCAGACAACCTCTATAGAATGGTTAATTCAAAATACACATGTATATAGAAGGAGATCAATAGTGTGTCATCATAATACACCAAAGCTTGTTTTTAATTGATGGGAGGGTGCAAGCGCTGGAAATTAGCTGAAAAACATTGAATTTTTTGCAATATTTCATGCTGTTTTGGCTCCAATACCAATTAAACAGCACATAAATCTAAAATCTAATTTTTGAGAAGAAAGCTGATGGTCTGTCTGAATAGACTGAATGGAATAATGCTGGATTTTTCATTGATGGGAGGGGTACCAGCACTTGAAATAGCTGAAAACCATCAAAATTTACTAATATTTCATGCTGTTTTGGCCCAAAGATCAATTAAGTGTGGCAGAATTTTATAATTGATATTTTAAGAAGAGAATGGTGGTGTACCTGGTTAGACTGAATATAATAATGCTACTGTCTTTCATTATAAGGGAGGTTAGAAGCACTGGAAATAGCTGAAAACATCACAATTTACCAATATTTTATGCTGGTTTGAACTTCAGACAAAGCAAACTTTACATTTTTTTTAATATTTGTAAGAAGAAGAAGATGATGATGGTGTTTCTGAATAAAGAAAAAAAGTATAGAGTGATAGGTGGGTGTTCAGGCATGGGAAAGAGCTAAAAAGGGGCCAAATTTTTAATTTTGGGTAGCGTTTTGCCCTATTTATTGCAATTTCTTTGCTTCACACAGAATTTTTATATTGCTCTAGCTGTCTACTACTAGCCAACAGGTTGACTGGAGAGAGTTTAACAAATAAATAACCTTTCCTTTACCACCTTGTTTGACCTACTCATAATCAAAAACTCCAGTGCGGTTGAAAATTCGCTCTCGTTTCACTGTGCTTTGTTTCTTTTTCACATTATTTTTTTCACCGTTGTGTGACAATTTCAACAATTTCCTCCACTTCGCGCGTGCAAGAGCAAACAAAACTTATTTTTGATTCTTTTGAAACGCCGTCAGTGCCTTGACATGCTTCTGCTGCTCCTTGGCCAGCTTCTTCTTGGCACTTTTGGTCACTTCGGCACCCTCGGCATCGTGAGTTGGGATGCCAGTTTCTTCGTCAAATTTGCTGTACATGCCCTTGTATTCATCGGCCAGTCGGAACAAGTCCTTGGGGTCGATCTTCATTCTTGCAGCCTTGGCCTCCAAGTCCTTTTTGTTCTTTTCGGCTCGTGCTTTGTTTGCAGCGAGTTCCATTTCTGACTTTAGACCCTTCGGTCCTTCCGATTTCAAACTGACGGTCCTATTAAATACCAAAGTTCCCTTTCCGCTGCTGCAATCATAGGTCGTATCAATGTCAACAACAAAGTATCCCATGCGTTCAAACTGGACAGCCGTGTTCGACTTCCACTGATCCACGTCCGTCTTGTCAATGCCGGGAACTTGTTTAATGGAAGGATCCACGAGTGCATTCTTATAAACAATTTCACTTTCGGGGTTCAGTTCGTCTTCCCACAAGTCCGATGGTTCCGGCACCGTAAAGAGTTCATTGTACACGCGTACTTCGGCACGGACCGAATCGGCTGGGACCCACGAAATGTACGTCTTGGGCTTGGGGCGGCCTTCGGCATTATCAATGTGACATTTGAGCTCCTTCACGTTTCCTTTCTCGTCTTCGACGACGTGATCGCAAATCAAATTGCCCCCATAGTATTTGAGTCCAACGGCCTTGTTGGGTGCCAAACCAAAATATTCTTTCGAATCTTCCTTGCGAAAATCGGAACTGTCCACGTATAATTTGGAAGTTAGTGTGATAGAATGCGTTCCTAGAGACGCATCTGTGGGACTATTTTCGACTTCAAATGTCATAGTACTGGCTTTGGCAGCTTCTTGGTCAAAATTGGTCACCGTTACGAGGATCGGATCTAATGCTACCATGACTCGAATGGACGTAGCACTCAGCTGAAGGCGCGCCGTCTGGTGCAATTTACTGCTTTCTACTACATTCTGTGCACGTGTCGCACCGACATCATTGCAGAACTGGTTCAAAATGTCTTTGGTATATCCCCGACGTCGAAGTCCCGAAACGGTGGGCATACGAGGATCATTCCAACCCCGGACGTGTTTGGCATCTACCAGCTTGATCAATCGTCGTTTCGATAGGACCGTGTACTGCAAATTAAGCCGCGACATTTCGTACACGGCAGGTCGGTACACATCCAGGGCGTGCAGAATCCAATAGTACGGTTCCCGTCGGGATTCGAATTCCAGAGTACAAATAGAGTAATCAATGTGTTCCAGTGAGTCGCAGAGACCGTGAGTAAAATCGTAGGCCGGATAAATGCACCATCCATCACCAATGTGTGGATGTGGTGTATATTTGATCCGATAGGCAACGAGATCGTACATGTTCGGATTGGACGATTCGAAATCCATTTTCAATCGCAGCGTGTAGGTTCCTTCGTCGAAGAATCCCAGTTTCATTTTCGAAAAGAGTTCCAAGTTGCGTTCTACAGACGTATTGCGACACCGTCCTGGCAGTACGTCCGGTGATGGAATGGGCGCGACAGCATCTGGATCGTCGCCCGCTGCACGAGCCTTGACGCGTTTAAAGGCCAACTCTCGTTGAGCTTCCATTTCTGTTTTGGTCATGTCACACACGTACGCCAATCCCTTTTGAATGAGCTGGACGGCATAATCGTGCAACTGTTGAAAGTTTTCGGACGAGTACGTCGTTCGTTCGGGCGTCCAACCCAACCATTCCATATCGCGTCGAATCGAATCAATGTACTCCTTCGATTCGGCATCTGGATTGGTATCATCGTACCGGAATACTGTACGACGGTGTTCTACGGGTACTTTGAGTTTTTCAAATGCCAACGAAAAATTCATATTCATCGATTTGGCGTGACCAATGTGCAAGTAACCGTTGGGTTCGGGAGGGAACCGAGTCCGAACGATTGGTCCGTTCAATCTCTTGTGCTCGGCGATGAGTTCGGGAGAATTCACAGCCCAGGCCAATTCGCGCGCCGAAAGAGCATTTTTGGTATTGCCCTCTTCTTCTCCTTCTTCTGCTTTGAGCAGAGGAGCTGTTGCTTCTTTCGCTGTGGTTTCGGCAGACATGGTAGTACGTAGTACAAGTTCCGTACAAGTGCAGTGTATAGTAGTGTTCCTGTGTCGTCAAGCTCAATACAAAATAATACTGTGTCTGAGTTGTCGTTTAGGTGAAGAAAAATTAGAATGTGTTTCGGATGGAAGATTTTGTTGGTGTGAGAAAGAAAAAATTAATAATAAACGGTTTATCAAAAAGCTAAAAAAAAACGGTTTCCGAAGCTGAGTTGCTTTTCAAACACTGTTATTAATGCACAGAAGACTGTACTGCTCTGCTCTGCTCTGATGAGGAGCAAATATCCATCTGAAGACTACAACAAACGACAACAGAGTCCTACTAGTAGGAGAGTAGGAGTAATAGAAACAGTAATCAACATACACATCAACATCATAGTCAAATCAACAATATTATTATACAACAGACAACATACACCCCAGCAGAACAACAATAATACCACACGTAAGATGAACAAAAGATATGACTTACGCTGCTATTCACTTTGATGTGTCTCTACAATGCTACTAACTCCTCTATTGAAACGTTGATATCAATATTAAAAGTTCTGCTGCTGCTGCTGCTGCTGCTCAGAAGAAAATGAAAGGTTGAAAAAAAATAGAAGTAGCTAGTGACAAGAATACAGTAGTACCGGGCAATGATGATGATCGGTGAATGATGAGCGAGGGGCTCTCGCAGCAGCTCGATTCGTTCCTTTTGAAATTCTCATCATCAGACGCGCACATTGCCCTAAAATAAATAAACGAAACGTGCTTTCGCTCCTCCCGTAAAATTTATTGATTTCTTTAGAACGAACAAGTGCGCATCCCACAGTTGACTACTACGAGTAGTAGATAGTACTAGTAGTCTAGTCCTAGTAAAAAGTTGAATGCCTAATTACGGGGATCACAACACTGCCCCCCCCCCCCCCCCCCCCCCCCCAGGGGGGGCGCCCCGCGTTTTGTGCCCCCCCCCCCGCCCCCCCCCCTTTTCTTCCAGCCGCCGCCCCCCCACCAACCCCCCCCCGCTCCCACGCTCCTCG
>Ga0100402_1003937_pt1 | contig 15909 bp, 10 predicted proteins | sample CryGeyme20150102_FD_80419 | JGI IMG/M metagenome (GOLD analysis project Ga0100402, IMG submission 80419) | Groundwater microbial communities from Crystal Geyser aquifers in Utah, USA - Crystal Geyser metaG 2015-0102 | ecosystem: Environmental > Aquatic > Deep subsurface > Groundwater | place...
ACCCGGGCGCCTCGGAACGGAGAAAAGGTTGGCCCTAGTAAATTGCCGAGTTTCTCCAAACCACCCTACCTAGCCGAACGTAGCCCTAGAGAGCTGGCATAGTCGAGAGAACGCGGTAGCGTTAGCTCGAGTAAGTAGTCCACGGGGTAACTCTAATCTTACTGTGACTCGTTTGAAGCATCAAAATCCTGTGACTTCTTTTTGACAGAGTTTGGTACCAGGTCAGGTAGCTAGTCTAGCTACTACTACTAGCTAGCAGTATTCAACAGTCTACTACTGGAGTACTTCGTCTCCACGAACCATGACATGTCGAATGTTAAGCATTAGATTGAAAGTTAAGACAGAATTATTCAAAGTTACATTAGCGTGTAAAGAGGTGCAAGAAAGATCATCAATAGCAATCAGCAGAAGATATTATTTAAGAATATCGCAATGACAGTGGATAAAAAGGCCAGAACCAGAATGGAACAAGTACAGACGCCAACAGCGAGTGGGGAGGATCGGGAGGATGACGGAGAGGAGGACGATGATGACGATAGTGAATACAGCAACTCGGACTCTTGCTCCTCGGATGACGATGAGGAAATGGAAGCTCTTCAGTTGCTTTCGGAACAAATCCAAGAGGCCAAACGCACAAATCAGCTGCTGAAAAAAGCGCTCGTTGCAACGTTGAATGTAAAGAAGGATAAGTCAAGCAGTGAGCTCGTCGCGTCTCTGTTTGCGGAAAGAAAACCATCGGCAACGCAGGCAGAAGGCAAGCAGAACGACAACGACAAAAAGAAGAAGAAATAATAGAGAATTGGATTTGAAAGTCAGGTGGAGTCTTTTGCTTATGACGGGTACTAAATTGATTTTTGAATGTTGATGCTTTGCAGATTGATTTGTGGCTGACTATTTGCGACAAGAGACAGCCGCAAATCATTACGTACATACGCCAGCCTCCGTGCTTTAAAAAATTGTTTTCGTGTTAGCATTTCCTGTTTTGATTAGCTAGGTCTCATGCTCCGCTCCGCCACAGACGTATGCACAGAATGTGCCAGCATAAGGCGCAAGGCACGAGCAATGAAAAAAGTGTGAACGTCTATTTTACAGGGATCACAACTATGGCGCCCGCAGGGCGCCAAGGTTACCCGAAGGCAACCATTGGCACCCCGAAGGCACGAGCAATGAGAATAAAATAGCCTTCGGCATTGCAAGGCCATGCCTTGCTTAAGAGCTTGAGAGTGGCCTCGCAATCCGTCTGGTTGATACGGGTAGACTCAGGTGACTCAGGTAATTTTATGAAGAAAACCAGAAGTAGCCACTGAGATGATTATGAATGTTGAGCGAGCGAATATTATTATTATTATTATTATTATTATTACAGCTACACTTAGTCGCACATTTGAACGTCCTGCTGTGGTAGAACACATGATTGTAAAAAAAACGGAAAACAACAACAACTCCTTACTCGTCCTGGAGTACAAACGAACACTCACAAAATAAATTCAACCGCACCTTGCAATAGTACTTCGACTAAGATCCACCAAAATATAAAACGCTCTACAAGACAAACAGAGTTCTGAGCCATGGACCCCTTTCGCAAGGCCTTTCTTGATCACGCCGAGATAATTATGACGAAGCAACCTTCGAAAAAAAGCCATTTAGAATTGCTCAAGTTGGCGACAGCGGGGTTGACCTCATCCGATCTCAACAAGCCCGGTGTATTGCGGGCTCTCAAGCTCCGGCTTCATCCGGATAAGCATCCCCAAGAGAAGGAGCGTGCGACACGACTGTTCCAAGCCGTCTCGCACTTTTGCGATGCCTGCAAGAACCCTTCCAAAAAGACCTCCGTTGATGCCGATGTGGGTCAAGCCTTGCCATTTCAATTCCACTCGCAGCAGGATAAGTGGCCCCATATGTCGTTTACGGAACCATACTACGAAGAGTCACGATTCGGTAACAATATCGACGGCGAATTGGACGGGCAAGTGGCGACACTTGTTGCATACCAATGCATCAATGCTCGTGGAGCCATTGCACACGGCAAAAGCATTTCGATCAAGTTCACTTCCCAGCAAATTCTACAAACAGAACCGTCAGAACGACACCGCGAAGTGGAAGTTGTCTTTGAGGATCGCGGTGGTTACAAAGTGCTCGAGACAGTCCCCGATATTAAACAAGAGATTTTTTCCCGCGGTCCTGTTGTCTCGGCGTCCTTTTCGTTCAAGCGCAACGACGCCTATTTCTTTCCTAACTTAAAGCAGTTTGTCACACAAAAATCGCTTCTCATTGTGGGTTGGAAGCCTACAGAAACAGGCGAGGCTTGGCTGGTGCAACCTTTGGGCCGTCCCGACCTGAAATCTGTTGCGGCGATCCCGATTGGACTGCACCAATTTGCGATTGATGACCTTTGCCTTGCCCCTGTTAATTCCTTCGAGGATACTCCCTGGGAGCCAGGACCGTATTTAGATCTTGATCTAACACAAGAAGTTGCGCAAGTCTGGCGGAACTGGAAGGGCATTGATTATTCCCTTTCCGTCGAGGCTTCTCTCGAGCTTATAAAATAACTGGGTAAGATTACCTTCGGCCCTGCTTCTGCTGCGCAGATGGTGACCGTCCGAACAAAGGGCAAGCCTGCACAGAGTAAACGCGCAACAATTGAATGGTTGGAATGGGACAATAGTAAGAACGGCATGCGTATTTCTCTTGTGTACGTCTAATTAGAGTGGAGGGGCTCTCTGACAAGAAACCTAAGGTACACGTAGATGGAGGAGTTACAATGGTACTCCCGAGATGCAATGCGCTACCATTTGAAGAATAAAAAGATGATCTGTATTTCTAAACAGCTACTGTAGCTAGTGTAGCAAGTTTCTCTCGCAAGTCATCTAATAATCGTAACGAGGCATGGTAAGTACCCAATCCAACCATATGACATCCTTGCCCCGATTGTACATCGATACATGTATGCATACTGTTCTTGTATTTCTTAGATAAACGTAAAACCCATAGCAACCACCAAACACGGTGCCAGCAAAACAATGGATAAGCACGCATGCCTATCGATATGTCCAGCTGAAACATTTTTCGAGATACTTGTTTCGCTCTCTGCCAAAAGAGACTCATCCCCTTCTGTCACAGAAGAAGCTGCTGCTTCTATGGTGGGGCTAATTGTGGTAGCTCGTAAGAATGGGGTTGCCGAAGGTGCCATGGTTTCAGCGGTGTAAACTGTGCTACTTTCAGCTGTGGATGGGGACTTAGGAGGATGCGAATGATCCTGTGAATGAGGACGCTTATCATTGTCTAACCCCTTCTCTGCCTCTTCTGTTACAATTGGCGGAGTGGCCACGGGTGCAACTTGGGCTGCTACACTGCCGACTACAGTACTGATTGATTCCTTGCTTCCTATTGACGTTGTGTTGCTTTTTGTAAATTGTTGAGACTCAATCTCGGCGAGCGACGGCGGAGGTAGCAGGTCGTCGACGGGGACGCAAGTATCAGGGTTACAGGCAGAGCACGAATCGGGATGTTCACTGCCAGCTATTTGGCGGCAGGCATCTCTCACGAATGCACCTCCACCAATCAGGTACTGAATGCGGTTTCCACAGGAAAATGAGTCTGCAGGCGCATCCCATGCTTCTTGATTGCAGCCAGCACATCCACAATAGGCAATGACTGCTGAATCAGCATCGTCAGTAGCAGTGATTAATGAAGCTGCAGTGTTGATCGGAGGCGTAGTAGGCATTGGAGTAGGTTCCGGAGTTTTCACAGGTGGCACAGGTATAGGTAATGCATCGGTTGGTGCGATTGTGACCATTGTTGAGACCTCAACCACAGTCCCATTCGCAGATTCTACTTCTTGCAATGGTGCTTCGGTTAATTCCTGCAGACTGTCATCGTCAACGTTGAAGTCAGATTCCACTTGTTGCGATGGTGCTTCAGTCAAATTCTGATTAGGAGTACCCTCACCAGTAGCCTCTATTGCTATCTCAGTTGGAGTTTCTGTTGCATTCTCTGCAGGTTGCACAGATACATTGTCTACATCCAAATCTGTTGTTGGGGAACTTGTAGAGATTTCCGGGTCCAATGTCAGCTCAACAGGTGATAAACTTGGCGATTGGATTCCCAGTGGTTGCGATGGTCCTTCACTCAAAATCTGAGTAGAAACAACATCGTTGGCTGTTTCTGTTGCTATTTCAGTTGGAGTATCTGTTGTATTCTCTGTAGCTTGTACAGCTACATTGTCTACTACTAAATCTGTTGTGGGAGAAGGCGTAGAGAAGTCTGCGACTGGTGTCATCTCACCAGGAGTTCCACCGGGTAATGAGATTTGCGATTGAGAATGCGAGACCTCGGTTGGCAGAAAAACAGGGCCGATGGTAGGCGCTTGGGTTATATCATGAACAGGACTTCTAGTAGGAGCGTTGGTTGGCTGAAGGCTTGGGCTCATGCTAGGTTCTTCGGTCACCGTTTCCACGGCATCTTCGATTTTGAGAAATGGTTGAGCTCCATTTTCAATATAGGTTCCGCTATCGCTGCATCCTTCTGAAAGTTCATACTCGGAAATCACTCCATCTACAAGGGTCCATCTTCCACTGAATACATCACAAACAAATTTCTGGCTTGTCCAAGCAATGTTGTTGCAAGTATCTTGCTGCATTTCGCTTGTGACCTTGCCCGGGTAGTATTCGACCTTACTTCCTCGAATGTTTGCTATGGGAAGGTCGAAGGTGACTCTCAAAGATCCCTTGGTTGTAGAGATTTCCAAAGCGGCGCATCCAGTCATGTTTGTCACGTCTACCACTTCCAGATGCTGGTCGTTGGGATTGCTAATGTATCCCTGTCCAGTTTCCCACTTGTTGCAGAATAATGGTACACGATCTTGGATGTATCCGCTCGTCAAGTTCCACTTCAATGTAGCAAGGTCGCAAGTAAAGACCATAGGATCCCATTCCAAGGCAGCGCATGTTTCATTGGTTAGCTTTCGACCAGCAGATCCATTTAAAAGTTCCACCTGACCACCAGCTTCGGTATTAGCTGGAAGGTCAATCCGGACGTAAATGGGGTGATTGCTGTATTCTAGGGTCGTCTCGGGACAAACATCGGAAGACGAGGCCGTACTTTCCTGGCGCAGAAATAGATTCTTCCCATCGACTACAATAGAGTCGACTGCTGTCACGAAAGTAGTTACCAACAGAACAACACGAGCGAAACGCAGTACCATCATGGAAGCGACACAAAATAATATTATCTCCCCTCCTTTGTTGAAATATACGTGTGTGTTGCTTGCAAAGAATCCAACGAGAGTACCCTTCTAATAATTAACAGAAAGTAATCGTATCTCGTCTAATTGGTTATACCTCGGTGCGCCATGGACGTTGGGAACAACATGTTGCGCATAGTGAAATGTGGAATCTATGGATCGCGCACGTTGGCACTTGTGATGTTATTATTTAGAGTATTTTTTATGTTCTGGTTATCTCTCTTGTGTTCTTTACAGTAGAGATCGGGTTTATTACCAACAGTGAATATTACTCTATCATTTATTTTACAACATTATTATTTACTACGAGTAGAAAGATCTTTCTAGTATTTATTCTCTCGAAAAATACTCTTAAACAAAATAAATAATAAGCTTTTGAAGTAGACCAAGTACTTTTCCTTTCTCCTCGTAAACTGTATTGCAAATTGTAGCTAATGTAGTTGTATTGGAGTAGCGAGCTGGCTCTAGTACTTCTTCAAATAATTCGTTCTGGCAAGTCTCCTTTGCGGACAATCTCCATGATCTTCTTGGCATCATACTGTGGGGCATCTCTGGTCTTGACATCGCAGCGTTGTCTTGCTACTAGAGAAGCAAATGTACCAATCTGTTCCAGTGTAGCTCCTTCCATTGTGGCTGCTGCAAAACAAAATGCTGCGAATAAGGCATCACCTGCTCCATTGGCGTTGACATCTCCAGCGTTGACAGCAAATGCAGGAATACGGGCAGTCGATGATGCTTTCCAGTTGTTCGAAATATTGGAAGGACATTTCCCAAGTCGATTGGCATCCGATGTAACACTAATGTAAGATCCTCTCGATCCCAACGAAAGGACAACGACGGCGCATCCTTCCTTGTGCAGAACTTCCGTGACTATCTGGAGTTTCTCGCCGGAATGATGCAAGAGATCGTCTTTCCTAAAACCAGACAATAATTCGGCCTCCTCTTCGTTCAGGTGCAAAATATCGACCTGCTCCAAAGCAGGCCCAAGAAGATCTGATCGGTGATTTTCGATAGTCACTCCATTCAAATCCACACCCAATAAAATGGAGGGACCAAATTTGGACCGTATCGTCAATAGCATTTGTTTTAGTTTGTCGCCCTGCATTTGCGGTAGCAGGTGCGGGTATCCAAATAGAAATGCTTTGGTCTCACTTGTCGCTGGTAACTTTTCCATTTGTTGCAATAGTTCCTTTGTTGTGAAGCTGTTGTTGGAGGCCAGGTTAAAGAAGCACGCCCGTCCTCCTTCTTTAAAGACGGGAAGGACCGACATTGCCGTTGAAACGTTTGGGTCTTGAAAACACAAGTCTGTCTTGGCTCCAGCGTTCTTGTAAAAATCAAGCATGACTTGTCCGTTCAAGTCGTTTCCCAACTTGGTCAGTACATGAATATCAAAATCAGCGTCGTCTCCGTTGTGTTTGCCACACAGCAAGGCTAAAGTGGTGGCTGCCATGGATGCCGATCCTCCAGCACAATACTCGGCCTTGTCGTACTGTTCAATTGCCTCCGCCTGGTGCGTCTTTGTACAACCTAGTAATTGCAGGTCTAGGCAACTCAATCCAGCGCAGATAATGCTGACCGTCATTGGTGAATTGTTGTGGGTTGTTGTTGTGCAAGGTGCAAGATGTTGTACTTGTACGCTCTAGTGCGTGTTAAAAAAGAATGACAAGAGACAATAAAGAGCGAGGTAGAGCAGGATGTGACGGGTGACGGTTACCAGTACTGCTCATCACATTGCAAGTACCCCATCCCTATCCTTCCATAATTACAATTAGAGTACTCTGTATGGTACCATACCAATACCTGGTAACTAGTAGTAACACGTAGTACCTGGTACTCGCGAGAGTAGTAGTAGGTCTACTGACTTGTTCCGTATCGATGTAGAGTAATCGGACTTCTCACTTTTGTCTCATCAAGCCATGACAACTCTCATCAACGTGGTACCTGGTACTCTATTAGCTACTCTGAGTAGTACCTAGAGTAGCTTCAATAAAAAATATGAACTGAGACTCTCCGAGTGGCTCTGTTTTCTGATTGGTTCAGTAGCTGTGAGTGGTTGTTCCAGTAGTTGCTACAATAGTATTGCAGCCACTTTATTTCATACCAGTACAAAAAGTACAGCCGCCGGAATCGTCGATTGTCGCACCTTCTGTTATTAGTACTAGTAGTCAACTAATTGTACCGTAGTGGTACCAACCTGGTACCCTTGTTCCAGGTACCGTATGTAGTGTTTGACCATCTTCTACCACTACTACAGTACAATAGATTCCGACTACAGAACAAATAAGGCATTTTCATCCCCGTAACAGTAAATAATAGTCGACGTTTCGTGGGAGAACCTACTGTTAATTGCAGAGTCAGTGGCTGCGAATTAACAGCAGTGCTCAGGAGTGATTTGCTACCTGGTAAATCTGACTACTAGCTACCAGGTACAGTACCTGGTAGACTAGACTAGTACTGGATCATTTTTTTATATTTTGCCAGGGTACCAGGAGTTCCTCATGCCACCAGGTACAAGGTACAGTACCAGGTAGTACTAGTAGTAGTACTGTTAGTATTACGGGTACCTATGGTATTACGGTACCAGTACTAGGTAGTACTGGTACTAGCTAATAGTCGTACCGTAGCACAGAGCTTCAATTCGGAGGTTACCAAATAATAGTACCGCGGTAGAGTACCACGTTGATTGAAGTGAGACCTTTTCCACTTGAGGTACTGGTACAGGTACAATAGACTATGGTACGGTGCCATAGCTAGTAATAGATGATGGCTACCAGGTACCCTGGTAAGTAGTAGTACCAGGGTGGAGTACACTATACCTGAGAAGAGATTCACCTAGAACTTCCTTTTCCTATCTTTCAATGGTCAAATAGTAGTTCACTCACACTGAGTACTCCGAAGTGTTCTTATTAGCAGTACCAGTATTGAATCAAAGGAATTTCGAAGGGAAGTTATTCATTATATCCAGAGTATTCAGAAATGCGCGCTAATGCTCATAGCAACAAATTTAAATAAGGAGTGTGAGTCAAAATACTGCTGTCGCCGCTCTTGTCGCTTGCATCTCGGAACTTCTTCCCATTTCGTCACTGACGGACAAAACTGCGAGTCAGCTGAAAAACACAAATTTAGGAACCTAATTTCTTCAAAACACTTCTCCTGCCCTCGTCTAACCCACCGCCCTCGCGATCTCTCGGATACACCAACCGAATACATAACTATAATGGCAACGCACGCTGATTTAAAGCAAATGATGGCAAATGATCCCCGTCTGAAGACTCTCTTTCTTACATATACCTTGAGGCTCAACAACGATGATTTCCGCCTAGCCATTGCAGAGAATACGCTTATTGAAGAGATTGTGATTTCAGCAGATGCATCGTTCTTCCAAGAATGCTCAGAGGTCAAACTGCAAGGTGCTCTTGAGGCGATTGGTCGTCTGCCCAAACTTCGTAAGCTCACCATCAACTCATACCCCAAGTCAGAGGGTAAAGTGTCTTTAAGAGCTATCAAACCAATAGTCCTAGGAGCTACCAACTTGGAAGAGATTTTTATTTGTGACCTTCAAGTGACGGGGAGCCCTCAAGACTTTGAAGTGTTTGCTGAGCGCGTACAACGAATGAACTTTCTGCGGGTCTTTTGCTTCTCAGACTGTAAAGTTTCCCTCGAATCCTCTAATTTGACGGATTCTCAACAATCTTGTGTCAAGTCATCTGCCTTTGCTCCTCAAGAACAAGATCTATTGAAGTCTCTGATGATGTCTCTTTCTATTCTCCCGTCATTAGAGGTGGTCGTTTTCCAAGCTCAAGAAGAGGGCGGCCTTGGCAGACTATCGACTTCGGCTGCTAGCTCTCTTTGTCTCTCGGCTAGTATCCGCGTGATTGAATTGCGAATGATTGAGCTCTCAGGGGCTCATATCTCTTCCATGGCGCAACTTCTCTTGATCAACCGTAGCCTGGTATCTCTGGAATTGGGTTCCATCCAAAGGCTGGACCGCGAAGCTGCAATAGCTCTCGGGAATGTGTTCAAAGCCAATACAGCTCTTGAACGCTTGGAACTGAGTCTGGTGACCATGATCCCCGATTTTTCAGCACACGTGCTGTCCTCTGCCCTGCGCCACAACTGTCGATTGCGAAGCTTTACGCTGACGGCGTCCAACTCTAACAATTCCAAGATATTCGGCCGAGTAACTACCAAATGTCGTCAAGCATTTCTCGAGATGCTGAAGTACAATTACGCACTGAAGCAGTTCTTTCTTTTCCGCAAATTTCCATTGCGCCGTGAACTCAAGATGTATGCCGAATTGAACAAGATGGGCCGTGGCAATTTGTTGCAAGCCAGCTCGAACTGTCCTGAAGCTTGGCTTGAAAAGTTAGCCGAGCTCAAGGATGATTTGAACTCTATATATTACCTTTTGTCGAGTAATCCTACTCTTTGCATACGTTTGTCTTCCACCTCGGATAGCTTTGATTCTGGAAAGCTAAAGAAACGCATGACGGAAACCGGGGAACCAAAAAGAAAGAGACTGCGTGCCGTCTAAAATGCGGTGCTCTAACTTGCCTCTCTATGTCCTGCTCGTTTTGTACAACATAGTCCATTTTCGTTAGTGTAGACAACATCCGCCTCTTTAGATGATTATTTTTGTACAGTTCATTGCCAGCCAAGAAGTAGTAAAGTTGATTTTGTGATTATCGCACATCTGATCTGCGTGAGCAGAACCTAATTCTGTCACTCTAGTAGTACCATAGTTCAATACGTAGTATGCTGGTAATAGCTGTGGTACTGTAGGCTCTGATGAGCTACTAGTCTTTTTATGCAAAATAGGTCAACTACGGGTAGACTCTACTAGACTAGGAGTAGGAGGTTTCCTTCAGCTGCCAGGCAGTCTAAAGTCCCCGACCGTTTCTTTATCTATCTGATATTTAAAGCAGATTTTTCTGGAGAAATAAATAATCATCTATCGCAGCCTTCAAAAACGTATCTTTCATTTTGGAATATTGCTCAGTGTCTGGTCCTGTCCGTTAACCGTACTTTTGTATTCACTTCTCCTTTAGTGGTACCCTCTACCGTACAATTTTTCTCACTTATTTGAAGAAATAATATATAATAATATAATGTCAGACTAAAAATAATGAGGAAAAATGAAAAAATAGCATTGATTGTTGCATAGTAACGCGGGTGGGGGTAGCAGCAGCAACAGCAGCGGCAAAACCTTGGCGACACCTAGGCAATCGGTGAGCACAAATTTGGTTTTGCATCACTACTGCATCACGTTGCATGTTGCATTAGCACACTGCACACTGTTCTATTTTTATTTTTTATGAGTCACACACAGGGCTGATTTCTGCTTGACATGGAAGGATATCTTCTCACTCGTGAATTGGTATTATCGTGTAATGTCGAGTTTAGAAGCCCTAGAAGAATGGATGGTGTCAAAACCGGAGTGAAAACGTTAGGACTTTTTCGCGCGCGCGCTTTTAAACAGCAATAAGGCATTTATTTTATACATCGTTGCCTTATCTGCTGTGCCTGCACGCCACATTATTTGCAGGGATGTTCTGTTGAGAGATTTGCAAACAATCGTTGATGCTATGATCCCATCTCATCTGACTTGCCTTCTCTTCTTTCGGCCCCTTTTCAAACGAAGAAAGAAGCCAAAGGGCTATCGATCTGTCGAAGAAAGCGGGGCAGCCCATGATGCATAAAGCCCATAAGAACGAAAAAAGTCCCTTACATTCTGGGCACTTGCTACAGCATTGCACTTGGGGGTTGGGGGGTCGTGGTTATTAGCGGGGGGTACTCGACTCGATAAGTAGATAGTAGATAGAAAGAAGGTTCCTCCACGAAGATGAAGATGTAAGCAGAGAATTAGAAGAGGACCTCAACTGTACAAGTTTTAGAGACACAGAGAAACGAATAAAAATAAAAAATAGTTTTGTCGGCATTGAATTGCAACCACGCGGAAATACAGTAATTACGGCACAGCACTGGCCTGGATGCACATTATTTGTAGCCACGTGCGGCAGCAGGTCAGGCGTCTAATTTCTTCTACTTCCAAAAAGAGACGAGAACTGCCGAAACAATGAATGGTGACATTGGCTGATGCAAAGATGTGCACTACTGTACCAAGCAATATGGACAACAATGCTGGCACGAGCCCTGTTAGAAAACTGCTGTTGTACTGCAACAGTTATTCAATCTAATTGGCGTTGAAATACGTCGCCTCCTCCCCAGCCGTTGTGAGATAGAACAGATTTCTCGCATTAATTTAGTTTGCCATGTCACATAAGAATAAAAGATTTAACGCCAGTGGAAAAGTCTTTGTCAGGCAATAGAAATGCCCCGTTCACTGGCTCGTCTTTGTGGCTGCGAAAAAACTTGAAATTCTGCCTTTGAGAACCTTGTGTGTGAGATACCACGAGAAGGCAGTCCAAGTAAGAAAGAAACCAAAAAGTTTTCGGCCACAGCGAAAAACCCTCATTAATTTACTTTACTAACTAAGTACAAGTTTTCGTTTGTCGCTTATTAAGCTCCAAGCTGCAATAAATATTATTATTTTTGAGCCTAATAACCAGGCAAGATGTCGCACACTTCCAACAAGACATTCGCCAAAGGTGTCATCGCTTTGACTTCGACGGCCATTGTTGCCACGACGGTATTTATGTTGATAGAGCAACTGCAGGATGCTGGTGCAGGCCAGTCACTCCGTGGTGGCTGCAGAAACTCTTCGTTGGATTTTGTCGAAGACATTCATCGACATCGACTCAGCGGCCAGGATACCTCCAAGTCAATATTACAATTAATCCGACCATCCAGAGGTCGAAAAGGACGCCGTAGATTGCCCCTGACACCTCAAGAGAGAAATGTAGAAACTCCCCTTTCAGCCTTAGAGAAAACTAAGGACTACGAAGGAGATGAGAACGAGGACTTGGTACTTCTCGCTGCAGTCGTAGACGATTCATCTGCTAAAGAAGACAACGACAAAATCGACGATGGAAACGAGGAAGATGACAATGAAGACAAGGATGACAAGGACGAAAAGGATGATAAGAAAGAGGGTGAAACAGAAGATTTGGAAGTTGTCGGCGCTGACAGCCTTTTCGAGACGTTTCCTCTTGGTGCTTGCCAGGGATCCTGCTTTTACGATACAGATTGCATGGAAGGATTGAGGTGTTTCCAGCGAGATGGGTACGAGGAAGTTCCTGGATGTTCAGGACAAGGGAAGAAAAGTGCCAATTATTGCATTTCAGACGCCAACTGGGAGGCAGTGGTATCAAATGCACCTTTGCCAGCAACTATGATCCCTTCAGATGAACAGGCACTACTTGTTACAACGGTGCCATCCATGGCTGAGACGCCCACCGCTACCGTTGCCGCATCAGATGCTGGCACTGCCGATGCAACAATGAATTCCTCGAGTGTACTGTCAGAACTGAACTCGTCGGCAAACTTACAAACCACTACGGCACCATCGATGACTCAGGCGTTGACAGCATCTTCTGTGGGATCAGGGTACAGCACCGTGGAATCTACGATGGAATCATCCAGTGTTTTGGGAGCGGTTTCGTCCACAGCAGAGTCGTTGCCTAGACCACAAATTGTTGGCAGCAATAACCTTTTTGAGGTATACCCCCTTACTGTCTGTCTGGGAGAATGTGATTCTGACATTGACGTAAGTTTGATTGCTTTTGAGGAATTGTTTAAAGTTGTATTTTTGGAATATTGCTGAACAATTTTTTATATTCTTTTAACTGGCTTGTTCATGCATTTAGTGCATGGAGGGCCTTAAGTGCTTTCAGCGTACTGGCAATGAACCAGTTCCAGGCTGCGATCCCGGTGTGCCGGGAAGATTTGCCGCTGACTATTGCGTGGATGCTGGCTTTGTAGCTTCAGCTTTTGTAGAAGAAACCTCAGAGGGCCTCACAGCCAGACCCACAGCTATCGATTTCACGAGCTATAACACCACGGAAAGCCCCACTATCGTCGCGGGTAGCACTGTCAATATCACTGGGGGTACTTTTAATGAAGGGGCAATAGAACCACTGCCTAAACCACAAGTTGTTGGCAACAGCAATATTTTTGATATTTACCCCCTCACCGCTTGCCTGGGAGATTGTGACACTGATCAAGATGTAAGTTTGAAATGTTTTTGGGAATAGTCATTCTTGAGATTGCTGATTCCAAATACTTGTGATCTTAACATTTTATGGATAGTGCATAGAGGGCCTTCAGTGCTTGCAACGCGATGGAGATGAACTACTTCCAGGCTGTGATCCCAGTGCACCCGGAAAGCACGCTGTTGACTACTGCGTAGATGCTGAATATATATTTTCAGATATTTTGGAAGAGGCACTAGTCGTCCCTGTCAACAATAGCACTGGAGACTCCGATATTATTGAAAGTGAAGGATTTGCTGACGGTAATTTCGGAAATACAATGAATACGACTGTAAATTCCACCATTGCAGGAGGGTCGGCAACGGTGGGAGGCTCAGCAACAACCCAGATTAACGAAACGGTGATTCCTGCTGAATTGGATAAAGAAGAAACAATGGCACCATCCTTTTCACAACCACAGGTGTTGGACGAACAACCTTTGGCGCCATCCTTTTCGCCATTAGCGGACAGCTCCGGAAACATTAACGGTGCGACTCTAGAAGGTTCTGGGAATGATAGCAGCCAGAATCCGTCGGAAGTTTTAATAGAAGGAGGATGGGCAGCAACCGATACCACAAGCCAAGAGAACCCTGAATGGGCTGATGAAACTGAGTTTCCGTCCTTTGCGACTACGCTCTTTCCTACTATAGTGCAGCAGGACGTCCCAGAAACAATTTACCCCCCAACGGAGCTGACGATTGCCGTTACTGACGAATTGGAAGACTCTCCAAGCCCCATCGAGAATACTTTCGAAGATCTGCAGAAGTCATTAACGATAGTATTTGATCCCGTTTCCCTGCTCGTGGAATGCCAAGGGGACTGCAATTCGCATAATGACTGTGCTGAAGGGTTGTTTTGCTATCATCGAAACGGAAATGAAATGCCCGTTCCAGGATGCACTGGATCCGTGCCTGCGTTTGCGGACTTTTGTGTTGACAAGAAGTTCCGTCTCGACGCAGAAAACGACGCGGAGGTGGAGACTGACGCCGAAGCAGAAATGGAAAAAGAAGACGAAGCCTGGGAGGAAGAAGTGGCGTTGGTCCGTCCTCCCGTAACAAGCCCCACTCCTGTTCCGTCACAGGCTCCTTCCGAATCAGCATATAATGACACAATTTTGGCGGCGGTTGGTATATTAACGGATGAACTGTTCACCAGCGCCCCGACTGGCGTTGGATCCACTGCAAGCTCTCAACAGCTGACACTTGAATCGTCAAGTTCTACTTCGGAACTCAGCGAAGCAAAAACAATAAGCCCTTCCACTGAAACCACAATGGATTCGACTTTGTTTTCCAGTACAAAGACCACGAATGAAGTTGATACGTTGGACACCCCAACAGTATCACCAACTACTGAGGATTCTTCGACGATCGTTCCCAACGAAGGTGCTTCCAAAACTGTCTTGCCAAATGACGAGGCATTGGAAACAATATCTCCAAGCGCTCCAGTCACAGAAGAGGCTTCAGACACAACTTCACCTTCGTTCGACCTTTCTTCGTCAGTTGTCGAAAATGCCAAACTTAACCCAACGGACGAACCGTCTACCACGGAAAACCCACCTCCCGAGGTTAGCACAACAATTTCTCCTTCCAATTCGTCCGAGGAAATGCCCTACATTCGCATGGTCGGCAACGACGGCATCTTCGATTCATACCCGCTCGCAGAGTGTGAGGGCGACTGCGACGTAACAGAGGACTGTATCGGGTCTGACCTCATTTGTTTTCAGAGAATAGCCGACGAGTCTCTCCCCGGTTGCCGGGGGCTTCCCCGGTTTTCTGTCGACTATTGCGTCAAGAAAAAGTATTTTGTGGATAACGGGAATGGCATGCTGATAACTATCCAGAGCTCTCTACTAGGTGCTGGCTTTGGAGAGTAGATTTTAACACTGCCGTTTCTTTATGGTTGTTTGAGGTCTGGTTTTTGCTGCAAATCAATCGAGCGCATCGCCTCGTGCAATATTGACAAACTGATAGACGATGCAAACTCTCACTAACTGACATCGACGATGAAAAAGAAAATACTGGAACGTCTAATTTAACGGGGATCACAACTATGGCGCCCACAGGGCGCCAAGGTTACCCGAGGGCAACCATTGGCATAACTGATAGACGATGGTAACTCGCGATTGGAGTATCGTGCAGTAAAATGTGGAAATTTGCTGCGGTAGTTTTTTTCCCTGTTTCCACCTAAAGGGTTGTGCAGTAAAGACAATGAATGACGATACTCAAGCTAATAGCTACCATGGTACTCTAGCTATTAGTCTACTACTAGTCGTAGACTAGAGTAAGGCTGACTGTTAACGTTGGCTGACTGTTACCATTTAAGGGATTCTAAATTTTCACTAGTACTTATGCAGTAAAACTTGAATAGTTTTTACCATGTTAACTACTGTTAATCGCCATGTTAAATACTCTCAATCACCATGAGATAAGGGATTGAATCAGTCATTTATGGTTTACTAGTGTTTTCACTGTATAAACGTTAGGGTCAGCCATTTGCTTATTGGCCCCAGGATATATG
>Ga0100402_1003938_pt1 | contig 15909 bp, 12 predicted proteins | sample CryGeyme20150102_FD_80419 | JGI IMG/M metagenome (GOLD analysis project Ga0100402, IMG submission 80419) | Groundwater microbial communities from Crystal Geyser aquifers in Utah, USA - Crystal Geyser metaG 2015-0102 | ecosystem: Environmental > Aquatic > Deep subsurface > Groundwater | place...
ACTTTCCCATTTGATTTTAGGGAAAATGAAACAGATTCATGGGCTAAAGAGAGAATCTCCACCATTTTTTTCACAGTAGAGACATTGAACCCTTGGGACTTTTGAAATTTCTGTCTTGCGGGGACGTTAAAAAATAACGAGCGCACCTCAATAGTTGTCCCTCGATTTCTCGCACACACTTCAACTTCTCCGAGAGAGCCTCCATCACTAATAATGCGAGTGGCAACAACCCCATTAGAGGTTTCAAGCTTAAAGTTGGAAACAGAGGAAATAGCAGCCATTGCCTCTCCTCGAAACCCCATTGTTTCAAGAGTAAGCAAATCATCCACTGATTTAATTTTTGAGGTTGCATGCCGTTCCAAGCAAAGAAGTGCATCTTCAGGGCCCATACCACACCCATCATCTTCAATCCGAATAAGCTGAAGTCCCCCTGCTACAATTTCGATAGAAATATGAGAGGAGCCGGCATCGAGACTATTGTCAATAAGCTCTTTTACAATGGAGGCGGGGTTTTCTACCACCTCCCCAGCAGCTATTTGATTGATCACCGAATCTGGTAGTCTTATGATTTTGTTCAACATACGTAAAGTTATAGCAGAAATCATCTTGTCGAGTATACTGCAAGTGTAATGAGATGGTTTTTTTTATTAGCAACGCTTCCCCTTTTTGGTGCCTATGTAGGAAATCCGGCAGATCCGGCGATCATGAATACCGGTTTCTTTTCTACAAACTACCCCTTCTTTAAGTTCACCTCAGGCTACATATACGACTACACCTCGAACAAGCGCTACGTAGAAGAAAATTCCGATTTAGACCCTATAGACAAATTTGGTCTTCACTCTCAGCTTGCCAGCTTTTCCCTCATTTTCATGGAACGGATTCAATTTTTTGGAACAGCTGGGGGATCTAAAGAAATCATTAAAGAACAACCTATTACAGATCTTATCTTTGACACTAAAACTTCCTACCATTTTTCATGGAGCGCTGGGACAAAAATAATCCTGATTCAATGGGGGCAAACATATCTCAGTACGGACTTCACCTATTTTGCTATTCCTTCCTCCCATAAGTCCTTCTTTAAATTCTTAAACAGAATGAACCTCCCCCTTGAGGTGGAAAAACAAAAAATGTCTTTAGATGAGTGGCAAATTAGCGCTGCACTCTCTTCAAGGCTCTTCTTCCTTACTCCCTATGGAGGGGTCACTTATTTAAACTCTAAGCTTCACATACAAGATAGCCCTGATATCCCCTCTTTTAATTACAGAAATGAGGCTAGATGGGGATTTTTTTATGGCCTGACTGTTTCTTTGACAGGAAGGCTCCATTTAAATTTAGAAAGAAGAGTGCGGGATGAATATGCATACACTTTTTCAACAGTAGCGGTCTTTTAAAATGGAAGAGCATCCCCAAGCAAGGGAGATTGTAGAGACATTAGGAAAAGCGGGTTTCGTTGCATATTATGCAGGGGGCTGGGTCCGCGATCTATTGTTACAACACCCATCTGATGATATAGACATTGCGACAAACGCTCCCCCTGAAACAGTACAAGCCCTTTTCCCCCATACAGTAGCTGTTGGAATTGCTTTTGGAATTGTAGTTGTCATCATAGATGGCCATCAATACGAAGTGGCCACTTTCCGCCAAGACTTAGACTACCTTGACGGGAGAAGGCCCTCTCGCATTGAATTTACAACAGCTCAAGAGGATGCAAAAAGGAGAGACTTCACGATCAATGGGATGTTTTATGATCCGATAAAAAATGAGATCTTAGACTATGTAGACGGGCAAAAAGATCTTAAAGCTCAACTCATTCGCGCCATCGGCAACCCACATGAGAGGATTAAAGAAGACCGTTTGAGGATGATCCGCGCTATCCGACTCTCTTGTAGGTTTAACTTTCGAATTGAAGAGAAGACTCAGCAAGCTATTTTAGCTCACTCTAGTGAACTTTTTCCTGCAGTTGCTATTGAAAGGGTGTGGCAAGAATTTGTAAAAGGAAACAACTTTGGAAAACTTTATCCGATGATCATTCAATTGCATCAGTTCCATCTTTTGCAAGAGATCTTCCCCTCACTCAAAAATCTAACCCTTGAAGAACTAAAAAAACAAATGGGGCCAACTACTTATTATCCGCAAGCAGCTCCTGTAATCGCACACCTTTTGACCCTTTTCCCAGAAAGGACTCTTCAAGAAGAACTAGAAATTTGTCACTACTTAAAAATTTCCAATATTGAACAAAAATTTGTCACCTTTTTGCATCACGCAAAAGCCCTTATCCAAATCAATGAACCTCTTGAAAAAGTAGAGTGGGCTTATTTTTATGCTGATAAGCACGCTGATACTTCCTTACAAATCCTTGCAGCTCATTTACCAATAAAAGAGAAAGAGCTCTTTTTAACTAAGCACGTAAACCAAGCTGCGAACCTTCAAAAGTCTATCGATCAAATTAGATCTAATGACCTTGTCTTAAAATCTCATCATCTTATGCAAGCTGGCGTAAAACCAGGAAAAAAAATGGGGGAGCTATTAAACGAGGGGAATCGAATTGCGATCAATGAGCAAATCTTTGATCCCCAATCAATCATCGAAAAACTCAACCTATCGTAAAGCCCTAATCATTAGGCAGAAATAATTCCGTTTGATATACCTTCTCCAAAAAAATTGGAGACACCTATGAGATACTTATTCCTTCTAATAACCTGCTTTACTTTTCTACATGCAGGGCTTGAGGACTTACCAGCTCCGTATTGCAATTTACCGGAACTGCTCCCATTTGATTCACAAGGTGGGTATGTAAATCATAAGTATTTAGAACCGCTCATCAAAAAAAAGAAGGTCAAGGTGATTATAGAAGTTGGGTCATGGCTAGGAGCTTCAACAAGGGACTTTGCCTCAATGATTCCATCTGATGGGAAAGTCTATGCAGTGGATCATTGGCAGGGATCGCCTATACAGAGTGGAAATGAGCAGCTTTTCAATATCTATGACCAGTTTTTATCCAATGTTATTCATGCAGGACTAACAGATAAGATTGTTCCCATCCAAATGAATAGCATCTGCGCTTCTTGTTATTTACAAGGAATGCAAGCAGATCTCATCTATATTCATGCATCTCATAACGGGCAATCTATCTTGGAAGATTTAGAGGCATGGTACCGATTTATTAAAAACCATGGAGTTTTTTGTGGTGATAATTGGGGCTATCCTGGAGTCAAAGTAGATGTTAAAAAATTTGCGGCTAAACACAAGTTAAAAATAACTCATGAAAGTGACTCATTCTGGAGACTAAAGAAGTAATACCGTTCGCAAAAAAATAATGTCTCAAAGGAGATATTATTTTTTACGACAGACATAAGTTCCAGCCCTCTCGAGCCATTTCAAACGCCTCTTCAGTATGAATGACTAGAACGGATACCTTTGACTTTTCTGAAGATATAATATGATCTTTGGAAAAGTCATTTTCTAAAAGATCAATCCCTAAAAATGAAAGCCCCTCACAAACATGCTTTCTAATATAAGTGGAATTCTCTCCAATCCCAGCTGTAAAAACAAGGGTATCAATCCCATTTAAAGATGCAATCATCGATCCGATCATCGAAATTAACCTGTGAAGATACACATCAATTGCAAGTTGCCCTTTAACATCTCCCAATTGAGCTTTTTCTAAAACATCTCTCATATCACTTGATATTCCGGAAAGACCGAGTAACCCTGACTTTTCATATAAATCAATAGATAGATCTTCAGCTGTTTTCCCCTTTTTCTTTAAAAGATAAAGTAAAATACCTGGATCAATGCTACCTGATCTTGTATCCATCATGAGCCCTTCTAAGGGGGTAAATCCCATCGTGGTATCAACACTTTTCCCATTTTCTAAAGCGCATAGAGAGGCCCCAGAACCCAAATGGCAAATGACCATTTTCTCAATCTGTTTTCCTAAAATTTCATTAGCTCTTCTTGCGCAATATTGAAAGCTCGTCCCGTGAAATCCATACTTTTCAATCCCCATTTCCTTCCATTCAAAGGGGCCTGAATAGGTCTTTACATTTTCCTTAATTGTATGATGAAAAGCTGTATCGAAAACTGCAATTTGAGGCTTCCCGGGAAGAAGTTTTTCTAATATTTCAATTCCTTCAAGATCTATTAGATTGTGAAGAGGAGCTAGATCTGCCAACTCACCGATATCCTCTTTTACTTGATCATCTATGAGAACACTTTTTTTGTACTTGTTTCCGCCATGAACAACTCTGTGGCAGATACAATCAATTTCATACTTTGAAACCAACGAGCCCAGACAATTCCTAAGCTCCTTTGATCCAATATTGCTAATATTTTCCCACTCGATCTTTGTTTCAAAGATCGGTTCTATTAACTGATTGGGTAAAGTCTCAAAATTATAAAGAGCGCACTTAATACTGCTCGACCCGCTATTTAAAACTAAAATCTTCATACTTCACAAATAACAAAAAAAACATTAAACACAAAATTAAACAAGGTATTTGAATAAGATGACAGAAAGCAAAAAAACTCTAGCTCCAGATCTTCTCCAGAAAATGGACGCCTACTGGCGTGCAGCTAACTATCTGTCCGTTGGGCAAATATACCTTTTTGATAATCCCTTACTAAAAGAGCCTTTAAAACTCGCGCATGTAAAACCTCTTCTAGTTGGCCACTGGGGGACCACACCAGGTCAGAATTTCATCTATGTGCATCTCAATCGGATCATTAAGAAAAATGATCTCGATATGTTTTATATTGCAGGGCCTGGTCATGGAGGGCCAGCCCTTGTTGGAAACACTTATCTTGAAGGGACCTATAGCGAAGTATACCCAAATATTTCCCAAGATGAAGAAGGGATGAAAAAACTATTTAAGCAGTTTTCATTTCCTGGAGGAGTTTCAAGTCACGTAGCCCCTGAAACACCTGGTTCTATGCATGAAGGGGGTGAGCTTGGCTATTCACTATCTCACGCATTCGGAGCTGCCTTTGATAATCCAGATTTGGTTGTTGCCTGTATAATTGGAGATGGAGAAGCCGAAACGGGCCCTCTAGCAACTGCATGGCATTCGAATAAATTTTTAAATCCGATCCACGATGGAGCCGTACTCCCCATTCTTCACCTCAACGGATACAAAATCAGCAATCCCACCCTCTTTTCTCGCATTGAGCACGAGGAGTTGGAGCAATTTTTTCGAGGTTGCGGTTGGATTCCCTATTTTGTAGAAGGAGATGATCCTGATCTAATGCATGAGGCGATGGCTTCCACACTCGATAGGGCAATTGGAGAGATCAAGCGAATCCAAGAAAATGGGCGGACTCATAAAGACACAACCCGCCCTCGCTGGCCTATGATTGTCTTAAAGTCTCCCAAAGGTTGGACCGGACCCAAAATCGTCGATGGCCTTCCGAATGAAGGGACTTTTAGGTCTCATCAAGTCCCTCTTATTGTGAATAAAGAAAACCCGGAACATCTTAAACAACTTGAAAACTGGATGAAAAGTTATAAACCGGAAGAACTTTTTGATGAGGACGGACGCCTTAAAAAGGAACTTGCAGAGCTTGCTCCGAAAGGAAACCGCCGAATGGGAGCTAATCCTCATACTAATGGGGGGTTATTACTCAAAGACTTAAAAATGCCCGATTTTCGTAAATACGGAATAGATGTGCCAGCACCTGGGGCAGTCGATAGCCGGGACATGCTAGTTTTAGGTAATTTTCTCCGAGATGTGACAAAATTCAATGAAGCTCCCCGAAATTTCAGAATTTTTGGCCCCGATGAAACGGTCTCAAACCTTTTACAAGCTGTCTTTGAAGAGACTAACAGGCAATGGGAAGGGAGAACCGAAAAGAACGATCAGTTCCTTGCCCCTTCAGGAAGAGTACTCGACTCAATGCTTAGCGAGCACCAGTGTGAAGGTTGGTTAGAAGGGTATTTACTAACAGGTCGGCATGGGATTTTTAACTGCTACGAAGCGTTTATCCATATTGTAGATTCGATGTTTAATCAGCATGCAAAATGGCTTAAAATCACATCCCATCTTCCTTGGAGAAGAAAAATTGCCTCACTGAATTATCTTTTAGCCTCTCATGTATGGCAGCAAGATCACAATGGATTTACCCACCAAGATCCCGGGTTTTTAGATCATGTAGTCAATAAAAAGGCGAATATCGTAAGGGTTTACTTACCGCCTGATGCCAACTGTTTACTTTCAGTTACAGACCACTGCTTAAGAAGCAAACACTACGTAAATGTAGTGGTTGCTGGTAAACATCCACTTCCTCAGTGGCTTAACATGGATGAGGCTGCAGCTCACTGTGAAAAAGGGATCGATATCTGGTCTTGGGCAAGTAACGATAAAAATGATGAACCAGACATCGTATTGGCTTGCTGTGGAGATACCCCAACGCTTGAAATTTTAGGAGCGGTTTCTATTTTACGAGAGCATCTACCCGAATTAAAAATCAGAGTGATCAATGTTGTCGATTTAATGAAACTGCAACCTCAAAGCGAACATCCCCATGGATTAAGTGATCAAGAATATGACAACCTCTTTACAAAAGATAAGCATATCATCTTCGCATTCCATGGATATCCTTGGCTCATTCACAGATTAACCTATCGAAGAACAAATAGAGAGTTACATGTCCGAGGGTATAAAGAAGAAGGAAAAGTGACAACGGCTTTTGATATTAGAGTCATGAATGATTTAGACAGATTCCACTTAGTACAAGATGTGATCGATCGCTTACCAAACCTTGGGACTAAGGGAACTTACTTGCGCAAACTCATGGAAGATAAGCTCCTTGAGCACAAAAGTTATATTGTTCAGCATGGGATGGATATGCCAGAGATTAGAAACTGGAAATGGAATAGTATAAAATGAACACTAATGAAGATCTCAAATCTTTGCCGATAGAAGATCTGAGAAAAAAGTTAGGATCAACAGCAGAGGGGCTCTCATCGGAAGAGGTTGAAAAAAGGCTCACTCAATATGGACTCAATGAACTAGCAGAAAAAAAATCCAATCCTCTTCTCAAATTTCTTTCCTATTTCTGGGGTCCCATTCCCTGGATGATTGAAATTGCTGTCATTCTTTCAGCCATCGTAGGCCACTGGCCCGATTTTTTTATTATCTCACTTCTCCTTTTTTCTAATGCTGCAGTTGGGTTTTTGGAAGAATATCAGGCAAGCAATGCAATCGAGGCTCTAAGGGGTAAATTAGCCATTAAAGCCAGAGTCAAACGAGAAGGGAAATGGACTACAGAAATAGCTGCTAAATTAGTACCTGGGGATCTCATTCGTATCCGTGCAGGCGACATTGTCCCGGCAGATGCTCGTCTATTGGATGGAGATCCTCTTGAAATAGATCAATCTGCATTAACTGGGGAGTCTTTGCCAGTTTCTAGAAAATCGGGTGAGGCCATATTTTCAGGATCTATTGTGCGTCAAGGGGAGATCGATGCTCTTATCTATGCTACCGGATCAAATACCTATTTCGGACAAACAGCTCAACTTGTACAAGAGGCTCATACAATCAGTCATTTTCAAAGGGCTGTTTTAAAGATTGGAAATTTCCTTATCCTCCTTGTCCTTGTTTTAGTCGCAGTGATTGTAGCTGTTGCTATTTTCCGAGGCGATCCTGTTTTAACAACTTTGCAGTTTTGCCTTGTTTTAACTGTGGCCGCAATTCCCGTTGCCCTTCCTACAGTCCTCTCTGTCACAATGGCAGTAGGGGCCCGCTTACTGGCTAAAAAGGAAGCCATTGTCAGTAGATTAGTATCGATTGAGGAGCTAGCAGGAGTCGATATTTTATGTGCTGATAAAACAGGGACTCTCACGCAAAACAAACTGACTCTCGGAGAAATCTTCTGTGTAAATAATACTCCTTCTCAGGAGGTAATCTTGACTGCTGCGCTAGCCTCTCAACGCTCTAATGATGACACAATTGATACAGCAATTTTAAGTGGTATCAAGGATGAAACGGTACTAAAGGGGTATCAAGAGATCCACTTCCAACCATTTGATCCTGTGCATAAAAGAACAGAGGCAACACTCAAAAGATTAGATGGGAAACCGTTCAAGGTAACTAAGGGAGCTCCACAAGTCATATTGGATCTTTTAGAAAATGGTGATTCAATCAGAAATGGGGTGGATAAGGCAGTTCATCAATTTGCTGAACGCGGCTTTAGATCTCTCGGGGTAGCGCGTGATAATGGATCAGGAAAGTGGGAATTTCTTGGAATAATTTCTCTATTTGATCCTCCGCGTGTTGATGCTAAAGAAACCATTTTAGTTGCTAAGGAAATGGGTGTTCACATCAAAATGGTCACTGGTGATCAAATGGCAATTGCCCAAGAAACAGCCAAAAAGCTAGGAATGGGGACAAATATTTTTGATGCAAGTGGTCTTGAAGAAAATCAAAAGGCTCAAACATCTGAGTCGATTGAAAAAGCTGATGGGTTTGCTCAAGTTTTTCCCGCTCATAAATTTCATATCGTAGATGTTTTGCAAAAAAGAGGCCATATCGTAGGGATGACAGGGGATGGGGTAAATGACGCTCCGGCTCTCAAAAAAGCAGATTGCGGAATCGCAGTTTCAGATGCGACAGATGCCGCTCGAGCAGCAGCCTCTATTGTCTTAATCTCCCCAGGACTTTCTGTCATTATTGATGCGATCAAAGAAAGTCGTAAAATCTTTCAAAGGATGAATAGCTACTCAATCTACCGGATTGCAGAAACCTTGCGCGTTCTTATTTTTATGACTCTCGCTATCCTCATCTTTAACTTTTATCCCCTTACAGCTGTAATGATTGTAATGCTAGCACTCCTCAATGACGGAGCCATTTTGTCCATTGCCTATGACAATGTAAAATATAAAGATGAACCTGAGTCGTGGAACATGAAAATGGTTCTTGGCGTTGCAACGGTATTAGGTCTAATTGGCCCGGTAGCGGCCTTTCTCCTGCTTTATATGGCTGATCAAATCTACCACCTAGATCGTTCGCATATCCAAAGTTTAATGTACCTTATGCTTTCTGTCGCAGGGCACTTAACCATTTTCCTAACAAGGACCCGTGGCCCATTTTGGTCCATTCGACCTGCCCCTATTTTATTTTTTGCAGTATTTGGAACGCAAATAATCGCAACTCTTATTGCAGTATATGGACTTTTTATGACTCCACTTGGATGGTCTTGGGCATTTTTTGTTTGGGGATATGCTCTTGCTTGGTTTCTCTTAACAGACAGGCTAAAACTTCTCGCCTATAAACTTATGGATTGGTATTAATGATCACAATAAGAGTCATATCATCGTACTGCAAAGCGCCATCACTAAAGAGATGAATCTCTTCAATTAACTCATCTGTAATTTGCTTGGCCGTCTCATTTCTTTTGCTTAAGATAAATTCCTCTAGCCTCTTTTTACCAAAGAGTTGATGAGCTTGATTATGTGCTTCGGTGATTCCATCTGTATAGAGGACAAGGAGGTCATTTTCCTCTAAGAAGATCTCTTTTATATTAATTACATCTATCTTTTGCGCCCCAAGTGCAATTCCATCGGTACCAAGTTCAATAATTTCACCTAGACGCTTTAAAATAGCTGGCGGATGACCTTGACTGCAGTAGGATAAATGGGCTGTTTTAGGATCATAAAGACCAATCCAGAGAGTTGAAAACATAGATGATTCATGGGCATCCAACCAAAATAGATCGTTAGCTATTTTAACAACCTCTGCAAAATTTGAATGGACCGTTGCTAAACTCCGAAGCATACTTCGGAGCCCTAAAGAATAAAGACAGCCAGATACCCCTTTGCCTGCAGAGTCACAAATCACAATCAGGAGTTTTCCTGAATCAAGTCTAAAAAGATCATAAAAATCACCATTGACCTCTTTAGCTGCAAAATAAGCTGCCCCGATATCAAGACCTAAAAAACCTGGTGGATGGGACGGAAGGAGACTCGATTGGATATCGTGACCAATCCTCAATTCTTCTGCGAGTTTACCGCGATGGAGTCTCTCCCTCTCAGCTTCTTCTTGATGAATCAAGAGTCCATCTAAAGTGTCATTGAATTGCAATCCCAACTCGTTGATTTCAAAACCCCATTTATCTTCCCTATATCTTGCATGAGCTGCACCCTCTGACACCCTTTCCATTGTTTTGCATAAATGTCTTAGTGGCTTTGAGATCCTTCTCATCAACATATAAGCGACAGATCCCCCAATAATTCCAATGAAAAAAAAGAGGGTAGCAAACCGATAATAGTAACTTTGGACATGCAGACCATGGATGAGCTCTTTTTCTGCCACTAATTTCAGAGCCATATCAGTTCCTGCAATGGGCTGCTTAAATACAATTTGATCCTCTCTTGCAAAAACCTGCTCATCAATTCCTACTAAAGACATTTGCATGTTCATATATGTCCCGAGGTCTTTAGTGATTTCTGTCATAGGGATACGGGTAACAAGAGCTTCTGTCTTTGATTCTTCCCTCCCTATAATGATTGCATTATTCCGGGAGTTGATCATGGCAAAATTTCCTTTAGCCCCTCGAGGCAAAGGGATTTTATTAATGTAAAACGGCTTTACATAGTTCTTAGCTCTAGAAAAATAAGTTTTAGGGACCCCTTCTTCTTGATCTGCGATGAGTTCAAGTAGAGTCCAACTCATCGTAATTTTCTCTTCAATTAGGTGAGCCCTTTCTTTCCCTATTAATTCAAGATCTCCCTGAGCGTCACTTAACCACTCCTCATACTCTTGATGATAAAGGATAATACTTTGAACAAAGAGGGGGATGACAAGGAGCACAAGGGAAATTACAAGGACCCGAAATGCGAGTGACCCTGTAGGATGGTGCTGTTTTGTAAATTTAGAATCAGTCATACTAAGTTGCATGGTAGCAAAAAAGATTACGAGCTTACAACACTCCCTTGTTAAGCACTGGGTTCAACTTAGAGAAAAACGAACCTATCGCGAAGAGACTCAAAGGGTTCTAGTCTCTGGAGAAAAGATGATAAAGGAGCTTTCTGTTGAAGTTTTGATCTCATCTGAGCCAATTCCGAAGGTAAAAGCGAAGGAATATTTCATTGTTTCTGAAGAAATTCTAAAAAAAATCACAGGAATTAGCTGTAAATGTGCCGCTGAAATCGTTCTTCCACCTCCCCAAGATTTAAGATCAAAAAAAAACATTGTCATTCTCGATCAAATTGCTGATCCTGGGAATTTAGGGACCCTCCTTCGGACAATGCTAGCTTTAGGGTGGGAAGGGGTGATTGTAACTCCAGGGACGGTAGACTTGTTTAATGATAAAGCACTGCGCGCTGCTAAAGGGGCAACTTTCCATCTCCCCTATGCCCAAATGACTATAGAGGAGATCTCTCAATTAAAAATGAGTTTTTTCACAGCTGACATAGACGGAATCCCTCTGAGTAGTCTTTCTTTTTCTTCCCCACTTGCCCTCATATTGAGTCATGAAGGGAGAGGGGCCGGTGATTGGTCGAAAAAACTCTCTAAAAAAGTGACAATTCCGATGAACACAAAAGTAGAATCCCTAAACGTTGCTACATCCGGCGCGATTCTCCTATATGAAATGAGACCCAAATGAGTCGTGAATTTGATTACGAAGAGGAGTTTCATGCTCAAGACAAAAAAAAATCCCGCAAAGATAGGCGACATGCGCAAGAAACTGACCGATCCAAATTTAAAAAAACAGACCAAAATAAAACAGTAGCGCCCCCGATTGACAGAACCCTTCCTCAGGGGAAAGTTGTAGCCATTTCTGGAGAAGGAGCTTGGGTGGAGGCAAATGGAGAGCGATTTCTCTGCTCCATTAAAGGGTTTTTAAAAAAAGAAAAAGTTCAGGCTAAAAACATTTTAGCCGTCGGTGATCTTATCCGTTATACTCATGAACACTCCATTGCACATATTGAAGAGCGGTATTCATTTTTAGCCCGAAGAGATGTTTCCGGGAAAAAGGAACAGCTCATTGCAGTTAACATTGATCAAGCAATCATTGTTGTCTCAGTGGTAAATCCAGAGCTTAAGCCCGCTCTTATCGACCGGTATATCATTGCAGCCAAAAAAGGGAATATCCATCCCATTATAGTCGTAAATAAGATCGACTTACTAAATGGTGGAGAAGAGGAGAAAAGATATCGGGAGTTTGTCGCTTCCTATGAAAAATTGGGGCTTCCTATCCTTTCTATTAGCACCACAAAACTAATTGGACTCGACGCCCTATCATCGCTATTAAAAAATAAAACTTCAGTGTTTTCTGGCCAGTCCGGTGTGGGTAAATCGTCCCTTTTAAACACTTCCTATGGTTTTAACTTACGCATTGGAGGGCTTGCCCATAAAACCTCTAAAGGAACCCATACAACAACGACAGCGCAGCTTATTTCATTGCCAGGTGGTGGATATTGCGTTGATACCCCTGGGGTTAAAAGTTTTGGTATCTGGAAGCTGACTAAAGAAGAGGTCAGTGGCCACTTTCATGAATTTGCCCTTTATAAGTGTAAATATCCAGATTGTGCTCACATTAATGAGCCTCAATGTGGCGTCCTATCCGCCTTAAGTGAAGGAGAAATTTCACCACTTCGGTATGAGTCTTATCGCACTTTAATGGATGAGGCAGTCGGAGGATCTGATAACAGAGCTAAAAAGAAGGAAAATCATGAGCCTAATTAAATCTTGCCACGCACTTGAAATCCTTGATTCACGAGGAAATCCCACATTAAAAGTGACCGTTTGTTCCCAAGATGGGGTTATAGGGGCAGCATGCGTCCCATCAGGGGCATCAACAGGTGAGCACGAAGCTATCGAGCTAAGAGATAATGATCTAAAAAGATTTGGGGGCAAAGGGGTTTTGCAGGCAGCAGCCAATGTAAACGGCCCTTTAAATGAGCACCTTATGGGCAAATCCATTTTTGATCAGGAGGCCCTTGATAAAGCTATGATTGACCTTGATGGTACAGAAAATAAAGGGAACCTAGGGGCTAATGCTATTCTTGGAATTTCTCTAGCTAACGCAAGATGTGCCGCTGCTACAAAAAAAGAGCCCCTTTACTTCTATCTTGGTGGCGCGCAAGCAACTCTTCTCCCTTGTCCGATGATGAATATTATCAATGGTGGGGTTCATGCAGATAATGGGCTTCACTTTCAGGAATTTATGATTCACCCGATTGGAGCTCCCTCTTTTAAAGAGGCTCTTCGATACGGCGCAGAAACATTCCATTCGTTAAAAGCCTTACTAAAAAAGAAGGGCCTTTCAAGCGCGGTTGGAGATGAAGGGGGTTTTGCCCCTCCTCTACGCTCTCATGAAGAGGCTCTCGATCTCATCATGGAAGCTATAGAAAAAGCCGGATACCGTCCCAAAGAAGACATTACCATCACTCTCGATGCAGCGGCCTCAGAATTTTATAAAAATAATAAATATGGGGACAAAACAACAGATGAGCAAATTGAGTACCTTACTAGCCTAACAAAAAAATACCCGATCGACTCCATGGAAGATGGGCTAGATCAAAATGATTGGGCAGGCTGGAAAACGCTCACCCAAAAATTAGGAAAGGATATTCAACTTGTTGGAGATGATATTTTTGTAACGAACACCAAGTTTTTGCAAAAAGCAATTGATGAGAAAGTTGCCAATTCTATTTTGATCAAAGTGAATCAAATAGGAACTCTTACTGAGACAGCGGATACAATTAAGCTCGCTGTGGAAAATAATTATAAAACGGTCTTTTCTCACCGCTCAGGGGAGACAGAAGACACCATTATCGCAGATCTAGCAGTTGCCTTTGGATCTGGTCAGATTAAAACAGGATCTCTTTCCCGCTCAGAGAGGGTTGCAAAATACAACCGTCTTTTAGAGATTGAAGCGGAGCTTGGGACCCGCGCCCGATTTGAATTTTGACATAAAAACCCTCTTCTCGTTATGGAAAGGGTATGCGACAAGTAATGGTTTTGTTTGGTGAGGCGGAAAAAGGGGCATTCGAATTTCCGTACATTCTTCAGCAGCTGCCCCAGGTAGTTGATTTGCTAGGTAACCCCCCGCCTGAGAGCGAAGGGTTATTCTACGCGGTTCAGGGGATTTTATATAATAGAGAGATTATTTTTTTTAGAGTTCCTGAGGAAGGATTCAGTAAGTTTGATTATGTCAACGGGCTGAAATCCCTTGAGTCTCAAGTGAAAGATAAGAGAGTCAATGCGATCTGCATGCCGGGTGTAGGCGATCCTGAAATCCTATCTGCTACAAAACTACTCTGCCATAAACATAACAGCTTTTTGATCAGCTCACAGAAAGATCTCTACGATTTTTTGACCACTTTCTAAGTCATTTTTTCGGGGATCACAATTTGATCAAACTCTTTACCCGATAAATAACCAAGTTTAATGCAAGCTTCTCTAAGAGATAGATCTTCTGTGTAGGCAAAATGGGCTAAGTGAGCGCACTTATCATACCCGATTTTGGGACTGAGCGCAGTGACGAGCATAAGGGAGTTTTTCAAATACTCTTGAATTTTTTTCTTATTGGCTTTGATCCCTCTAACACAATATTTTTCAAACATCTCTATTGAGTCTTTTAAGAGGAGAACTGAATTCAAAAAATTAAAAATCAAAACTGGTTTAAATACATTGAGCTCAAAATTTCCCTGAGACCCCGCAATCCCAATAGCTGTATCATTTCCCAGTACCTGAACAGCTACCATTGTTAAAGCCTCAGGTTGAGTTGGATTTACCTTTCCCGGCATGATCGAAGACCCGGGCTCATTTGCAGGCAAAATCAGTTCACTAAGACCACATCTTGGGCCTGATCCAAGCCAGCGAATATCATTCGCAATTTTCATGAGGGCGCAGGCTGTAGTTTTTAAAGCGCCACTTGCATAAACAATCTCATCATGTGCAGACAGAGCTGCAAACTTATTCGGGTGAGAGCGAAAGGGGGCCCCTGTTAGCTTTGCAATTTCCCTTGCCACCTTCTCCCCAAACTTAAGGGGAGCATTTAGACCTGTCCCAACCGCTGTTCCTCCTATTGCCAAGTCATAGAGGCCATCCATCGTTTGTTTAATCCGGTCTATATTTCGATCAATCAGAGAAACGTAACCGGAAAATTCCTGAGAAAGGGTAATGGGTGTGGCATCTTGTAAATGGGTTCTCCCGATTTTTACAATGCCGGTAAATTCCTTTTCTTTCTTTTCAAAAGACTTCTTTAAACTCGTCATCCCTACCAACAGTTGATTTAGTTCGGTTACCGCAGCTATATGCATAGCCGTTGGGAATGTATCGTTAGAGGACTGTGACATGTTAACATGATCATTTGGGTGAATAGGGTCTTTACTTCCCAGTTTTCCCTTAGCCATCTCAATGGCCCGATTGGAAATGACCTCATTGACGTTCATATTGGTCTGCGTGCCGCTGCCGGTTTGCCAAATATTTAGGGGGAAATGGTCGTGAAGTTTACCGGCAATGACCTCATCTGCTGCCTTAATAATGAGATTGGCTTTTTTCTTATCTAACTTACCAAGATCACAATTGACTAAAGCGCAAGCCTTTTTCAGAATACCAAAAGCCTGGATCAGTTCTGGGGGCATGGAGTCACGCCCAATAGAAAAGTGCTCTAAAGATCGCTCTGTTTGAGCGCCATAATATACAGAAGCGGGGACTTTAACCTCCCCCATACTATCAGATTCTACACGAAATTTTCCCATAAATTTCATATAGAGCATTTAGGGTGGCAGGTCAAGTCTCTCTTAAAACCTCCATGTTATGGCAATCGCCACACTATCATTCGCATTTACTAGCTTGACACTTCTTCCACACCACAAAACCTCAATCTCCCCATTATGATCCCTATCAAAAGAGAGCTCTTCAAATCCGAAAACTTCACTAATCATAAATTCTCCACATTTGG
>Ga0100402_1003952_pt1 | contig 15879 bp, 11 predicted proteins | sample CryGeyme20150102_FD_80419 | JGI IMG/M metagenome (GOLD analysis project Ga0100402, IMG submission 80419) | Groundwater microbial communities from Crystal Geyser aquifers in Utah, USA - Crystal Geyser metaG 2015-0102 | ecosystem: Environmental > Aquatic > Deep subsurface > Groundwater | place...
CAACCAGCTTGGGGGAAAGAATTCATCAGGCAGGTCGGTTTCGCCGACTTGCTTATGTTGTCTAGTGCTCTTTGGCGAGGACGCCAACCAGCTTGGGGGAAAGAATTCATCAGGCAGGTCGGTTTCGCCGACTTGCTTATGTTGTCTAGTGCTCTTTGGCGAGGACGCCAACCAGCTTGGGGGAAAGGATTCATAAGGCGGGTCGGTTTCGCCGAGGTGCTTATGTCGTATGGTGCTCTTTGGCGGGGACGCCAACCAGCTTGGGAGGAAATTCATCAGGCAGGTCGGTTTCGCTGAGCTGATGACATCCCATAAAAAAAGCCCAACCAAATTGGTCGGGCTTTAGATATGAAAAAAACATACGCTATCAGAGTATAGGGCGTAATTCCCAAGCAGAGGTTCCGCCAGCAAAGGGGCTTTTGAACTCAATTTTTATGACTTTAGATGAAATCGTTTTGATGTCCCAAACCGTTTCGTAGCTGGAATTTCCTTTGTCGATATGCACCTTTGTTTTGTTTTCAATAAATTCCCAAGTTCCAATATATTGCGTATTCTCGAGGATATAGCTTCCATCTGCTTTCATATTCAAGCGTAGGTTTAGAGAACTTACGTCTGGGGCCCCATCATACCATGCTTCATGCACATACCAGCGTCCGACCAGGGTGTCTTCCCAGGCAATATTTTGATTGGTATTGTTGCCGCCGCCATTCGTTGAAGTAGTTGCGGTATCGTCGTCTTTGCTGCAGGATGCCAATGCAATCATCACTAAAGCAAGTAATCCAAATTTTTTCATGTCAAGTATCATTTTGTTGAGGTAAAACTAGCCATGGGAGCGGGCGGCTTCAATTTTCTTTGACCAAGTGCAGTTTGGCGTTGACAACCCGTTGATTGCGATAGATTTAGTCTGAGCAGGATTTACGAACTTGCCACTGTGAAATGGACGAATTTCTGGACTTCTGAGTCACGCATCAGGTTTACGCTCTTTTTTTTTATCTGGCTGCTCTACTTGGCATACCGAACTTTCTTTTGGTATGAGTCGCTGAATGATGAGTACATGCAGGTGATTCTGAACACCTTCGCTGATGTTGGCGTGGTGTACATGCTTTACCTCTTTATGGGGCCTTTGTCGCGCAAACTTCAATCACGCAGGCAGATATTTTTTGGTGTTTGGTTTCTCCTAGCTATTGTAGGAACCAATGTGCTAATTAAGCTCCATTACTTGATTCATGTGATTTCAGGGACCTACAAGGGTGACTTCATTGCCCTTTTTAATAAAAACTCATTTCAGGTATTTGATGCCTATGTGGTGCTCTTTGTTGGTCTCGGAATTTCCACGGCGTTCCGCTGGTACCATGAGTGGAGTCAGACTTTTGTGCGACTCAAAGAGATGGAAAAGGAGAAGGCCCTCACAGAGCTGGAATACTTGAAGTCACAGATCAATCCACACTTCGTTTTCAATACCCTCAATAGCATCTACTTTCTCATCGATCCGGGGAATGAACAGGCAAGAGGGGCACTTCATACTTTTAGCCAGATGCTGCGTTATCAATTGTATGATAGTAGTCAAGAACGGGTGCTGGTAGAAAAGGAAGTGGAGTACCTGAAGAATTATATCACCCTGCAAAGTATGCGCTTGGATGATGGCTATAAAATTGAAGCGGAATTTGGAGACCAGCTTGAAGGATTTTCGATTCCTCCATTATTTCTCATCATACCAGTGGAAAATGCATTTAAGCACCTGAGCCATCATACAACAGAGATAAACAGCGTGCAAATCGCCGCAAGAAGAGTGGGTGATGCGTTTATCTTCACTTGTGAAAATAGCTGTTCGCGCTCTGAGAAGCCGGTGGAAGTTGGTGGAATTGGACTAAAGAACCTTAAACGACGCCTGGAGTTGATGTATGATGAAGGCGCTTTTTTTACTATTGATGCGGATGAACACCGTTACCGAATCACCATAAATCTCCCGATATGAAGAAGTTTAGCTGTTTGATTGTTGATGATGAACCCTTAGCTCGTAAAGGGCTCAAGGAATTTGTGGCAAGAAATTCTTCCCTAAACTTGGTGGGGGAAGCCCGCAACGTAGCAGAAGCAAAGGATCTGCTCCGCTATAATGAAATCGACATCCTCTTTTTGGATATCGAAATGCCTCGTATAAGTGGTATCGAGCTTCTGGAAAGTAAGGTGGCGGACCCCGGCGTTATAATCACCTCTGCCTACGATCGGTATGCTGTAAAAGGGTTCGAGCTAGATGTTCAAGATTATCTGTTAAAACCCTTCACTTATGAACGCTTTAGTCGGGCGGTTGAAAAGGCGCAGGACTTCATCCAACACCGACAAACTGGACAACAAAAGCAACTAAACCCCATTGTCTATATCCGCTCTGAAGGGGTCTTGCATAAGCTAGAAATCAAAGACCTATTCTATGTGGAAGGCATGCAGAATTATATGATTTGTCATACCAAAACCGGAAGAATTATTGCGCATATTACCATGAAAGCCTTGGAAGAGCAATTACCCAAAAATCAGTTTGTACGGACCCATAAATCATATTTAGTCAATGCCGAACATATTCAGCGGATACAGGGAAATGAGGTCATTATTGACAAAAACAGAATTCCAATTAGCCGAAATTACAAGGAAGAAGCCGTTGGAAAAATTATTGGAGACCAATTGCTTAACCGCTCCTGAGGGGTTTTGGTTGCGGTAGTCGTGATGATGAGTGATGAGATGATGCGTAGGTGGAGTCAAATTGGGCTGAGAAAAGGCAGAATTCGTCAATTGGAGTAAAGTAGTTATTGCTCGCTGCACTTTCTGAGCGCCAAGAAATCAATTTCCTTACCTTTGCCCGAAACACGCGAATATCCATGGACAAATACGCCAAAAGAGGGGTTTCCTCCCAAAAAGAAGACGTACATAAGGCTATCAGCAAACTCGATAAAGGCTTATTTCCCAATGCCTTTTGCAAGGTCATTCCCGACTATATGGGCGGGGCGGTTGATTGGTGCAATGTGATGCATGCTGATGGGGCTGGAACAAAATCTTCTTTGGCCTATCTCTATTGGAAGGAAACGGGTGATCTATCGGTTTGGAAAGGCATTGCTCAGGACGCAATTGTGATGAATACCGATGACTTACTATGTGTGGGTATCACGGAAAACATGTTGCTTTCTTCGACCATTGGCAGAAATAAAAACCTTATTCCGGGCGAAGTGATTGCTGCCATCATCAATGGAACAGAAGAATTTTTGCAAACCATGCGCGACCAAGGAATTGAAATGGTTCTGACTGGCGGCGAAACGGCCGATGTCGGTGACCTAGTGCGTACCATTATTGTCGATTCAACGGTAACCGCGCGTGTTCCAAGAAAAGAGATCATCGAAGCGAAAATCCGTCCGGGACAAGTCATTGTAGGTTTCGCATCATACGGACAAGCTAGTTATGAAGTGGGCTACAATGGTGGAATGGGTTCTAACGGACTTACCTCTGCTCGTCACGATGTATTCTCTAAACACTATGCGCAGAACTATCCAGAAAGTTTTGATCCAGCGCTCGACCAAGAGGTGGTTTATACGGGAGGCCTAAAGTTAACCGACTCATGGAAAGACGCACCTATTGATGCCGGAAAACTTGTTCTTTCACCCACACGGACCTATTTGCCTTTGGCGAAAGAGATTTTAAAGAATATGCCGCGTGAAGAGATTGGTGCCTTTATCCATTGTAGTGGTGGTGCCCAAACCAAGGTGAAGCACTTTATGGATGAGCCGGTTGAGGTCATCAAGCATAATTTATTCCCAATTCCTCCTTTATTTGATATGATTCAAGCACAATCCCATACCGATTGGAAGGAGATGTACCAGGTCTTTAATATGGGTCACCGGCTCGAAATGTATGTGGATGAAAAATATGCGAAAGACCTCATTGCGATTTCCAAGTCCATGCAAATTGACGCACAAATCGTTGGAGAAGTGAAGGCTTCCTCCGAAAAGGGAGTGCAGATCGACGCTCCTCAAGGAAGCTTCCGCTATTAGAACGGATTGCTTTAGCAATACTCCCTGCATGTGTATATTCGTGCCATGCGTTCACTTTTTATTTGTATGATGATGATAGCTATGATGGCCGTCGATGCTCAGAAATGGGAGGTCAATAATCCTCCAGGAACTTACGATTCAGTGTCCTTTACCGTAAACGAAGGGACTTGGATGAATTTGGATTTGAGCCCTGATGGGAAAACGATCGTTTTCGACCTTCTTGGTGATATTTATTCCATCCCTGCTGTAGGCGGAGAAGCGAAACTACTTCGCGGTGGATTGGCCTTTGAAGTGCAGCCTCGGTTTAGTCCTGATGGAAGTAAAATTCTCTTCACTAGCGATGTGGGGGGTGGCGATAATATTTGGTACATGAAGACTGATGGTTCCGATGCCAAGCCCATTACCAATGAGGATTTCCGCCTCTTGAACAATGCGGTATGGTCGCCAGGTGGGGAGTATATCGTCGCGAGAAAACACTTTACCTCTGGCCGCTCTCTCGGTGCTGGTGAATTATGGATGTACCATATTTCTGGAGGAAAAGGAATTCAACTAACCAAGCGCAAAAACGACCAACAAGATTTAAATGAACCCTGCTTCGATCCTAGCGGGCGCTATGTTTACTATTCGGAAGACGTATATCCAGGTGGGTCTTTTCAGTACAACAAAGACCCAAATAGTCAGATCTATGTGGTGAAACGCTATGATTTGCATACCGGTGATATCGAGACGGTCCTTTCGGGCGGTGGTGGTGCGGTTCGTCCTCAAGCCTCTCCAGATGGTAAATACCTGTCTTTTGTTAAACGGGTACGCGAAAAATCCGTGCTCTTTTTGCATGATTTAGAAAGCGGCATCGAATGGCCTTTGTATGATTCATTGAGCAAAGACCAACAGGAAGCCTGGGCAATTTTTGGCATTTATACGGGTTATTCATGGACCCCCAATTCCAAGGAAATTGTAATATGGTCACATGGAAAAATTTTGCGCATTGATGTCACGTCGGGTGCGGTGAAAAATATTCCCTTCCAAGCCAATGTCCATCAAAAAATCAGAAAAGCGATTCGCTACCGCCAAGAGGTGGCTCCTGAAACCTTTACGAGCAAGATGATTCGCCACGCAGTTACTTCTCCTGATGGAAAATCCCTGGTATTCTCTGCTGCTGGCTATCTATACAAGAAAGAACTGCCGGATGGTGAGCCCACGCGCTTGACGGAGCAAACGGCTTATTTCGAATTTGAGCCGAGCTTCTCCTCAGACGGCAAATCTTTGCTATTTATTGGCTGGTCGGATGTAGAGACCGGTGCCATCTATTCTCTTCCTACCAAAGGAGGAAAAGCGAAAAAATTGAGTCAGGGCAAAGGGATATTCCGCAATGCAAGCTATTCACCTGATGGCAAAGAAATCCTCTTTTGGAAGGAGCATGGAAACGACCACCAGGGATTCGCCTGGACCGAAGATGCGGGAATCTATGTGATGAAAGCAGATGGAACTAACGTCAAGCAAGTTGGAAATGCAGTGGCTAAACCCTTCTTCTCCAAAGATGGAAAAACGATTTACTTCCAACGTGGAAACACGCTCTTTAAGATGAATCGCTCAGGATTTGAAGTGGAGCAGGTCATCAACTCGACCTATGCAATGAATTACTGCATTAGTCCGGATAATAATTGGGTTGCCTTTAACGACTTGCATAAAGTCTATGTGGCGGCTTTCCCACAAAGCGGAAAAACCCTGGATCTCGGTGCTGGAACAAACACGATTCCTGTTGCTCAGTTTGCCAAAGATGCGGGAATCAACTTGCATTGGTCTGGAGACAGCAAAACCTTACGCTGGACTTTAGGCGACGAATACTTCTCAAAACCTTTGAACGAGCGTTTTTTATTCCTCCCAGAAGCAAAGGATTCCTTGGAGAATCTTCCATTGCATGGATTGCCGGTGAACCTGACGATAAAAACAGATAAGCCAACAGCCACCTATGTTTTAAACAATGCGCGAATTATTACGGTAGATGCAAGCGACAAGGTGATTGAGAAAGGTTATATCGTGGTGAAGGAGAATAAAATTGCAGAAGTAGGAGAAGGAAGCTACGATGCAGCGACGGCTATGGTCAAAGGTTTAAAGGATATTCGCGACTGTGCAGGCAAAACCATCATGCCTGGAATGGTTGATGTACATGCCCACCTCTGGACTTTCCGCGAAGGCATCCATCCTCAAAATTACTGGCCGTATGTTGCGAATTTGGCCTACGGTGTAACGACCACCCACGACCCTAGTTCCAACACCGAAATGGTTTTTACTCAAAGTGAGATGGTAAAGGCAGGCCGTATGTTGGGTCCACGAATTTATTCTACCGGAACCATCCTTTACGGTGCAGAAGGCGATTTTAAGGCAGTGATTAATAAGTATGATGATGCCCGCTCAGCAGTGCACAGAACCAAGGCCTTTGGTGCTTTCTCGGTGAAGAGTTATAACCAACCAAGAAGAGAACAACGTCAGCAAGTGATTACTGCGGCGGATAGTTTAGGTGTGATGGTTTATCCTGAAGGAGGTTCCTTCTTCTACCACAATATGAGCATGATTCTGGATGGTCATAGTGGGATCGAGCATAATATTCCAGTTGCACCAGTATATGATGATGTGGTTCAGCTTTGGGCGAATTCCAATACCGGATATACCCCAACTCTCATAGTATGTTATGGGGCAGCAAGCGGAGAAAATTACTGGTACCAGCATACCAATGTATGGGAGAAAGATCTTTTACTCACCTATACTCCTCGCGGAATTGTAGATGCACGTGCACGTCACCGTATCATGCTTCCTGAGGAAGAGTATGAAAATGGACATATTCTGGTAAGTAAATCGTGTAAAAAACTGGCCGATGCTGGTGTGAAAGTCAATATGGGTTCTCATGGTCAGCTTGAAGGATTAGGTGCGCATTGGGAAATGTGGATGCTTGCTCAGGGCGGAATGACACCCCTACAGGTTATCCGTGCGGGAACGATGAACGGTGCGGAATATATCGGTATGGGCGATCAGATTGGTTCAATCGAAGTGGGCAAGCTTGCCGACTTAATGATTATGGAAGAAAACCCACTAGTAGACATTCACCATACGGAAAGTATAAAGTATGTAGTTATAAATGGCCGAATGTATACCTCAAAAACCATGAGTGAGTATGGAAAAGACAATGGTCCGCATTTTTGGTTCGAAAATTCAAAGTATGGTCAACAATACCCATGGCATGAAAATGGAAATGGCATGATGCGCCCGAAATGCCACTGTGGCAGGCATTAGCGACGATTTTGTCTTTTTATTTAAGGACATGATTTAGAGCCGGAAGAAAAAAATTTATTTTTTTTTCATACTCAGGGCAACATTTGGCAATATTCATGCATCATCATTGTAACGGAGTTAACCACTCTACACGTTCTTTTTATTACTCTTCATAGAGTTTTGGTTTGGTTTGGTTTTACAAAGGCGCTCTTCGGAGCGCTTTTTTTTTGCTCCAGCCCTGTGTCGTATGATAATGGTATGTATGGAAAGCATCACTTGTTTATTTGAATTCTGGGGCTTAGCTTTGGTTAAGTGCTTGATTATCCAAGATTTGACGAGCACTATAACCATATAAAGCCAAAACCATGAAGCGTATTTTTCTAAGCATGATTGCATTGCTTGCTGTCTGTACGTACAGCTCTGCTCAGTATTTTTTTGATGATTTTGATTCCTATACTGCTGATTCTTTTCTAGGGAAACAGTCGACAAACTGGACGACCTGGAGCGGGATTAATGGAGGTAGCGACGACGTAATAGTAGTTAATGATTCTTCGTTTTCTGGATCCAATTCTCTTTATTTTGAATCGGCAAATGGGGCTGGACCCCATGATGTTATACTTGATTTTGGTGGGGTCCATAGTAGCGGTACCTTCAAATTCTCCGCCATGTATTATATCCCATCAGGTAAGGGTTCCTATTTCAATTTTCAAGCGGGCTCAACACCCGGGGCTCAATGGGCCATGGAATTTTACTTTTATTCTGGTGGAAATTGGAGCATTTCTGGAGGAGGTTCTAAGAGTGGAACTTTTCCCCATGATCAATGGTTTCAATTAAGCATCGAAGCAAATTTCGATACGGATGTTTGGGAAGTTTTTGTTGATGGAAGTTCACAAGGAACTTTTTCTAATACCCTTTCAATCTCTTTCCTTGATTTATATGAAGCAAGCGCCGGTTCAGAATGGTGGATGGATGATGTTAGCTTTTGTACCAATAATGGCTGTAATCCTGAGCTTCAAATTGAAAACCATCAAATTAGACCAACAACGGTATGTACTCACCACCCAGCCGATGTGAGTTTTAAAGTAACCAATAATAGCACTTTCCCAGCTGCTGCCATGGTTCTGGGTATTGAAGTTGGAAACAATCAATTAACTCAAGGGGTGAATCTAAATAACCTTCCAGGGGGTAGTGATACAACCATCACTTTAAGCGGGTTCTTCAACTCGACGATTTCGGGAACTTCGATACCTGTTGCCGCAATTAATTTGCAAGCGGATCTCGATTCTTCCAATGATACGGCAAGAACCACCATCGATGTGTTGCCCTCTCCGAGCATGACAGCGATAATTCATGGTACGCCTTTCGAATCGCCCGATCAGAATTCTTTAGGAACCATGGCTAATTCAGATATTGTAACGGCGGGAGATGTGCTGACTTACGAGATTACGCCGCCAAGTGGAATGAATAATTCGGGCTATGGAAGTGCTTGGGAGATAACTGGACTTACATTCTTTACGGGAAGTGGTGCGGTATTGAGTTCTAGTTTTTATTCTTTCACAGCAGCTACTTCATCATCCAATGCACTGATTTCTTTTAGTCCAGATACAAGCTTATTGGATTCATCTATTAGCTATTCCTTTGCGGTAAGTAATAAAAGCAATCAATGCGATTCGATTTTGTCCCGCTATATTAAGGTAGTTCATAGACCAGAGGCATTATTTACTCAAACGAATGTGTGTGATAAAGAAGAAATGAGTTTTACGAACAACTCAAGTATCCCAACTGGAACCATGAAGTATACTTGGAATTTTGGCGATGGCGTGACGACCACAAAAGTGAATCCAACGCATACGTATTCTACAGATGGTCAATATCGGGTAGTCTTGTATGCCACATCTGATTACGGCTATGTAGACTCGATGGAAGTGCAAGTGACAGTCTTCGAACTACCGGTAGCTGATTTCCAAGTTCAGAATAAATGCGATGGCACTGCCCTTGTATTTTCCGATCAATCGATACTGCCAGCAGGAACGCCTTCCTATGAATGGAATTTTGGAGATAATAGCGCCAAAGCAACAGGACAAAATGCAAGTCACCTTTACGCCAATACAGGCACTTACTCAATCAGTTTATTGGTAAGGATCAATGGTTGTGCAGATTCAATAATAAAATTTGGAACTCAGATGCCGCGTGCGATTCCAGATTTTAGTAGTGAGGTTAATTGCAATATCAGACGAGCCTATTTCACCAATTTAAGTTCTGTTTCCTCCGGCAATTTTGGTTCGCTCTGGCGCTTCGGTGATGGAAGTGAGTTTTCAGGTTTTAGTGTAAACCATGTTTACCCGATGTATGGCACTTACGATGTTACCTTAATAACCACAACAGATTTAGGTTGTGCAGATTCCATTACCAAATCGATCACCTTGCTTGAATCTCCAAAGGTAGAATTTAGCCTAAACCATGGGTGTGCAGGAGAGGAAATAATCATGAGTAACCAGACTACCACGCCTGCAGGAGGGTCAAATAGCTATTTTTGGGAGCTTGGTAACGGACAAACTACCACTTTAGAAAACCCCAGTGTCACCTATCCATCGCCTGGTTTTTATACCGTGAAACTGGTGGCGCTTAACGGAAATGGCTGTGCCGATTCTATCATGAAAAAAGTAAAGCTAGATACGAAACCATTGGCCGATTTTATTGCTGAGGCGGTATGTGAAGGCAAGACCTCTTATTTTGTAGATAAGACCTTAAATATACCCGACGGAGCAAGCTATGCCTGGGATTTTGGAAATGGAAAGGGCAGTGCAAAAAAGGATACCTCATTTATATATGCTGCAACAGGAACCTATACCGTAACCTTAACCATAACAACCCCAAATGGCTGTTTGGACACCGTATCTAAAATGGTTGAGGTCAATCCAAATGCAGATGCTGGCTTTAGCATCGAATCAGCCAAGTTGGGAGATGGTACCATGACTTTTTCGGCCGATGCCGGTGCTCCTAATACCTATCTCTGGTTCTTCGGTGATGGCAATCAGGATTCTGTTCAACATGCAACGCATAAGTACGATGTTGTTGGGACATACAATGTTAAGCTTGAGGTGACCACCGATAAAGGGTGCGTAGAAAAAACCACACAAAGTGTCAACATCAATCCAAGTGGTTTGGCTTTTGATGGGAAAGCTATTCAAGCATACCCCAATCCTACACGTGGAGGAGTAATACTTGATTTATCCGAATTGTCTTCAGGACAAATAGACTATGTCTTGCGTGACGGACTTGGTAAAATACTTGATCAAGGTTTGCTGAAAGGTGGAGAACGGAATTCCTTGAGTTTAAATAATTATCCAGCCGGCACTTACTTTATCGAACTACTTGATGGGGAAGAACGATACCGCTTAAAATTGAGTCTGATTCATTAATAGAATCAGAATTATAGAAAAGGGAAGGCATCAAGTCTTCCCTTTTTTGGTAGTGTGCGATGCAGGGTAAATAACTTGGTGGAGTCAGTCCGCTAAGAGAATAGTAGGTGCGCGGTTTGATCGGACGAATTTCGAAAGTTTTTAAGCTGTTATCTTCCTGCTCAATATGAAACGCCTGTGTATACATTTCGGAGATTGATTTATCTTGCCGTATGCGCGTCCTCTTTTTTACCCTATTGCTTATCGGGCTATCCAATTGCTCGGTACCCAAGGTGATGAATCAATCCGGGCGAGTGACTCCAAAAGGTCAGGTTACTGGCGGACTGACCTATATGGGCAATGTGTCGCAACAAACAACGGTATTTGTGACAGACGCTATCAAAAATTATTCAGAAGCATTCTCCCCCGGAGATACAGCCAATTATTCGCCGAATTTAGAAAACGCCAATGCCGCTATCATGGCCTATACCTTGGACCCCATTGCTTTTGGTCCCCAGTTTTATTTACGGGTAGGTGTTTGGGATAGAATGGAACTGGGATATACCCGAGGAAAAAAGGCGAATATGATTAGTCTTCATGGCCAATTCTTAGGCTTTGAAAAAGACCCGAATGAGGATAGCAAAAAGCGCTGGTTTGGCAGTGCTGGCTTGCAATATTCTTGGAATAAATTTGCATTGCCTAGCTATTTTGGAAGGGTTCAATCCCGGTTAGGCTATAGTTTTGCGCGCAATGACTTTTTGATTCCAGTAACATTCTCCTATTCATTTGGTCCGAATGAAAAACATGGCGCTTTGGGATTTGGAACAGTCATCGGGTTTCATTCCATCGATTACTCCTTTAAGCCAGAAAAAGTATTTACCGGCAATGGGGTTGAGTTGAAACCCGTTGCATATCAGAATCGTTTTGGTTCTATTGGTTTCTTCATGAACATGAAGCTGGGATATAAGTTTATTTATTTGATTCCTTCCATTAGTGTCTACTACCAAAATTACGGCAGCTATCCATTAGCAAATGGAAATTCAGTTGAGCTGAAAGGATTCACCTTCGTACCTGGAATAAGTCTACAGCTAACTAGCTTCGGCAATTGGAGTAAAAGGGAGTATTAAGCCTCCTTTCCTTGCTTCTCTTTCATGCCCATCAATTCATCACGCAAACGTGCAGCACTGATAAAGTCCATTTCTTTCGCCGCCTTCATCATCGCTTTCTCTGTTTCTTCGATGGCCTTTTTGAGCTTATCGCCCGTTAAGTATTTCATGACGGGGTCAGCTGCCATGGAGTTTTTCTCTTCCGGTTCGATATAGATTTTCGCCACACTGCCTTTAAAATCTACCACTGAGCTCTGACTCATAATAGCCTCGCGCGACTTAAATACAGTGGTCGGCGTAATGCCATGCTCGGTATTATAGGCAATCTGCTTCTCGCGTCGGCGGTCGTTTTCGTCAATGGTCTTGGCCATACTGTCCGTCATCTTGTCAGCGTACATAATCACCTTTCCGCGCTGGTTCCTTGCCGCACGGCCTATTGTTTGAGTCAGCGAACGTGCACTGCGTAAGAAGCCCTCTTTATCGGCATCCATAATGGCTACCAAGGAAACTTCAGGTAAGTCAAGCCCTTCTCTCAATAGGTTGACACCCACCAATACATCAAAGTCGCCTAAACGTAGCCCGCGCAGAATTTCCACACGGTCGAGGGTTTTTACTTCGGAATGGATATACTGGCAGCGAATACCAAGGCGGGCCATGTATTTGGTCAACTCTTCGGCCATTCGTTTGGTTAGGGTGGTGACCAAAATACGGTCGCCCATTTTGATGCGCTCGTCTATCTCTTCCAATAAATCGTCTACCTGATTGCCACTTGGACGCACCTCAATCACTGGGTCAAGGAGGCCAGTCGGACGAATGATTTGCTCTACCATAATCCCTTCGGACTCGGCTATTTCAAAATCGGCTGGGGTTGCAGAAACATAAACCGTTTGTTTGATGACTGAATAAAACTCGTCAAAGGTCAGTGGTCGGTTATCCATAGCCGCTGGCAATCGGAATCCATATTCTACGAGGTTGGTCTTTCGTGAGCGGTCGCCACCATACATCGCACGCACCTGCGGGATGGTTACATGGCTTTCATCCACTACCAGAAGGAAATCCTCCGGAAAATAATCCAAGAGGCAGAAAGGGCGCTCTCCAGGGTTTCTCTTATCCATATAGCGGCTGTAATTTTCAATGCCTGAGCAATAGCCGAGTTCGCGCATCATCTCTAAATCGAATGTTACGCGCTCCTCGAGGCGCTTAGCTTCGAGGTGACGGCCATTTTCATTGAAATAAGTCACCTGCTTCACCATATCATCCTGGATCTCATGGATGCACTGTTGCAAGCGGTCTTTTGGCGTTACATAAAGATTGGCGGGATAGATAGCGATATCCTTTTGGCGGCTATGGTCTCCTCCCGTTGTTGGGTCAAAAACCGTGATTTCTTCAATCTCATTGCCAAAAAGTTGAATGCGGTAAGCATAATCGGCATAGGCCACATACACATCGACGGTATCTCCCTTGACACGGAAATTCCCACGCTTGAATTCGGCAGTCGTCCTTGAGTAGAGTGAATCCACCAAGGCATACATCAGCGTATTTCGCGTGATCTGTTGGCCTTCATGCAAACGGATGATACTGCCTTCAAAATCTTTCGGGTTTCCTGCGCCGTAAATACAGGAAACAGAAGCCACAACAATCACGTCGCGCCGACCAGATAATAAAGTCGAGGTCGTGCTGAGTCGCATTTTTTCTATCTCTTCATTGATGCTGAGGTCCTTTTCGATATAGGTGCTCGAAGAAGGAATAAAGGCTTCGGGCTGGTAATAATCGTAATAGGAGACAAAATATTCGACCGCATTGTCGGGAAAGAACTGCTTGAATTCTCCATAGAGCTGTGCCACCAAGGTCTTATTATGACTGAGAATTAAAGTTGGCTTTTGTGTGTTTTGAATCACATTGGCCATGGTGAATGTTTTTCCAGAACCCGTCACTCCCAAAAGGGTTTGTGCTGGGTCTCCAGCTATCACTCCCTCGGTTAATTGGCGTATGGCTTCGGGTTGATCTCCTGAAGGAATAAAGTCAGAAATAAGTTTGAACGGCATGCTCCGCGAATTTACGGAAAGCTGAGCCAAATTCAGCCACCTGAGCGCGGATGAAATTTATTCACGACCGATTTTAAGAATTCTCGATCCATGTGGGTATAGATTTCAGTGGTTGTAATGCTTTCATGCCCAAGCATCTGCTGTACAGCGCGCAAATCGGCGCCCCCTTCAACGAGGTGCGTAGCAAAAGAATGCCGGAAAGTATGAGGAGAAATATTCTTCTTAAGTCCGATGCTCTTGGCCAAGTTTTTTATCAGGGTAAAAACCATCACCCGACTTAATCCATCGCCACGAGAATTGAGAAAAACAGTATCGATAGCAGAAGGCTTGACTTCCACGTGTACCCGAACCTGCTGGATATAAAGAAGCACATGTTTTAATGCCGACTGCCCGATAGGTATCAGTCTTTCTTTATCGCCTTTGCCCGTCACCCGCACAAAGCCTTCATTAGGAAAAATATTGGAAATCTGAAGGGTGATGAGTTCAGAAACCCGCAAACCACACCCATACAAAACCTCCAGCATGGCACGGTTTCTTTCTCCAGCAGGAGTGCTTCTATCGATGGCTTCAAAGAGCTGTTCAATTTCGCCATAGTCCAGAGTATCGGGAAGTTTTCTGCCGAGCTTAGGTCCTTCCAATAATTCGGTGGGATCCTCTTTGATGAGGTCTTCCATCAATTGGTATTTGTAAAAGGCGCGGATGCCGGAGAGGATTCTTGCTTGGGTTGTAGAAGCTAAACCGAGTTCACTAACCCAACGTAAAAACTGGTGCAATTCATCCGAACTTATTTCTGCAGGTTTTTTGTCGATTTCCTGCATCTCCAGAAACTGGGTGAGCTTTTCTACATCATGCAAATAAGCATCCAGCGAGTTGGCTGACAACGACTTTTCTAGCCTCAGGTAGTTCTTGAAGCCACGGATCTCTGCTTGCCACATGGGTTATTTAATTTTCACTTCGGCGGTTTGAAGCACTTCAACCGATTTGTGGATATACGCCATCAAACGGCAGTTTTCAGGAACCCAGTCTTCGTTAAGCGTATAGGCAAATTGTTTAATGAAAACTCGGCCATTGCTTGCTGACGGTGTATTGTTTGGATTGAGACTTTCACCGAATTGAGGCATATCGCGCAGGATATGATTGTGCTCGAATTCTTCATGTTCTCCTTGTGTATCTTCCTGTTTCCCGATGATATTATCTTCAGTAATTGCCGTGCTGAAATAAAGCTCATTTCCACTAAGGTCGCTCGTTAGTTCGAAGACGACTTCATACCTAAGTTCTCTTGATGTGGCATCATAAGAAAGAATGCGAACATAGGTATTGGCATCGCTGATTTTGGTCAGGTAATGCAATGCCAAGGAATCAAAGTGTGATGTCATGTTTGAGCCAGAAATCCGGTCAACTATTCCATAAGGAATTCCATTTGGTTTCTTGATGATGGAAAAAATGGAAGTTCCCCAAGAGGTATTCAAGTCGGGTTGACCCTTATCTTTAAATGGTCCTGCCTGCACAAACTCTTTTTGTCCGGCATGAATGACAATGCCCGAAATTCCATTAGGGTATTTGGTGATGATACTATCTAAGGCCTCAGTCGCATTGGGACTTGTTGGACAGCGAACTCCCGAAAATACTTCGAATAGAACCCGCTTAGCTGCTTTCGGGGAAGGGTTTGGTGTAATATAACTGCTATCAATTAAGGGCGCTGCTGTTGTAGCTTCGGGCAAGTCCTTGTCCTTCTTCTTACACGCAGCAAAGAATAAGAGTACAAGTAGCGCAACTGTGAGCAGTTTCCTTAACATACTCCTATTTAATTTTCACATCCGCAGCCTGAAGCACATCCACTGCTTTGTGGATATAGGCAACCAGATGACAATGATCCACTACCCATAATTCAGGCAGGGTATAGGTATACTGTTTAATGAATACTCGGCCAGTGGTAGTCGCAGGGACATTGCTTGGATTGAGGTTTTCAGCAAACTGTGGCATATCGCGCAGGATATGGTTATGCTCGTATTCTTCGTATTCTCCTTGG
>Ga0100402_1003954_pt1 | contig 15872 bp, 13 predicted proteins | sample CryGeyme20150102_FD_80419 | JGI IMG/M metagenome (GOLD analysis project Ga0100402, IMG submission 80419) | Groundwater microbial communities from Crystal Geyser aquifers in Utah, USA - Crystal Geyser metaG 2015-0102 | ecosystem: Environmental > Aquatic > Deep subsurface > Groundwater | place...
AACAAGTCTGCCCTTCGGTTTGACAACTACCGTCTCCTTCTCGCTGCTGTTGTTTTTGTTGTTGTTGTTGTTGCCTTGGAGGTGGTGCAAAGGTGGGTGCTGATGTTTTAACAATCATGGCGTCGTTGTTGTTGTTGCCGTCGCCGTCAATCGTGCGGGTAGGATACACAAAGTCGTTGTTGGCACTGTACATTTCGGTAGGATATACAAGGTCTGACTCCGTCTGGGCGGGATCGTCTGTTACTTCTGGCAACATGGTGGGTGCACGAGTAGGTCCCGAAGTGGGAACCCAAGTGTGTGTTCGAGTCGGCGACAGAGTCGGTGCATCGGTTGGAAATTGGCACCAAGGTCGTTGGCGACGTTGTTGTTCGGTATACTGCTTGGCACTGTTGCGAGGTACTCCCGCTGGTACCTGAACATCTGGACAGATCTGTTCCATGATCCAATCGCGATAAAAGGGGACGTAAATGTAAACACCTGGTTTATTCTCTAGAGCACAGCCTACTCCCCAGGAAACAATTCCTATCAAATTGGGTTGTTGTTGTTGTTGTTGTTGTTGTTGTTGCTGCGGCATTGTCGTAGTTGAAAGTTGCTGGTCATTGTCGTCGTCGTCGTCATGATCAAAATGAAAAAGTCCACCTCCACTATCACCCTGGCATGCATCTGCCTTGTTACCTTCTATATATCCTGCGCATACCATATCATCCAGAATTTCTCCCGGATAGTACGAATAACATTGCTTGCGAGACAAGAAAGGCAAATTAGCTTTTCGCAATACATTTGATGATTCATCGACATTTCCTGTCGTACTTCCAAATCCCATGACTTGTACCATGAGGGGATTATCATCATCATCATCATTATCTTGCTCTGTTTGTTGATATATATCATCATCCATTGGAATTCGAGCTGGAGGGAACATGGTAACATCAAGACATTTTTGCATAGTTATAATGGCAATATCTGCTCGATTGGTAGCTTTGACGTAGGATGGATGAACTTGCACACCATAACCATTGCCATGACCATTGCCATTATTATTATTAGAATCATTCGTGTTGCTTCTGTTTACCATACTAAAATGATACGGTAAACGACTGTTGTTTCCAAGAAAGGGAGAATATGCATTGACGTAAATTCCTCGTACGGACAAAAAAGAATTCGTGACGCAGTGTGCTGCCGTAATAATGTGACAATCACTCACGAGAGTACCTCCACAACCACTCCATCGCCATTCTCCACCTTCTGCTTCTTCTCGTACTAGAAGCATGGCAAAATATTGAAATGTTCCATTTTCTTCTGGTTTTACTTTTTCACCACCAACAATTCGTGTTGTCCGTAATGGTAGCTCTTGTTGAAATGTTGCATTACTCGTACTCGTACTCGTACTCGTAGTAGTAGGAACGCTTGGAAACTCTACCAATGGACCTAAAAAAGGAGCCACTGACGAGTGCTGGTTTTGTAACATCTCATGTTTTGTAGGATCATCCATGCTTTGAAAATCTTTCCGCTCATTCGATTCATATAGGCTTCGAAAGGTTGGTAATTGTCGCAAGTGGTGATGATTGGTATTAGTATTATTACGAAGAGCATTATTATTGTTGTTGTTGTTGTTGTCGTTATTGTTGTTGTTGTTGTTGTTGTTGTCATTGGCAGTGACTGTAACAACTGTTGTAACACTTCCAGTTACAAACAACAACAATAATAATAATGATAGCACCCCAACAAGTGATGTCACAGTGACATTAATGAGGCATGATGATACTGATGATGATGGAGGTTCCGGTCGGCATTTGCATGGTATGGATGATCTCGCCATGGTCAATAAAAAAATAAAAAAATGATAATTATGAATGACAGTCTTTGTCAAGAGAAAAACCTGTATGAAAAAGTGAGGAGAAGAAAAAAAGTGTACTTAGGTGTGCAAGGAAGGCAAGACGAACAAGTGCGCGACTCAAACACAGCATTGGTTCCCTCCAAAATTATTGCCCGGCGTTCCCGACCAGACGTAAAGAAATCCAATCAACATGAAGAAATGAACACTCTATCTGGTAGTACTATGCTTTCAGGAGACCACCACCACGAGTAGTGTAGCTACTGGTAGAAGTCTACTAACAGGTACTGTGAGAACAGATTCAGACCTTCCTACGTTTATTTTGTTTCGTTATTGGAATAATGTTACAAAAAATACATTATCAAATTATATTATTATTATATACGAGTCTACTAGACTAGTAGCAGCATTACAGTAGCTTTAGGTTTCGGACAGGTAAGACCGGAGAGCATCACTTTTAAAAGTCCTTTCAGCACGCATCAAATATCTTGACTTGTTTTGTTTCAACAATCACACACACATAAACACACACACACACATTTTTAAACACAGACGAACAGCAGCCAGCCAGCAAGCAGCGAAAAAAAAAAAAAAATTATAATGTCGTCCTTGTCAGCATCCTCCTCCTCCAAAAACAACCATAGTCATCATAATAATAATCCTCCTGTTATGAAACAACAACCACAACCACAACAACAAGGTCGACGGTCAGCACGTCGTAGTCGTGGTCAAGGACACGATCCTGTGATTGCTCCTGGTTTTGGTACCAAAACGGATATTGAAAAATTATCACACGATTTGAGTGTTGGAAGTGATGCTACATTGCCTTCGGCAGCTGTGGAAGGTGTGTGTGTGTGTGTGTGTGTGTAGTTGCGAGATGGTGGTTGGGTGGTTGTGCTTTGCTTTGTTTTGTATGTTGTTTTGTGGTTAAAGTCGTATTACGGAGTTCTTTTCACAGTATATTATTGCTCACAAATTTTGCATTTTTATTTCTACATTTCATTTTTGATATCGACGATGGTGGTGGTGGTGGTGGGGCTTTCGTTGGTTCTTAAAAATACAAAGCAATGATGAATTCGAGAGGTCGTGGAATTCTCAGTCCTGGTGCTAAAGATCCTAGTGCCAATAAGGGAACCACTAGTTCTGCTTGGGCAAACTTTATGGCTGAAGAAGGTGTCGATCTGTACGGTAGTGCTGCTGGTACTGGTACTGGTACCGCCAATGATGCCGACCAGAGCAATACTACTACCGCTGCCAATAACAATGACGATGATAACAACGGCAACATTAATATCAAGAAAAGAGCTGCCACAAAAAAGAAATCTGGCAAGCACAAATCCTACAATTTGCAAATATTGGAAGATGTCTTTAGTGGAGAGCCTGCTACGAAAAAAGCCAAAAAAGGTGACAACAATACGGGCGCTGGTGTCCTGTTGCAAAGTGGAACGTTGGATGTTACCGTTGTAGGACGCAAGGGCTTGTCCAAGGAGAATCCTTCCTACCAGATTCAAACACCTACCCGCATTTTGCCCGGCGTTGGAATTACCAAGGTATTTACTCACTGCTCTGCTTGTCATTCTATCGCTCTCGACACATCGGGACAAGTCTACGGGTGGGGTCGCAATGATCTGGGACAGCTCACCAAGGATATGCCGGCGAATGTAGCAGTGCCCACTCTCTTGGAGGGACTTTCTGATTATACCATTGTATCAGCAGCCGTTGGCAAGGGACACACGCTGCTCTTGACCAATGAAGGACAAGTCCTCGCAGTCGGAAACAACAAGGAGGGACAATGTGGTATCAAATCCTCTACCGAAAGTGTCAACCAATTCAAGCTCTGTGTCTTTCCTCCCAACGTCAAGATCGCACAGGTATGCCCGCAAAAATAATGTTTGTTGTTTTTATTTTCTTGATACACGCGACCATTTCTTTTCTAATCATCACCATTGACTCATAATGCGCATATTTCTTGTTGTTGGTTGCCCCCCACAATACACATACAGGTCGCTTGTGGTGAGCAATTTTCTGTGGCTCTGAGCGATGAGGGTCAAATTTATACCACGGGACTCTCGCAATATGGACAACTCGGAAACGGTGAAACCGGAGAATACTTTGTCACTGCCAGCAAATTGGCCTTTGCAAACTGTAACGTATTTACGCTTCGAAACAAATTCATGGAACGTGATCCCAGTCAAGAATTTTCGTCGTCTTCTACCAATGACAAGTTGGTATCCATTACGGAAGACATTCGTTTCCAGTCCATTGCCTGCGGAAAGCACCACACTTTAGCCGTCGAAGCCAACTTTAACGATGATGACGGCGACGACAATGATTCAGGCCGTGTCCGCATCTTTTCGTGGGGATGCGGGAACTACGGTGTCCTGGGTCACGGTGTACAGTCCGATGAATACTTTCCTCGAGAAATCGCGGCCTTTACGGGAGGACAAATTTGGATTCCACCAGGTCCCTTGTCGGCTTCGGCAGGAACGACCTGTTCTCTCTTGAAGGTTGGTACTCTGTGGCCGTGCTAAACTCCATATTTTGATTATCTGCTCATCTTCTTTTGTTTTTGTTTTTTAGACTGCGAATGGCCAAGTGTACTATTGGGGCAAGCACAAGACTGGAGGAGAAGCTGAAATGCGTCCTCGATTGGTGGAAGCTCTTGCCAACAATTTGCACGTTGCTACCCACTGCGCTGCCGGCGGTCAAACCGTCGTTTGTTGTACTCAGGGAGCTCAGACTGTTGCGTGGGGCCAAGGCCCACACGGAGAATTGGGATTAGGCACGGCGAAATCGAGTGCTGCACCGAAATTTGTTGAATCTTTGACAGGATGTCGCATTCAAGATTTGGCCTGCGGGTACGGTCACACTTTGTATGTTGTCAGAGACGAGGATGCAGAAGACAAGGCTGCCATTAAAAAGTTGGCCATTCTAAAGGATACCGCCAAGGATGAGTTGGAGGCTGTCTGGTCCGAAATGCCCGTCAGCGGAGGTGCCAAAGGCAAGAAGAAGCGACAATCGCGCACGTAAAGTGACAAGAGTGGAAAAAGACGTTCGATTTAATTATTAGTATCCGGCAAATCTGTGCGACAGAATTCATTATTTTGAAAAATAGAAACCATTTTTCAGCTTGAGAAGTGATATTATAGGAACACTACACCTTATTAAAATTAACAAAAATTACCACTGCGCTTGCAATGACGTTCCCATCCCCATTTTTTTCTCTGGGAGCATTCAAGCTGGGTACTTCTAGTAGATGCTCTGAATAACTACTAGCTAGTAGTGTTTGTGGAGCGCGCTAGCTAGGTGTCATAGCGCGTACTAGCTCGTATCAACGAGCTGGCTGCTGTTGAATCCCCTGGTGCCTACTCTAGCCTACAACTAACCACTAGTAGGGCCGTAGGGGAACATAAGAATTATTCCTGTCATCATCAGTTGGCTATTATCGGTCTGTCTGCGTCCGACAGGTCTCGAAATGCAAAGATACGAATACTACTACTAGCCAGAGTACTACTCGCGTACTACTAGTAGCTACAGTAACTAGCTACTACTACTAGAGTACCTGTTAGTAGTAGCTAGACTACTACTAGTCGTAGCTAGATACTGGTGTACTACGTACTGTACAGTCCCTCTTCATGATGAATGGAGAAGCCGAAGCGACAAGACCTATGTACATCCAGCATCGTTAAACGAGTCCATTACATTGATTTTTGGGCAGTACAAGTATTGGTTCGACTATTATTTGTTAACCGCAAAAATGACAAAGATGTTGTTATTTCTGTTACCCGCCTTTCTGCTTTACACGAGAAATGCGGTCGTTGCTTTCCAGATTCAATCCCTTCTCAACAATCACCAACATCATTGTGTAAAGACCTCTGGTCATGAGAAAGAGAACGTCCCAAAACAACCGTTGTTTGCCCTTTCCACACCGGAAGTCAATACCACAAGCGATGGTATGAAGTCTATTCCTGTCCTGGATAGTAGTAGTAGCAGTAGCAGCAGTAGTAGTGATCAACAATCCAAGATGGATCAATTCGCAAAACTAAGAATGCTCGAATCGCGCCTTATGAAATTGCAGGAAGATCAAATGAACAAGGAAACGAATTATCAAGAACGCATTCGAAAGGTCATGTCCGAGATGGAGTAAGTAGTAGTGCTTCTTTGATACCTTGATTTTTCTTGAATCTTCTTTTGATGGGGATGTGTTGTCTCTTGCTTACAGTACTACTGGAAACTGGAAAACCGTCGCTCATTTTTATATTCCACAACATATTTTCGCAGTAAAAAAGAAAAGGATTTGTTAGGAAAGGTCCAGTACTTTGCCAATCAATTACAGCAGTATCGTTTCGATTCACAAAAGTCACTATCGGCTGCCAAGGATGCCTCACTCAAACAAGAAGCGGCCTTGAAGGAAGAAATCCGTTCCCTGCGCCTTAAAGTGGACGAACTGGAAGGCGAGTACAGCAAAGCAAAAGCTTTTACCGAACTGCTCATTGCACAGAAAAATGATTTGCAAAGAGAGCTCGACGAACTGAAACGACGATACTCTGACGATGTTACTGAATGGGAAACTCGGTACGAGCTAGAGCAGAACGAACGCATCAAGGAGCAACAAAAGAATCAAAAATTGCTAGAAGAGGCCAAAGTCGCAGCCAAGAAGCGAGAAAAGGACGCCTTTAAAGATGGAGAAGAAATGGCAGAGAAAATGAAGGAACTTTACGCAACACACTTGGCGGATACAGAGCAAGAGTTGCGGGATATGTTGGCAGAAATGGAAGGCCAGACCGGGTATATCCATGAATTGGAGTCGGAGCGAGGGTCGCTACGCAAACTTTTTACCCGATCCATTAACCTCATCTCCACCAGAGTTAAGTCGAGTGTCAAGACAGCATTGGGATCTGTATCGCCCAGTAAATCTGCTGCTTCTGCCATGATAACGCCTATTACGACTACCGAATCAAATAGCACCAACAACAGCACCAAAAACACAACAACTTTAGCAGCAGGGAACGCCACTGCCACGGGAGGGACGGCAAGAACGGCAAGCCCTTAAATTTCACTTTTCACTTGACAACACTATTACCTGACCAATTAGTATGCTGGCTAGATACACGCACTTTCATTATTTATTATCTTTTTTACAATTTTTTGTGCTCGTTTCTCTATCATAAGCTTGGTGGTCAATCGTTGCAAACGAAGTCCTAAAATACATCTCGAGATGGCCAAGTATCAGCGTCAATCCCTATCCAGCAGTCGGGCCATTCAAAAGCATAGGCAAAATGATCCACTTCTTCCCAACTATGCACGGCATCCTTGCGTTGCAGCCATGAGTACCACGAGTCCATCATTGACATTCCATGATATCCTCGCATTCTGTTGATGTAACCCGTGAAAGTACTGAACCAAGTGCCAGCAAATGCCCGCCCTCGACTTGCAACAATCGTATCAATCATTCCCATGTAGTTCGGATCCAACTCTTTTAGCCCAGCCATTTCAAAGTAGTCATCTAGGAACCTGACGTCGTGGTGTTCCTTGATGGGGTCAAAAAAGGTCTTGTTTCGTTCTGTATCGCGGTTGAAAACAAAGGAACAAGGTAACCCCCGTGAGAATGCAAATTCAAAATGTACAACACATGCCTTACTACCTTCATGAGATACGTACCATCGGTTGCAATGTACAAAATTTCACCAGGCTTCCAGATTTCCTTTGTGTTCTCATACCACTCTTCTGCAGGGATTTTGACCTTCTTATACTGCAGATCACCGCGTCTGACGTGAAGTGTCGAAAAGCCACCCGCTCCTTCCGCATCAACACTGAAACCACGCTTTTCTCCTTCAGCTTGAACTGCCTTGACGATTTTACCAGCAGCACAGTAGATTGTATCGTGGTAATGCAAAAAGTCTCGCACAAAACGCCTGTAATAGTTTTCGATGACCGGATCTGTGAAATATATAATGCCGTAGTAATGAGCCAGTAGCCGATAGTCCTTTTCCGATGCACGGAAATGCAGTAAAACCGGAGCTTGCATCTCCTTGTTCCAGTATAATGGCACACGCTCTCCGCATCTTTTCTTGACTATTCCTTTATTCTCAAAAGTGAGATCTTTCCCTTCGTAAGCGTCAACGTCAAACACAACGCACGAATCTTTTGCTCGGATTTGCGGCGAATGGCCAGCTTCCACGAGATAATCGTACAGCGGTGCGCAATGGGAAGCTGAGCATACGCAATTGTTAGATCACGAAAGTAATTACAAAAACAAGAAAAATGGCACAAAGAAATAAATACATACCGCTTTTTGCTCGATTGTCGCAGTGCTCGGCGGCATTCTCTACAGCAGTACGCTTGTCCTCCGGAACAGGCAGCCGACCGTCAGCGGTACCTTCTCGTCTTATAAACTCATCCATTGTTATAACTTTCAGACGCTTCTGAAATTCAGCTGTTTCCAAAGGGAAAAAATCGCCAAAACCACGATGTGTCGGTCCATTTCCATGCTAAAAGAAAGTGAAGGCAGATGTGAGCCACAATCGCACTTGACTTTAAAGATTGCGGAAACAACGGTAGAAACTTACGTGCAACAGATATAGCGGTGCTTTCGGTGGGAGTACCAGAGTCCGCCCAGTAGTAGCGGCAATGACAAAGATGATCTCCATGCACTAAAATATTGTTGATAGAAAAAAAATGAGACCTCCATTTAATCTGCAGATCCACAAGTTTACAATTTACAGAGATGAAAAAAAAAAAACGCACCATTCTGACGTTGTTCCACCCTCCTTTATCCGGCGCAAAGGTGATGTACTTTGTATCGTCCTGTTCAACAAAGAGAGATAGAGAAAGAAAGACGTTTGTGAGCGAATGTTGCGATGCGTGACAATGGACGACCAAACTCGCAAGAAAGAAAAATCGCACTTGTACTGCAAAAGGAGATTCAAATTCTTGGTCTCTAGTGCCCTGTGGATCGTTCCAATATGCAAGAGAATCCACGTTGATATCACATTCAATGTGAGCACGAGAGGCTCCCTTGACAGCCGGCGTTTGTTCTAAAGTACGTCCCGCCACGCCACGAGCGACGGCCCGGCTTTGAAAGCCGTCATCTGTTGCGAGATCGCTGACTTTAAAATCAATTTTCTGTTTGCAAATACAAAAAAGTGAGACGCAAGATCTCAACGACGATAGTCAAGGGAATTGGAAAGCGAAGAAACATACCGGATACTTGATGGGTTTGGCATCTTTCTTCACTTCTGGTGGCGCCGGTAAATTAAGCTTAGCCTTGTCGTGAATGTCAACGTCATGGACTTCTTGTTCTACTTCTATACGCTCGTCACTATCAATGCTCAACCATGCGATAGGCCATTCGCGTGCGTAATAGTTTCCTCCAGGATAAGCAAATTCGATCATCACGTCTTTCCGAGGCAAGTACGAATACCAGGAGTTCTTCATCGACTTGCCCAAATAACCACGTAAGCGATTAATAAACCCGGTAAACGTACTAAACCAAGTTCCCGCAAAGGCCCTTCCATGGCTTGCTACAATTGTATCCACCATTCCAATGTAGGTTGAGTCGAGCTTCGATAGACCCGCTATCTCCCAGTAGTCGTCCAAAAATCGCACCGGGTGGTGTTTCTCCTTTACAGGATCGAAAAACTTTTTGTTGCGTTCATCAGTGGCAATGTACAGCAGTTCACCGGGTCGCCAAACTTCCTTGGTATTCTCGTACCATTCAGAGGCTGGAATTTTGACTTTTTTGTACTGTAAATCCCCTCGTCGGACATGCCAGGTTGACCAAGGTACGTTGAGCTCATCGGCATCCTTTTGCACCGCTTGAATGACTTTCCATGCTGCACAGTAAACTTCGTCATTGTAGTGCAAAAAGTCCCGCACAAATCGCTTGTAGTAGTTGTCAATTTTGGGGTCTGTGAAGTACAAAAAGGTGTAGAAGTGCTGCAATAATCGGTAACACATGTGATCGTCTCCTGAATTGCCGCATCCCGCATCCCAATTAATCCACTCCACAGACTGAAGGTGATTGTCGTAAAAGACTGGTTTTCGTTCATGTCCACAAAATCGATCTACGGCTAGGTGAGCTTCGTCGCTCAAACTTTCGCTAGCCGCAGAGGCAGTGTCCGTGGTTGCCGTTTTCTTCAAGACATTCTGGTCAAAAATGAAGCAATTTTTTTCAGGTTTGATTTCGGGCTGGAATCCGCGTTGGCGCAAATGCTTGGCCAGGAACTCGCAAGACAGGTCCTCCTCCTTTTCTGGTCTGTTGAGGCAGAGCTCTGACGTTCTACTAAGCCGTTGTCGTTCCTCGTTCGACAATCCCTCCCATTTTGGAGATTCTTTTTCGATGAACTCCTTCATGGTGATGATTTTGATTTTTGCCAGTAATTCCGGATTGTGTAAAGGAAAAAAGTCCCCAAAAGAGCGAGCGCCTTCCTTGCCGTGACCGAGCAAGTAGAGAGGAAGTTTGGGAGGAAGAACCAACGTCCGTCCAGTTGCAGCTGCAAAGACGAAAAGGATCTCCATACTCATTCGAATATTGTTCCATCCACCACGGTCTGGTTGAAACGTAATGTAGTAAGTTTTTTCCTGGTCGTTTGGTCGGAAGGGCGTCTCAAAGACGCGATCTCGATCACCCTGAGGTGAATTCCAGTACACCAACCGCTCTTCATCGACAGGGACATCGCATTGAATGTGAGCCCGTTCAGCTCCGGCAAGAGCAGGTGTGCGGCTCATTGGTAGTTTATTGACTCCCCTTGTCAGAGGAGACGCTGGTTCTTCGCCATCGTCTCCATTTTGGTGACTATCTTCCACCCTACTATCATCGCGATCCATATTGTCAAAGATCAAGTGCTGTGCCATGACAGTATTTTTGTCTTTCATTGCACTGCCTTTACTGGCCATTTTCGTATCCGTGGTGATTTCCTTTCCAGAAGAAGCAACAGCTGCGTCAGAGTTATCATCTTTGGGCAGTAATCCAATAGCATGCTGCTGAACGGCTTTGGAAAAATGAAGCAAATTGTGTGGATGTTGGTGGCTGGCTGAATTCAATGTATGCAACTTATTCGTTCCTTCGAGGAAAAAAATTGGAACAATCATGAACGCTACCATTGTTAGGAGAGATCCCGCCAGACAGTATCGGCTTGAAAGCTTGGAGCTACCATTTTTGTGTCCCTCGCCATTGTGTGGCCGCACCGACCGGGCAGACCGATATCGAGGTTTCTGGGAAGGATGAGAGAACGGAAGCATTGTCTCTTTCCTGTACAACAAAGATCAAACGCTATTTCTCTTTTAATCAGAATGGTAGAGAAATACTGTATAACTATACAATCGTTGGTAGAATAAGATACCGCAGTAGAGCGTAGAGTAATGAAACAATAATTTTAAGACGATTGGGTGGGGTTTTGAGTGCCATGACCTCTTCGAGCATTATTATTATTTACAGTATTTATTAAACCAGGTAGACTATTCTTAAAACAAAGGCCGCCGTAAGGTTAAGATTGTCGTCTCAGGGAAATTATGCGACCTTTTCCTCCGATTGACTACCACTGCTACTCTCTAGTAGCTAGCTACAGTATGTAGTAGCTCTAGTACCTCGCTAGTATTACGTGACTAGTAGTAGAGGAAGTACCCGTACTTAACTAGGATTCGTTAACTAGCCACTCGTAGTAGCTACAGTACTACTAGACAGCTAGACTACTACGTTCCGTAGTACAACATGATGATGTGTTCAACATGTCTACCTGTCCTTTATTCTAAAAAAGAAAGCCGGAACAAGACTAAAATCTTTTATTCCTATTTAGCTTCACCCTTCAAGAGGTCAACCGGCGCTAATGAACTCGCATCACGGTCTGTATGTGGCACTCCTTTTTGCATCAAAAGTGTGGTAATCTCTTGGTTCTTGGTCTCGAAAGCCCACCACATGGGCCCACGTCCGTCTTTGCTTCGGACAAAGGCTAATGTAGGCTGCTCAATAAGAAGCTTTTTCAACTTGTCAACTTCATTGTTAGCAATCAATCTCCACATCAAAGTAGTTTCCTGAGTGTCGGCCCAATTGTTGTAGATCTCGTCGACCCTCTTTTTCTGTTCCTCGGGTGTTTCCGCTTTGGGCACTTCTTTTTTCTGCTGCGTTTCGTGGGCCATGGCTTCCTTAGCAGCCCTTCTTGGATTTTGAAGCGTTTCAAAGTATTGTCGCTGGTACTCTTCGTCGGCTTCACCACGGTTGAAATCCTCCAACTGAGCAAAATCTTTCTTACGACCAATGATCGCACTCAATCCGGGTGGATACTGGCGCGGACAGTACCAGCTCCCTGGTGCGTCGCACAGGGCATTCGCCGGATCGGCGACCCATTGTTTGGATTCCTCCGAAACACCAACAATTTTGTAGATCCTGACCTTTCCATACTTGGAACGAAAAACTTCTTCAAACTGTGCTGGATTTACCTTCACATCGGGTCGAATTTGGTTACCGTGTAGCTGATACAATAAAGAACGAGACATCATCGGACTGGCGGTACCACGATTGTCCTGTTGGGTAGCCGAAGCAAATTAAGGTAAGCCATAGTCGCTATAGGAACAACATTATAACACGTCGAGAGAAAGCAATGACTTACAATAACGCCAAAGGCACGGCACGAGGGATCGCGAGGACAGTGGTCACGATATACCGAGTTCGCGATCCTTGCCAGGTGAGGAGATTTTGCTGTTTTAAAAAAGGAAAAGTATTACAAATTGGTTAGACCGCGAGAATCAAAGAGCTGCAGAGGAACAAAAGAGCACCACAAACACTTACCGAGATCATCACCGCCACCTCCGCCCCAGATCAAGACATAGTCCGCCAAATGACGAGCTGCAGGGGGGAAAGAGCAAGGTGAGCAGAACATGAGGACATGGAGTGAAGGGACGGAGCAGCGGTAAAGTAAGGTGAAAAGGCTTACCGATTTCATATCCTTCATCGACGTTTGTGGTCAATGCCAAGCCCAGAAGAGCAATATGTTCATGGTTCCAAGTGTTGCCATCTGCAATTGTCGTTCGATTACTGATGCCTGTGAAAGTAAAAGTAAATGACGCACGTTAGACATGACCAGAGCCCCCAGGCTAGCCTGGCATATGAATTCTATAAAGAACATACCTGTGATTTGATATCCATAATCCCACCAAGCCATCACACGAGCATCCTCCGGGGTGTTGTCTCTCAACCACCAATAGGATTCTCTGTAGTCATCAACTTTGACCAACGTTCCATCTTTTAGACGTCCCTTGACAATGATGCTAGGATTCGACAGGTCTTCAGAGAGCTTCCAACAGTAGCTGACGAAGCTGGTTCCGATCGTATATCCCATCACCAACACCACAGCAGTCAAAGTGCGACGAACTAAGAGGCCTTCCCGACTGTTGGAGGCTGACTCAACTGCTTGCTTCAACGTTGAGATTCCAATGAATCTCTCTTTCCCGTCTCCCGCACGAGATGTGTTCGCACTCTGGGCTCCGGTTGGCGCCTTGCGTGGATTCTTGCGTTTCTTACCATCTTTTCCGTTTCCGTTGGTAGTCTCATCAGTGTCATTTGGTGTCTTGTCGTTGCTCTTATTGGCATCCACAACGTCGGAAGACCACCACTGATTAAAGCACCACGAAGCAACACGCCCAGCAGCGATTCCTCCCAAGACACATCCAATAGGTGCCGTCAGTAGAATTAGCCGGACCATTTTGTGACTAAAGAAATAGGTTGTAATTCCCCAGACAATCAAAAAGGACGAAGTGTCGCTCAAATTGCAGAGCACCATGAGAAAGCCAATCGGAGCGATAGAGCACACATGATGCAGATATTGAAAGTAAGCTCGACTGGAGGCGGGCTGATGCTCTGCAACACTGTCCACCAAGGGATTGCCGGTTTTGGTGTGCTTGACAAAGAGTCCACGGACTCGCGAACTCAACGGTCCAAAATATCCAGAGGGTGCCAAGAAGAGAGCAAAGGCAGCCACAACTCCCAGCAGCACCACAAAGACTTGTATTCTCAATTTCCAAGCGGCGGTCCGTGATAGATTGTTGCGTCGGCGAACGATTTCGCAAAGTTGCAAAACTTGGTACGCGAGGAAAACGGCACCGGGTCCGAGCTGTTCCAAGCTTTTGAGAGGTGCCCAGCCCACTACCGGCACCTGAATGGCCAAAACTGTTCCAATGATATAAAACAGGGAATACGTCACGTAAACCTTGTTGGAGAACCGTCCCATGCCGACCAGCATGGCTGCGTGGAGACCAATCAGGTTAATAACAAAGATATATCCTCCCCATGTTGCTACCATGTAAAAGTAGGCCACTCCTGTAAGACATCCAAACGTAACGTAGGTTGTGACACCATTACCGTTGCGCAGAGCTCTCATCCAGCAATAAAATGTCAAAATCATGGCCGACGTAGCAACACTGTGTGTGGATTTTGAATATAGAGTGTATATCGAAGAAAGTGTAAGAAATGCCAGAGTTTAAAAAAAAGCATGCCAACTCCCCCCACTCCGTTGTTCCCTTTTCTATGGGTATCGAAACAAAATAAAACAAAACAAAACAAAAGCATCGTACCTTTCATTATCAAATCCACCTCCAACACTTCGTGTCAAGTGAGCAGGAACAATACTCATCATGGCCATGGCAAAAACAGCGCAGGCAACTGCTGCTGCTGCTGCTGCTGCTGCTGATGATGACAGTGTACCCTTGTTTGTTCCATTATTAGTATTGTTATTGTTATTATTGGGTGGAAAGGAGGATTTTTCGTCGTGGTTGTTATTATTAGTATTGGTACAACAAGTAGTAGTACCATACACAATATCCCAAATAAATTGTACTACATTCGATGTTGTATTTGGAGGTACCGATGATTCGTAGGCAATAAGACCGGTAATACTGGTCGCAATAACACCAAACCATGCTGGAACGTAACAACACACGTCGTTCAGAGACCAATCATGATTCATCAAAAGGTATCGATGTATAATAACGGCAGTAAATTGCATTCCTGGATAAATTGTTGTTCCGACCGGACGTCCTAATGGATACCAAACTTTGTAATCAAACCAATGAAAGAATTTATAGGCACCATGTTCAGCCAGGTACTGTTGTTGATTTTGTTGGTTTGTTGTTGTTGCATGTGTGTGTGTGTGTGTGTGTGTGTGTGTGTGTGTGACAAGGATGAGAGGATGAAAAAAATGGAAAAGACAGACGACAAACGAAACAGAGAAACACAAGTAGACTACTACTTCTGCGTAGGGAGGTAGAGAAATATCATTTGTTGTTGTTGCTTACCTCTGTAGCACGATAATTAAAGTAGGGATCATATTCATGAATGACTGGTCCATATTCTTCAATTGCACGCATTCGAATCTGATAGGCTGATCTCAATATCATTGCTGTGGCGTACAATACTGTTCCTAACCACACCAATTCCATTAAATTTTGTTGAGAAGTCGTTGTTGACGATGACGACGAGGGTTTTGCATTCTGTTTTGTACTGGGCTTGCTGCTGCTGGTGATGGTAGTGGTACCAGCGGCAGCGGCAGCGGTTGTAACTGACGACATTGTGGTGGCTGTCAATTTTTCTTACTCGGTGGAATAGTAATATTATGGTATATTATATTGTCTGGGCGCCTGTCGTATCAATTGTTGGCCTGTGTCTACACCTGGTAGTCAACTCAAAAAATAATGGGTTTTGGTGAAAAAAAAAAAATGAATGAATGAATCTTTTTCTCCGACAGCAATGACAGGATCGTTATTACCGAATGATGCTGCCCGGGTGGAATGTCAGCGTTTGCAATGATTGCTTGTTGCTGGTAGTAGTCTAACTACTACTCTAGCTAGCTAGCTACAGTAAGTAGCTAGCTAGACTAGTCTACGTAGTCTGTTGGCGAAAGTGCCTAACTCAGTGGTCAAAAAGCCTACGTTTCAAGGCACTACTAGTAGTATCTAGTAGGACTGATATCAAGTAGTGATATCAGAGTCCTCTCACTTTTACAGTATTATCTAATAATAAATACAGAGTATCATCAAGTGAAGACCA
>Ga0100402_1003959_pt1 | contig 15861 bp, 12 predicted proteins | sample CryGeyme20150102_FD_80419 | JGI IMG/M metagenome (GOLD analysis project Ga0100402, IMG submission 80419) | Groundwater microbial communities from Crystal Geyser aquifers in Utah, USA - Crystal Geyser metaG 2015-0102 | ecosystem: Environmental > Aquatic > Deep subsurface > Groundwater | place...
ATGTTGGGCTGGGTGGAAAATATCCGAGAGGTTAAACAAAATTACGGACAGAAGGAAATTTGCTAAAAGCAAACTCTAATATTATTCACTCGGCACAGCCGAGCGAGTGGTTGAAAAAGTTGTTTTTTAAATTACCTACATTCTTTTTTAATCCTTTCCAATAAAAGTTTTACTTCTAATGACACATTTGTTTCTTTATGTTTTACTACCACTTTCTTATATTGGGATTCAATATTAGAACAAGGGGTCTTATCTTTACTAAAACTAGATAATTCTTCAATAAATATAGGGCTACAGAAATTAGACTTGATTTTTGTAATCACCATAACATCATTAGGGTATTTTTTTAATGTATCAATGAGCATTGTAGCTGTTGTTGTTGCTAAAAATTTATTCTTTAATATTAATACATTAGGTTTGATATTCTCACCTATTCTTTCTTTTAGAGGGTTTATAAATAAAGTCTTAAAACACTCTTCACAAGAGTTATACAACTTCTTGTTCTTTTTCTTGTTCTTTAGATAAGGCTTATAATCACCTCCACTGAAATGAACATTATGAAACCTAAAAAAAGGCACACCTATTCTACGTAAAGAATCTTTGTAAAGGTCTGGTCTGTCTATAAAATATACACTTGCCAAAAAGGTATCTTTTTTACAAATTATCTCATACTCTCTGTACTCCCCTGTGTCATAACCAAAACCGTCCTCGTTATAATACCTATTAATATTAGGATTTTCTTCAACAAATTTGTCTGTTTCCTTTTGTAAGTTATCATAACCCATTTCAAACGTATAAGCTTCCATCAAACCTGGCCGTCCCATAATAGTACATGAACACGCTAGAACCATTAAAGTTAAATATGTAAGGAAATTATTCTTTTTCATTTTATAAATATTTTAACTCAGAAAATTAATTATAAGAATCCCCCCCATAAACACTAAGCTGAAACGAAAGCATGTTAGCGAAGGGCTTAGTGATGTGATTTTTATAATTCATCTTATAAATATACTTTTTTTTATAACGTATTGTGTTTACAGTTCCTAAGTAACCTCGTAGCCTTTTTACTGATTGGGGTATAGTACTATATATTTTGTATAATTGGTATTATATATTCAATAAAAAGCATCATAATTTTTGATTCCTAAAAATAGTAAATACAAATTATTGTGGTTTTTATAGCTCATAATTTTCTTTTAAAGTTATCAAATGTCTAAATTTGCACCTCTTTTTTTTATGATGTTAAGAAAAACATTAATTATTTTTTTACTATTGTTGACACTGAGTTTTGTGCCTCATAACTATTATGTAACCATTACTGAAATAGCATACAATAGTTCTAACAAAAAAATGGAAATTTCACTTAAATTCATTGGGCATGATTTAGAATATGCTTTAGAAAAAGAAGGGTTTCCCAATATGTTTCTTGGCACAGAAAAGGAACTAGAGAAAGCAAATGATTTTATTTATCAATACATTAATCAACATTTTGAAATTAAAACTGATGAAAATATGCTTCTCTACAAGTTAATAGGTAAGGAAGTAAACAATGATGATTTCATTTATTGTTACATTGAAACAGAATCAATTGATAATTTTTCAACCGTAGAAATTAAAAATACCTTGCTTAATAACTATTTTAAAGAACACATAAACATTGTTTACCTAACTGTTGGAGAGCAACGATTTAATTTTAGGCTCAACAATGAAAAAACAAAAGAAAAACACACAATTATTAATTAATAAACACTAAATGAAAAAATTAATTATTACCCTTGTTTTACTTCAACTAGGACAAGTTTTTGCACAATACAACACCAATAAATTCAAACAATTACACGAAGAATTTGCAACACCAACAATTTACAGAACTGCCTCAGGAGCTCCTGGTCATGCTTATTATCAGCAAAAGGCTGATTACGTTATTGATGTTGTTTTAGATGATAAAAAGCAAAAAATAGAAGGAAAAGAAACCATTACCTACAAAAATAATTCACCCGATAAATTAACTTATTTATGGGTGCAATTAGACCAAAACATGCGAGCAAGAGATTCAGATTCCAAACTAATAGAAACAAATAATATTAAAGAAAAAATGAGTTTTAAGCAATTAGCAGAAATACATAATGATTTTGATGGCGGCTTTAAGTTGGATTATGTGAAAGATGCATCAGGAAAAGATTTGCCTTATACCATTAACAAAACAATGATGCGTATTGATTTGCCTAAACCATTAATGCCAGGAGCTTCTTATTCTTTCAAAATTAAATGGTGGTATAATGTAAACAATCGAGATGAAATAGGTGGTCGTTCGGGGTATGAATATTTTCAAGAAGATGATAACTATTTATATACCATCGCTCAGTTTTATCCACGAATGGCAGTGTATAATGAAGTGGAAGGATGGCAACACAAACAATTTTTAGGAACAGGAGAATTTACCTTGCCTTTTGGCGATTTCAAAGTAAACATAACGGTTCCTTCTGATCATATTGTAGGGGCAACAGGAACATTAACGAATGCTTCATCAATATTAACATCCGAACAAAAAAACCGATTTGCTAAAGCCCAAAACGAATTTAAAACACCCGTAATAATTGTAACACAAACTGAAGCAGAAGAATCTGAAAAAACAAAAAAAGATGAAACTAAAACTTGGAGCTTTAGTGCTACCAATGTGAGAGATTTTGCTTTTGCAACTTCCCGAAAATTTATTTGGGACGCTATGGCTGTGGATATTAACGGCAAAAAAACATTGGCAATGAGTTATTATCCTAAAGAAGGGAATCCGTTGTGGGAACAATATTCAACTAAAGTGGTAGCACACACCGTAACATCTTACTCTAAACACACAACAGATTATCCTTATCCAGTGGCAATTTCAGTTCATTCAAAAAGCATAGGTATGGAATATCCAATGATTTGTTTTAATGGAGGACGACCAAATAAAGATGGAACATATTCTGAACGAACCAAATATGCTATGATAGGCGTAATTATTCATGAAGTTGGGCATAATTTTTTTCCTATGATAATTAATTCGGATGAACGCCAATGGACATGGATGGATGAAGGATTAAACACTTTTACTCAATATTTGTGCGAGCAAGAGTGGGAGAGAGGCTATCCTTCAAGAAGAGGTCCAGCACCTAATATTGTAGATTATATGAAGGGAGATAAAAAATATATTTCTCCAATTATGACCAATTCAGAATCTATTTTTCAATTTGGAAACAATGCCTATGGAAAACCTGCAACAGCTTTAAACATTTTGAGAGAAACCATTATGGGACGTGAATTGTTCGATTTTGCTTTTAAAACCTATGCAGAGCGTTGGAAATTTAAACATCCAACACCAGAAGATTTTTTCAGAACTATGGAAGACGCTTCAGCAGTGGATTTAGATTGGTTTTGGAGGGGTTGGTTTTATACAACCGACCATGTTGATATTGCCATCAAAAACATAGAATGGTTTAAAATTGATACTAAAAATCCTGAAATAGAGAAAGCATTTGAAAAAACACAAAAAGAAAATGCAACTCAACCTATTAGCGTAAATAGAAACAAAACAGATATTAAACAAACTTATGATGAAAAAGATCCAAGTATAAATGATTTTTATGATAGCTATAATCCTTTTGAAGTTTTATTAATTGATAAAGAAGCATATAAAAATTATTTGAGTAAACTCGATGAAAATGAAATTGCTTTTTTAAATGGCGATTATAATTATTATACCATTCAATTTGAATCTATTGGCGGATTAGTGATGCCAATTATTTTAGAATTTACTTTTAAAGATGGTTCAAAGGAAGTAATTAGAATTCCTGCTGAAATCTGGAAAAAAAATCATGAAAATGTTTCAAAAGTTTTTGCTTTCAAAAAAGAAGTTGTTGGTGTTGAACTTGACCCATTTTTAGAAACTGCCGATGTAGATTTAACAAACAATGCTTGGCCTAGAAAAGTGCAGCCTTCTAAATTTGAACTTTTTAAAAGGGTAGAGTACGGTTGGAGAGATGATGGAAGAGAAAATCCGATGCAACGAGCTAAAAGAAATGAAGAATTGAAAAAGTAGTTAGTAATTAGTAGTTAGTAATTAGTAGTTAGTAATTAGTAGTTAGTAATTAGTAGTGAAGGAATCTCTAATCTCCAATGCCGTAAAAACATTCGCTTTAGGCGAATTATTTTTACGAGCATCCTCGAAAAATTAGTTTTTTACAAAAAAACATTTTTCGGGATCTCCAATCTCAAACCCCTAATTCCTAACTACTAACACCTAATTCCTAACACCTATTTCTTTGCACTCAAACTAATAACAGGAATCAGCATTTCATCTAATGAAATTCCGCCATGCTGAAAGGTATCTTTATAGTAATTTACATAATGGTTGTAATTGTTGGGATATGCAAAAAAACTTTCGTCTTTAGCAAAAACAAAAGATTGGCTTACATTTACCTTTGGTAAATGAATATCGTTAGGGTTTTTAATAGCAAAGACCTCTTTTTCTTGATAAACTAAACTTTTCCCTTGTTTGTAACGCAAATTGGTATTCGTATCTTTATCGCCAACAATTTTTGAAGGTTCTTTAACTCGCACAGAACCGTGATCGGTTGTGATGATTACCCGACCACCACGAGCAGCAATTTCTTTCAGAATACTTAACAATGTAGAATGTTCAAACCATGATTTAACTACCGAACGATAAGCCGATTCATCGGCAGCAATTTCTTTAATAATTTCAATATCTGTACGTGCGTGCGAAAGCATATCTACAAAATTATAGACAATAATATTTAGTTGATTATTAAACATAGAAGGAACTTCTCGCAGCACTTTTTGTCCATAACTCACATTTAATACTTTGTTGTAAGTAATTTTCGATGAAAACCCATTTCGTTCCAATTGTTGTTCAATAAAGAATCTTTCATGCAAATTTCGTCCACCTTCTTCCTCATCATTTACCCATTTATCAGGATACCTGCGTTCAATTTCACTAGGCATCATTCCAGCAAACATAGCATTTCTCGAGTATTGAGTTGTGGTAGGTAAAATGCTATAAAACACATCTTCTTTATCTATCCAAAAATCTTCAAAAAGGATGGGGCGTAATGTTTTCCATTGGTCGTAACGTAAATTGTCAATCACAACAAAAAATAGCGGACTACTATCTTTTTTCATTTCAGGAAAAACATATTTATTCATTAAATTGTGCGACATCACAGGTGAGTTTTCGGGATGCGACAACCAATCAATATAGTTTTGTTCAATAAATTTCCCAAATTGTTTGGTGGCTTCTGTTTTTTGCATCAGAAAAACTTCTTCCATGCCGCTATCTTTCGATTTTTCAAGTTCCAATTCCCAGTAAACCAATTTTTTAAATAATTCTACCCATTCGTCTTTATCTAAATTATCGTTTAATTGCATTCCAATTTCACGAAACTCTTTTTGATAATTTGAAGTAGATTTTTCGTTTACCAACTTATTGGTATTCAAGTTCTTTTTTATAGAAAGAAGTATTTGATTAGGATTTACAGGCTTTATCAAATAATCCGAAATTTTTGAACCTATGGCATCTTCCATAATGTATTCTTCTTCGCTTTTTGTAATCATTATTACGGGCAAAGCAGGAAATTTTAGCTTTAATCGTTCAAGTGTTTCTAGTCCAGATAAACCAGGCATATTTTCATCTAAAAAAACAATATCAACTCGTTTTTCATCTAATATATCTAACGCATCATCGCCACTTTGTGTTGATAATACTTCATAACCTTTGTCTTCTAAAAATAGAATATGCGGTTTTAATAAATCAATTTCATCATCGGCCCAAAGTATTTTTATTTTTTCCATTTTCTAAAAGTTAAAAGTTTGTAAAGTCAGTTTTTTTCATCTCCCCAAAAGGAGGAGGGTTTTCAACCATAACCGTCAGGTTAAGGTTTTAATATGTTTCGTCCGTCAGCTGACGGACTTCTTTTTTGTTATCATTTCTTAGCAACGGACTAAAGTCCGTTGTTACAATAATATCGTTCCTCTGGAACTGTCTTATTGAAGATACTACAAAGAACCATAGGTTCTATTGTTTTATAAGGTTGGACTTCAGTCCAACTATTATAAAACCTCAGCCGTAATGTAAGAGCCGTAGGCTCGATTCATATTAAATCTAAAATCGTTTATCCTAAACCTGACGACTATGTGGGTTTTCAACCCTCAATGCCAAGATAGTTACCACATTTTTTTCTCGCAATCTCGATAGCTATCAAGAACTAAGACGCAAAGTTTTTAATTAACTTCGTTGAGCTCGCAAGCTCGGTTCTTACTTTCTTTTAGCCACGAATTTTCAAATTAATACATTTTTAAATTTATACGTTTTCAAAAATAGTACTTTTGGAGCGTTCTATTAGAGAATGATATTTTAATTAATGATTATTAACAGTTATACAAAAAAGCGTGATTAATAAAAGAAAGATATTTAACGACCCAATTTACGGTTTTATTACGATTCCTTACGAAATAATTTTCGATTTAATAGAACATCCTTATTTCCAACGATTAAGAAGAATTAAACAATTAGGTTTAACACATTTGGTTTATCCAGGTGCATTGCACACGCGTTTTCATCATGCAATGGGAACCATGTATCTAATGACTCGTGCCATTGAAGTTATTAGAGCAAAAGGGCAAATTATTTCAGATGAGGAAGCTCAAGGCGTGTTAATAGCTATTTTGTTGCACGATATTGGGCATGGTCCATTTTCGCATGCACTAGAACATAGTATTGTTGATGGAATTTCGCACGAAGAACTTTCTACGTTGTTTATGGATGAATTAAATGCTGAATTTAAAGGTAAATTAGATGTAGCATTACAAATTTTCAGAAATGAATATCCCAAAAGATTTTTACATCAATTAGTTTCTAGTCAGTTAGATATGGATAGATTAGACTACTTGCGTAGAGATAGTTTTTTCACAGGTGTTTCGGAAGGCGTTATCAGTACTGAGCGAATTATAGCCATGCTTACTGTGAAAAACGATGAATTGGCTATTGAGGAAAAAGGAATTTATTCGATAGAAAAATTTATTGTAGCCCGAAGGTTAATGTATTGGCAAGTTTATTTACACAAAACCGTGTTATCTGCCGAAAATTTATTGGTAAACATTTTGAAAAGAGCAAAAGAACTGGCGAATCAAAATGAGGATTTGTTTTGCACCCCTTCTTTAAAAGAATTTTTATACCATCACCATGATTTGACTTCGTTTAAGAAAAATAAAAATTTATTGAAACAATTTGCTGATTTAGATGATACTGATATTATGGCATCTGTAAAAGTTTGGCAAAATCACGATGATAAAATATTAGCTAAATTGTGCCAAATGATGGTGAACAGAAGGTTATATAAAGTGGAAATTCAACAGAAAAAATTTGAAAATGCTATTATTGCTGATGTGAAACAGAAGTTCGGTAAGAAAATGAAATTAAACGAACAAGAAATTGGTTATTTTGTTTTTCAAAATTATATTGAGAATAATGCCTACAACCCGAAAAAGGATAAAATAAATATTTTGTTGAAAAACAACACTTTTTTAGATATTTCAGAAGCCGCAGATACACTCAACATATCTTCGTTATCAAGACCAGTTAAAAAATGGTTTTTGTGTTATCCAAAAGGGTAGCTTTTTATTGGTTTCTATTTCCTTTTTTTGCGGCTTCATAATCTGGAGGATTTAAGTAAGGAGCTACTTCATCTCTTGAAATTTGTTTTTGAAGTTTAAAAGCAATTTTAAAATAAGCCTCTTTTGTCATGGAATCATGATGGAGTATTCCTTCGTGAGCTTGTCTTGTTTGGAAAAGATTAAATCCTGCTAACAGAAATAGTAGCATAAAAAAGCTTGTTTTTACAATTTTATGTTTTGTTGATATAAAATCAATAAAATAAGCTAATCCGATGGCTAATATTGGGTATAAATCTATCATAGGTCTTTGCCCAAAACTACCACCAAACCACCAACACCACCAACTTGAATTGATGTAAATATAACTTCCAACCGTAATTAATATAGCAAGTGAAAGTTTGTTTTTGATTGTCATTATTAGTCCAATAATAGAAAACACCATTAAAGGTGTGTAAATAAACCAACCTTTCCTAAAACTAAATAAGCTGTTAAATAGTTGAGGGTTGTTAAAATAAAATCCTTCATCGGTATATGAGTAAAACAAGAAAGAGCCTGATGCTATTTTCCAATAGTAGAATTGAGGAAGCCATACAATTAGTGCCATTAAAAGTAGTATGAACAAAAATTTGAAATTAGAGCTGTAAAAAGAAATACGATTTTTTAAATCAACTATTGAAGATATATTTACCAAAGAAGCAAATAGTGCAAATACAAGCATTGATGGTCTGATTAAAACAACCAAACCACTAAGAAGGCCAATAAAAATGGAGTTAATTAGTGTTGGTTTTTCATAAAATTTCAAAATCAAAAAGGTAAGAATAGCAACTAAACAAAAAAGATAGGCATGAGGCATTCCAATAGCAATTACGGTATAATAGAATAAATTTGTTCCTAAACCAATTAAAATAAGCGTTATTGCTGTAACATTAGTTGAAAAAAAAAGACGAAGTGTTTTTCTAAGAAAGATTAATCCAATAAGAAAATAAAACAAACTACTCATACAAATAGCAAATTTGTAGGGAGTTGAAAATCCATCAGCAATAGCATCAGTAGAAGTTGCAAATAGATGTGCAACAAAAAAGAAAGGAGCATAAATAAGTGCCATTCCCATGGAAGTTTTAAATACTTTTTTTCCTTCAGGAGTTGTATGATACCAAAAAGTGGGTGAGTAGGTGGTTATTTTATTAGTTGGATTGGTTAAGGTAACATCACCATAAATAAATGTTGCGGGTAAATAACCATAATAATCAACAACATCAGAAACAATTACTCTGTTTTCTTTTTTCCAATGTTTTAGGTTAAAAACAGTGTAAACACTTATGAAAAACAGTATTAAAACAATCCATTTATCAAAGCTTATGTTGGTAAAAATGTTTTTCATTTGGTTTTTAATAATTGATAAATGTAAAAAAAAAATCTGCTCCAACATGTTGGAGCAGATTTTTTTATTAAGCTATAGCTAAATTTTTTACATGTGAATTACTTCACCATAGGCAGCCGCAGCAGCTTCCATAATAGCTTCGCTCATGGTTGGATGCGGATGAACGGTTTTTATCAATTCATGCCCTGTTGTTTCTAGTTTCCGAACAGCAACTAACTCAGCAACCATTTCCGTTACGTTGTAACCTATCATGTGTCCGCCAAGTAATTCACCATATTTAGCATCAAAAATTAGTTTTACAAAACCATCTTTATGTCCTGCAGCACTCGCTTTTCCTGATGCAGAGAAAGGGAATTTACCTACTTTAATTTCATATCCTTTTTCGAGAGCAGCTTTTTCTGTCATACCAACAGAGGCAACTTCTGGAGAGCAATACGTACATCCAGGAATGTTTCCATAATCTAAGGGTTCAACATGAACACCAGCAATTTTTTCAACACATATAATTCCTTCGGCAGAAGCAACGTGAGCCAATGCATGACCAGGAACAACATCACCAATGGCATGGTAGCCAGGTATGTTCGTTTGGTAAAAATCATTTACAATAATTTTATCTCTATCGGTAATTATGCCTACTTGCTCTAAACCAATGTTTTCGATGTTAGATTTAATTCCAACTGCCGAAAGCACGACATCACATTCTATGGTATCGTCTCCTTTTTTTGTTTTAACTAATACTTTACACCCAGCACCTTTGGTATCAACACTTTCAACAGATGAGTTGGTCATTACCTTAATACCTGCTTTTTTGAAAGAACGCTCCAATTGTTTTGAAACATCTTCATCTTCTAATGGAACTATGTTAGGTAAAAATTCTACAATAGTAACATCAACACCCATTGCATTATAGAAATAAGCAAACTCAGAACCGATAGCTCCAGAACCTACAACAACCATTTTTTTAGGTAATTTAGGTAAGGTCATGGCTTCTCGGTAGCCTATAATTTTTTTGCCATCTTGAGGCAAATTAGGCAATTCTCTTGAACGTGCTCCTGTGGCAATAATAATGTTGGTGGCAGTATATTCGGTTGATTTACCATCATCGCTTTTCACATCAATCTTTTTACCAACTTTAAGTGTTGCTGTTCCTTTAATCACATCAATTTTATTTTTTTTCATCAAAAATTGAATTCCATTGCTCATTCCATTGGCAACTTCTCTACTTCGTTTAACAATTGCAGGAAAATCAGCATCAGCACTTTTAACAGTAATACCAAAATCAGCAGCATGATTGATGTATTCAAAAACACTGGCACTTTTCAACAATGCTTTTGTTGGGATACACCCCCAATTTAAACAAATTCCTCCTAATTCAGAACGCTCAACAATAGCAGTTTTCAACCCTAATTGAGAAGCTCTGATAGCGGCAACATAGCCACCAGGACCACTTCCAATAACAATTAAATCGTAATTCATATTTTATTTTTTTAGTTTAATTTTAATAGACTGCGAATTTAGGAAAAAGTTGGTTGAATCTAAAAAGAAATGGTTTTAATCTTAATTTCGCAATAAAATAAGTGTATGAAGAAACAAGTAGCGTCCAAAAGTAAAAAAAAGAGAATAAGTCAATTTGAAGTGAAAGAGCCTTCGGAATTATTATTGTTTTTACTTACAATTATTAAGGATTGCAATAGAAGTAAAATTAAGTCTATGCTCACGCATAAGCAATTTATGGTTGGTGATAAAATCACAACTAAATATAACCATCCTTTAAAAAAAGGCGATATTGTTAAAGTAAGTTGGGACGATGGTTTTAGAGAGTTAAAATATCAAGGTGTTAAAATTGTTTTTGAAGATGAAGACATTCTTGTTGTTGACAAAATGGCTGGAATGTTATCCATCAGTGCAGGAAAATCTAAATCACCAACGGTTTATAAAACCATGTTGCATCATGTTCAATTAGATAATCCAATTGCAGCGTTGTTTGTGGTGCATCGGTTAGATAAAGATGCTTCAGGGTTGATGGTTTTTGCTAAAAATAAAAACAGTCAGGTAGCCATGCAAAAAGATTGGGACAAATCAATGAAAGCTCGAAAATATTTGGCTGTAACTCAAGGAACTATTGAAAAGGATGAAAATACCATCTCAAATTTTTTGAGAGAAAATAAGGCATTAATAATGTATATAACTACAAATCCAAAAGATGCTAAAAATGCAATAACACACTACAATGTTATTAAGAAAAATGAATTTTATTCGTTGATGGAAATATGGCAAGAAACCGAGCGTAAAAATCAAGCACGAGTACATCTTAAAAGCATAGGGCATCCTATTATTGGCGATAAAAAATATGAAGCAACAGAAAATCCAATAGGCAGAATGGCATTGCATTTAAAAGTGTTGACTTTTATTCATCCTACCACCAAAAAAGAAGTGAGTTTTGAAACCAAAGTACCAGATGATTTTTTAAAAATATTTAGAAGTAAGTATTATCAGTAGGGTTAATTTTTTGTCCGTTGTTTTGTGTAAACTTATTTCAGGACGAGACAAAATGCTTCTCATTTTATTATTATTTTGTCCAACCCAATTACTTGGTTGTTTTTTATTAATTGAACAAAATAAAGTCCGCTTGGTAGTCCGTTCTTTTCAATCTGAACTTTATTGTCAGTAATGTTGTTAATTTGTAATACAGATTGTCCAAGTGGATTTAGTATTTGTAATTTTAATTTTTCTCTTTTTGTATTCTCAAATTTAACAACTGTATAATTATCAAAAGGGTTAGGAGCAATAAATAATTTTATTCTGTTGTTTTTAAGTTCATTTATTCCTGTGAATATAGGAATACTATCGCAATATGTATCTGTTCCGCAGTCATTCGTTACTGTCAAACAAACATAATATACATCATCATTCCACCAACAATAATTCGGGCTTTCAACTGTAGAAGTATCGCCATTGCCAAAATCCCAATACCAAGATGTTGCCCAAGTTGAATAATTCCACATTTGTCCACAAGCATGAGTCATATAGGCTTGAAAATTCGCAATAGGAGGTACACAAACACAGGGCTTGTAGCTTGTAGTATCGGGATTGCCAAAAACAATGATGTTTGATTTAACAGTATTTCCACTATTTTCCGTTCCTCCAGTTCCTTGAATCCATGGTAAAAGAGCTTTAAAAGTTATTGCCGTGTCCTGTTTGCAGCTATCATTTCCTAAACTGTCGACTTTAATTAAGTAAACATCTTTAAGTCCTTTGCTAAAATTTCTTGTTTCGCCAACAATGATATAATTATTGCCGTGTTGTATAACATCTTTTCCTTGTTCTGTTGAAGCACCTCCAAAATTAGTTGACCACAAAACATTTCCTAATGAATCTGTTTTAAGCAAATAAACATCTTCTTGTCCTGCTCCTGAACTGCTTGTATAACCAGTTGCAACAAATCCTCCGTCAGAAGTTTGTTTGACAGAAGTTCCTATCTCATTTGAATCTCCTCCGTATGTATTTGCCCAAATGCTATTACCTGCAGAATCTGTTTTCATCAGAAATAAGTCATTATCATAAATTACTCCTGTTCCATAGCCAGAAGTTACTCCAGTTAAAATAAATCCTCCGTCATTTGTAATTTCTATATGATTTGCATAGTCGTAACGATTTCCTCCGTATGTTTTTGTCCAAAGTAAATTACCTGTTGAATTTACTTTTAACAAATAAACATCCCAACCGCCTTGACCAAAACTATTAGTGTAGCCTGCAATGATATAGCCTCCATCAGAAGTTTGTTTTAATGAATATCCCTCGTCATTATTTGTTCCACCATAGTATTTTGACCATTGTAAATTCCCACTGTTGTCTGTCTTGATGAGAAACACATTTTTATTTGTACTTCCAATTTCTGTTCCGACTATAGCATAACCATTGTCAGAAGTGTTGATGATTTCGTAAGCAATTGCTTTGTAATATCCAGGATTTGGTCCTGCATAAAATTTTGTCCATAAGGTGTCGCCTGATGAATTAGTTTTGATTAAGCAAATATCTATTCCGCTTCCATTTGTGTAATAAACACTTCCTGCAATTATAAATCCGCTGTCTTGTGTTTGCTTAAAACTATAATCATAATGGAAATACAGCATATTGGGTGGGTTAAAAGTTTTCTGCCAAATGGAATTGCCTATTGAATCCGCTTTTATTAAATAAATTCCTCCTGTTGTCCCGTAAGTACCGATGATTGCATAATTATTGTCAAAAGTCAAAAGTATTTTACTCCCTTGGTCATCAGATGTAGAACCGTATGTCCTTTGGAATGTCTGTCCTATCACTTGGTTGGCAAGTGTCAAGAAGATAATAGCAACTATAATAATGTTTGTATGTTTCATTGTAAGTTTCCCTTCAATTAGTACTAACCAAAAATAGTACTTTAAATTTACAAATTATCACTTGCTATCGTGAGTTTTTAAAATAGTTTATTTATTATTGGGATGAGTTAAACTTTATTAAATTGGTATCAGCTTGAGTGATAAGTACACTTAATGGAGTGAGAGGTGCACTCCGTCAGTTTGTCTGGCGGAGCCATCTACTCGACTGTGGTGTCGTTTATTTTTCTGTCAAGATGTCAAGTTTAGTTGTTTTTTTGTCTGGGTCAAGCCAATAAAATGAATAAGCTGTTGGTTCGTTAATTTTATACTTACTAAGTTCAAGTGTAAAGGTTTCCTTATAGTCTTTAGCTAATGCCTGGTCTGCTGATAAATAAACTTCTTTTTTATTTTGGTCTACCGAAATGTTAATCTTATAAATTAATAAAGCAGAATTCTTAATTGAATTTGATGTCTTAACAGTCAATAGGTTCTTACTTAATTTTAGCGAGGGTTGTATAGGCATTTCACTAAAATAAACACCTTGTTAACCAATCGCACAACCAACAATGGTCAATAAAAGTAATTTCATAATTGTCTTCATAGTTGTTTTCTTAAATGAGCCTATAACTTATATATATGTACGATTTTTTCATACATATACGTCCAAATTAGATAGATATGTATGAAAGTCATCATACTTTATTCCCCCCAAATATATAAAAAATAGTTTAGAAATCAACCCAATGGTTTTTTTTACAACCCAACAGCAATTCCAATTCGAATAACAGGATTAGGCTGAATAAAAAAGGAATCTTGGGTTTCATTCAAATTCCATAAGCCTAAAATGAAGACGTAAGAATTATCTCCTAATTGTTGTTTTAATCCACCTCCTACATAAAAATTATAAATATTTAGTCGGGCATTGTTATAATCTGGAACATTAATTAATTCAGCTTCTACGTGTCCTAAAAGAGGCAATTCTGAAAATATATATTGTCCAAAAACTCTACCTCCATAGATGCTGGTACTGAAATTAGCTGCTTTCTCTTCATAATACATATAGTTGGCTCCTACACCAACCATTATATTTTCGGTTAAAAAGTACCCAATTTGAGGAGAAACTTCTATAAATACAATATCACCAAAGGTGGCACCAATATTACCGCCTATGGTAACCCTATCCCAACTAAAACCTTGAGGTGTTGTATTGTTTTGGGTAACACCAACATCACCATAAACATAGGTGTCATCTTGAGAAAAAGCAATTGAAGCAAAGAAAACACTTACTATAATTAAAATTAATTTAAAAAAGGAGGAAATATTCATAGATAATAAATAATAAAGAAATTACAATTGCTATAACTCAAAATTACATTTTTTAGTTTATTGCTCACTATAAATTTTGTTTTAGTTTATTCTTAGCTTTACTAAAGCTATTTGTCTATCACTCTGTTGGTATTTTGAATCTCATTTTTTAATTCATAAGTTAGCATTTTAACTTCATTAGGTTAATTTTTAATGTAATACGTTATATTTTATTTTTGATATATTAAAAATTAGTTGTAATATTGTTTCTTCAATTTTTTAAATAAAAAAACTTATGCGAAAAATTATTTTAAGCCTTGCGTTATATTTTGTAATAACATTAGTACAAGCTCAATCTTTTGAAAAAGGAAACATTAACATAGACTTAGGAATAGGAATAGGTGTTTATGGTACTAGCCAAACAACTACACAAACAATAACAGTAAATAATATAGATAGTATCACAAAAAGAGATACCACCGATGGAGCTGTAAGTTTTATTTTACCAATTCGATTTGAATATGGTATCTCAGACAAAATAGGATTAGGAGTAGATTTAACATTTAGTAATTATTTAATTGATGAAGAAGATAAAATAAATATAAATAGTGTAAAAGCATTTGACTTTGGTTTACGTTTTAATTACCATCTTATTAGTTCGGATAAAAATGATTTAGTTGTAGGTTTAGGCTTGGGAATTTCGTCTATAAAATGGGATTTTATAACTTCACCTCAAAATCAAACAGCTGAATTTAGTGGGTCTGGAGTTACTTGGGCAATAGAGCTGAAGGATAGAATCTACTTTTCAGAACATTTTGGCATATTTTTTAGTTTAGGTTACAAAGGATATAGTTATAATCTTGATACTGAATTTTCTCCAGAATTAGAAAGCTTTTTAAATAGTGTAGGAATAAAACTTAAGCAAGAAATTGATTTTACTTTTAATGGGGTAAATTTGGGTTTAGGAGCGGCTATTAAATTTTAAATACTTTTCTCTAATCATAACACATTACTTTTAATTACCATAAGTTTTTCTCTTGTCATTTCATGCATAGAGTAAGGGATTCCTCCCATACCAATACCCGAATTGTCTCGCCCACCAAAAGGCATCCAATCTACTCTAAAAGCAGTGTGATCATTTACCATTACTGC